>AMFJ01000300.1_pt1 | contig 11279 bp, 8 predicted proteins | sample 427208 | NCBI WGS metagenome assembly AMFJ01 (sample SAMN02954298, study PRJNA114691) | groundwater metagenome | biome: aquatic; feature: subsurface aquifer; material: sediment; isolation source: subsurface aquifer sediment | place: USA: Rifle, CO | collected 2008-08
GATTTCTGTCCTGGGCTTTTATTATTGTACTTTGACTTTTGACTAAAATTTCATACAATTCACAAGCTAATAATTAAAATTGAATTATGTTAGGAAGAGTAACGATAGTCGGTAGGCCGAATGTGGGTAAATCAAGCTTATTTAATGCCATTTCCGGGCACAGGATAGCAATAGTTTCAGACATTGAAAATACAACAAGGGATATTATAGAATATCTTCAAAATGATGAGGACAATGAGATAAGTTATATAATTGCGGATTCAGGATGATTGACAAGCGGTTCAAATGACGAAATACTTAATGATGTCCGTAAAAGGGTCCAAGAATCGATAGAAAAGTCAGATTTGGTTATTTTTGTGACTGAATGCGACAAGATTACGGATTTGGATGAGACAATCACAAAAATCTTGAGAAAATCATGAAAAGAGGTTATTGTTGTTTGAAATAAGGCTGACAACCAGAATAAGGTTCAAGAATCTTACGGATTATATAGCCTATGATTTGAAGATGTAATTTTTGCCAGCGTATCACACAGAAGATGAATCTCAGAATTAAGAGAGACAATCGCTGCCAAGCTTAAGAAATTGGGTCTTGATACAAAGGAAGAGAAATACGATGATTCATATATCAAATTGGCTATTGTCGGTAGGCCGAATGTGGGTAAATCAAGCATCATCAATGCAGTGACTTGAGAGGACAAAGTAATGGTAAGAGATATGCCGGGAACCACAAGAGATGCTGTTGATACGCTTTTTGAGTACAACGACAAGAAGTTTGTGCTTATAGATACAGCCTGAATAAGAAGAGCATGAAAGATAGGAGTCGGAAATATTGAGGATTGGAGTGTCATGAGAAGCGAAGTGTCCATAACCAGAGCTGATATCGTGGCGATTGTCATGGATTGATTCGATTGAATCACTGCCTGAGATCAGCATATTGTCGAGAAGGCATTGGAAGAGAAGAAATGAATCATACTTGTTGTCAATAAATGGGATAAAGTTCTAGCTAAGCCAGGAATAGACAAGGATAAGATGATGGATGAATATATGTATTACCTTAAGCAGAAATTTGAATTCCTCGCTTTTGCTTCCCCCATATTCACTTCTGCAGTCACCGGAAAAAGACTGGAAGAGATTCTAGAATCTGCCATCAAAATCAAAGAGGAAAGACAAAAAAGGGTAAAAACATCTGTATTCAATTCATTCATTGAACAGATTGTGTATAAGCATCCTCCGACTTGAAACAAGAAATCGCATAAGCCAAAAATATACTATGGTTCACAGGTAGACATAAATCCGCCTAGATTTTTGATTTCAGTCAATTCCCCAAGCCATTTCCACTTCTCCTATACTAGGTATATAGAAAACAAGATCAGAGAGTTCTTCGGATTCTGGTGAACTCCCATAGAGATTGAACTTAAATGAAGAGAAAGCATTTATAAGAAATCAGCTAAGAAAAACATTGTTTCTAAAATCAGTTAGTCTATTCCCCTTTACATTTTTGATTTTTTAATAAAATCAAAAACCAATAATTAGTCTTTTTAAATAATACAATCATGCTAAATATTGCAATTAACACGTTCCGTGAATTAGCCAGAAATAAGATACTTTATCTTATACTGTTTTTCTGAGTGTTGCTTATCATGTTCTCTCTTGCGCTCGCATCGTTGTCCATGTGACAAACTGACAAGATCATTATAGACTTCTGACTTGCGATGATAGAGGTATTCTGACTGGTTTCAGTCATATTCATCTGAAGCCAACTGATATTCAAGGAAATCGAGTGAAAGACAATCTATCTCATCCTCTCTAAGCCAATTTCAAGATATCAATTCATCTTAGGCAAATTCCTAGGCTTCTCAATGATATTGGCTTGCATCATATTCTTCCAATCTGTCATATTCGGATGACTTCTTCTATATTCTAAAACGGCTTTGATATACCTCATTCCCGTCGCAATAATGTTTATTTATCTTAAGCTGCTCGTATTGTTTGCGATAATCCTTTTTTTCTCAACATTCATCTCTTCAATATTGTCCATCGTATTGACAATGCTTGTCTATATAATATCACATTCATTGACTTCAATCATTGATATGGCAGTGCATGCCAAGAGCATGGCATTATTGAACATGGGCAAATTGTGCTATATCATCTTCCCTAACTTTGAGGCGCTTAATATAAAGAATACAATAATGTCGACAGTCAGCATAGGTTTTGAATACATAGCGCTGAATATGCTTTATGCAGTAATTTATCTAGTTCTTATACTTGGATTCACTATAATCATTTTTAATAGGAAGACATTTGAAAGCTAATATGGGCAGCGTAGAATTTTTCTACAAAAGATTTTATTATAACAAGCATACTCTAACTCCAAGACTGGAGACTGAGAGCCTTGTAAGATTAGCCTTGGATGCCATCAAAAAAGAAGATATAGATGTAGTCATTGATGTCTGAACGGGCAGTGCTATAATCTGAATATCAATAGAGAATAATTCTGAAATCAAGGAGATTTATTGACTAGAAAAAAGCAAGAACGCCGCGAAGGTAGCCCATGCCAACATCTCATTGCATAAATCAAACATGATTTTAATAAAATCAGATCTCTTAGGCTATTTTTTCAAGAATGATAAAGAATTTGATTTCAAAGATAAAAATATCCTGATTGTTGCGAATCTTCCGTACATAAAAAATGAAGATTGGGTAAATATGAGCGAAGATACTCTATGAGAGCCGAAGATGGCCTTATTCTGATGAGCTCGCACTGGTTTTGAATTATATGAAAAGTTCTATAGGCAACTCCTTAAATTCAAGAAATCATTCTGAACCGGTAAAATAGTCTCAATTTCCGAGATATGATTCGACCAAAGGGAGGTGGCTGGAAAATACCTACTTAAGCACTGATTCCAAGCAAAATTCAGCCCTGACTTAAGATGAATTGAGAGGTTTATTACTATTGAGATTTAATATGGTATTCAAAATAGACATTTCCGCACACACAAGTACATTGATGGTGACTTCTGTAATTTACAAAAAGCTCAATGACCTTTTGACTTCAAAAGGCAAAAAAGAGCTTTTTTCATTTATAAAATCAGTCAAAATAAGATGATGAAGCATGACAATCAAGACAGAAAAACCGATTGTCAATTCTGAGCTTCAACTTTTCAGATCTGAAATCGAAGAGATATTTATATCCGTTTCAGCGACCTTTTGAATAAATATGAAAGAGACGAAAGTAGTTTTCAAATAAGCGAATCATTAGATCTATAATATAGAAATATGAAAAGACTTTTAGCATGGCTTGTTCTTAGTGCTTTAATACTCAATTCTTGCAGCAATGAATATCTGGATTACCACAAGGACCAGTTAAATTTCAAATCAGAAAGTGATGTAGCTGCAAAGGAGGATGTCCAATTCAAAATTGAGGATATTGAGGTTCGAGACTTGGAAGTCGTGTGAATCACTCCCGACAAAACTTTACTGGAAAAGCTAGTGTCAAAAATAGAAAATGCCCAACAAAGAGTTTATCTTGAGGTATATATATTAACGGAGAAGAGAATAATCAAATCTCTAAAAGATGCCAAACAAAGATGACTTGATGTAAGGGTTATCTTAGAGAAAAATGTATATTGAGCCTGAAATATGAACAAGAAATCATTCGATGCTTTGGTTTCAGCTTGAATTGATGTCAAATATGCCAATAATTGAAACTACAGATATACGCATGCAAAATTCTTTCTTATCGATGATGCTTATGTGATTTCTACGGGAAATATGTCATTTTCGACATTTGCTTACAACAAAGATCTTCTGTTATTTTGAAATAATAAAGAAGATGTCATCATGCTTGAGGAGCTTTTCAAAAAAGATTCCAAATGAGAAAAATTCATAAAATGCGATGCCACGCTTGTCATTTCGCCAAAATGCCCAAGGGAACAATTTATGAGCATCCTAGGTTCAGCCAAAGAATCAATATATGTTTATGCCGAAACGCTTGATGATTATGAAATAGAGGCTCTTCTTGTGGAAAAGGATAAAGAATGAGCAGATGTCAAAATTTTGCTTTGAGACATCAATAAAATCAAATCAAATAAAGGGCCTCTAGAAAGATTGCAAAAGTTATGAATAAATATTATTGCACCAAAAAAGCCTTATATTCACGCAAAAGCCTTATTTATTGATTGAAAGATCGCATATATAGGAAGCATAAATTTTTCTACGAATTCGATCGAGAACAATAGAGAGATATGAATGATATTCAAGAATGATATCATTGTGGACAAATTAAAAAATGAATTTCTAACAATTTTTTTAAATAAGCAATAGCATTAGTATTGAGATTTAATTTTTTCATAGTATAATACGAAAATACAATTAATCTCAAACTCGTGAAAAAAACGTTGTTCATATTTTTTATAATCTTTTTGTCTTGAGTTACAATAGCTTGAACAATTAAGACCTATAAAGCAAATGTGGCAGAGGCCAATAAAAAAGAAATGAAGCAATTTTTGGAATCTGGCCCATGAATCTATTCATATGACCCTAAAACAAAAGATTTTCCATCAAAGGCAATAAAATCAAAATATTCATATCACAGATTCAGCCCCATAGATTGAGTATATTATACCTCAACCCAAGTTAAAAAACCTATAGTAATCAAGGAAACTTGAAATAAGACCATTATCTCAATCACTGAATGAGAATATGTATTTGAATTGAATGACATATTTGAGAAATATGAAATTCAGGCTGCCGACTTCAATATCAATCAGTTAGGGAAATGAGTTTTTTATGTCAATAATATAAAATGAGATTATAAAATATACTCATTTAATTCTCTATTGCGATTGGACCTTATATCTAAGCCGACATCAAAAGTCACTTTTGATCTTTTCCCGTCCCTGCTTTTCAAATATAATCCGGAATACAACAAAAATCTATTATCCATAGAGTTTGATCCCAAAACAAAAAAGAATACTGAAAAGTCTGCGGATGTCCTAAGAATTTCTCAGATCAACCCGATACGTTATGTGGATTCAAAAGATAAGAAATTCTACTCACAGATAATATCTGATTCAAATGGAGACAATCTCATTAAGATAGCAGTTGCTGATATAAAATTAAAGTTTGAAAAATATTGATTGCTTTTCGGTACGCTTATTGAAATGGATATCGAAGACATTCCATGAATGAGCCTTTCAAAAGATTATTCGGCTTTCTTCCAAAATAAAACCAAGAAAGCCATTTATCTGAAAAACAGCATTGCCAAAAACTTTGTAAGCTTCCTTAAAAATAGCTGAAATAAGGAAAAGGCAGTCGAAATAGATTTGAATATCCAGAATATAGAGAATTCACTTCTAGAGATGCAAGAAGTTTCGGACAGCTTGTATAAGGAATGAGCAGATATAATAAAGAATTACTATTACATATCATATTTTGGAAACATATTGGGCAACGTAGAAAAGTTCGATTTCACACAAGGATGAATAGGAGCCTGAATGAAAAAGATATTTAAAGATAAGATAGCCTGAGAAGATTATTTTTGAGAACTGTCTGATCTGTTTTTCACATATCAGTTCAGTGATGCGAATAAGGATATCATAAATGCGGGAATAGACGTCTATCTCGGATGACTTATAGAAAATAAAATCTTAAAGGATTCAGATTTTTTGAATTTTTCATTCTTCCTTACCCAATATGCCCTTTCTGAAGAGAATATATCCAGAAGCTCAATAAACATAGTGAAATATCTGATAGAGATGTACCATAGCTATTATCTTTCAGTTAGAGATACGGACAAATCAAAAGAAAATGAAAAAAAGTTCTCGACATTGTCTGTCCAATTCTACAGCCTTACCAAAATAATAAATAAAATCAATAATTCTGTAATTTCAAATTTTTTCGAAAGGAGACCAGATAAATCAGTGCAGCTGAAAGCTGAATACGTTCAGGATTCATGAGGATATGTATGAGTAAGCATATCAAAAGACATTCTATTGTGACTTGCCTCTTTGCATGCGCAATGAACAAAGGATATGCAGAATAAGAAAAATGATTATCTGAAGCTTTTGAATATATATAAAGCTGAGAATGCCTCAACTAAAAATAATTATGTTTTGTTGAACGAGCAATATGCAAAACTTGATCATATCAATGAAGAAGTATTAGGAAATTATAATGCCTGGGTAAAGAAGCTTAATCTGAAAAAAGAATTCCGAGATGCGAAAGAAATAATATATGAGGAGGCAGTTGTAATGAATAAGGATGAATTATCATCATATATTTCTCAATTCAATTGAGTTGAGATCTCAAGCTTAAATCTAATAAATGAGAGTAGTTTATTGAAGGATTGATACTACAAAGCAAGTGTAAATGTCATAAACTCCAATATTGAGTTCAGGCTCTACCCAGAAGGACATAAGCTAAGCAATATAATAATAGTTGATCTCACTACCCAAAAGAAAACAAATTATCCGACATCTATAATACTTGACGACAAGGAGGAATTATTTGATACCCTTGTTTCATCTGCAGAAAATGAAGCCAGTAAAAGAAAATATGATTTCAAGAACTTTTTAGCTAATATACTCAACCTTTGAGTAGAGGTCACTCAGACACCAAATAAGCAAGACGACACAGATTCCAAGCCTACAGAGGCAAGATTTATAAGTTTATTCAAGCAAAATAAGCTCATAGATTGAGATTTCACATTTATTAAAAAGTTCATAAATATACCTTTTTCTTCTATAAATGTCAAAATCATAAACGAAGAATATGTTATAGACATACTGAATGCAGATAAATCATTCAATTGAGAAAGCTTAACGTTTGGAACAAAATTGAATTCTTCATATAATTTTGCGTCTAAGACATTTGAAAACATAACATTTCTCCTGTTAAAGGAAAATCGGGTAGCGGAAGACCCATATGAATTATGAGGCAATGAAGTATCTATAGTTCCTTCTAGGATATGACTGAAGGAATTCTCTCAAAAGCTTAGCGACTTAGGCAAATATATTGAAATACTCAAAGCAAATTACGTTCCTTGAGCAATAAATATGAAAGTCGACTTGAATTCTTCAAAAGTTTATATAGACTCTAAAAGCTTTCCGGTAAATTAGTAAAGCACTTTATTGTTTGTATAAATTATTACACTTAAAATGAAATCCAAAAAAATCATTACATGGGTAGCTGTCGTGGCTATAATATTATCGTTTTTGGCGCCGCTATTAACGTTTTTCTTTGATGCCGATTCATCCCAGTCGACAATTGAAACAACAGCTCAATCACCAAATTAAATATGTATTTTGATAAATTATATAAAGCATTATTAGTCATACTTCCTTTTCATGTTTTAGTAAGCGTATTCTTCGATTATAAGATATGAATCTCAGGCTTCTGAATTTATAAGGAAATCCTAGTCATTGCATTGCTTTGAATATTGATACATGAGCTTTATAAGCTGAAAAAAATGCCAAAGTTCGATATTTTGGATTTCATGATTTTCGGCTATTTCGGCTATTTGCTTTTGATAAGCCTAGTTAATTTCACTTGACTGAAACCGATCATATATGGATGAAGATATGATTTTGAATTCCTTTTGATGTTTCTGGTTTCAAGGCATTGAGGCTTTTTGCTTAAAGACAAATTGTCTTCGTACATCAGGCTTTTCCTTTTGAGCTGATGAGCCGCAATTATAATATGACTATTGGTAAGGTTCGTCTTTGGAGAAACTATTCTTGTGAATTTTTGATTCTCTCCCAAATTAAGCTCTTGGAGCTTTGACCAGGGCGTTCCTATATATCATTGAATAGAATGAGCAAACGTGAGAAGATTCCAATGAATTTTCGATTGACCTAATCAGGCCGCTTTTTTCCTTATTGTTTATTCATGAGTGCTATTCCATTATCTTAGGAACAAAAAAGACTTCCAATTTTATCTGTATTCAGCATTGGCGGTTATCTGATGATTAGTTTTCCTTACATATTCAAGAAGCTCTTTGTTGGGTATAATTGCTTGATTATGACTCGTGTTTTTATTGAATTTAAAAACTATCGTCAAAAAATATAAGATTCAATCAATAAGCGTATTAATTCTTATGATCCTCCTTTGAGGAGCCTTTTATGTTAGATACGGATGAGTCATGGACAACATCATATTAAGGGCATGATCTTCAAAATGACATATAGAGAGGATGATAATCTGATTCAAGCAATTCAGCTCTAAGCCTTTAGGACAAGGACTTGCTTCCAGTTGACCTTGATATAGGATAACACATGATACGAAATGAGTAGACGAAAAGAATTTCATTCCAGAAAGTTGGTATGTGCAGCAATTAGTCGAATGATGAATAATCGGATTTTTCCTATTCGTCTGAATAATGTATCTCATGACAATTAAGATATATTTTCTCAGCAAGCCTATATTCTTTTCATTTATTGCTATTCTTTTCATGAATCTTCTTCTGCATACTTTCGAGGCTTCATATATATCTCTGATGCTATTTATGCTTCTCGGATTGTTTTTAAGAAAAAAAGAAAACCCAACATTATCCTTATAAATTCAACTCAATAATGAAAGTTGCCGTTGTACATGAAATGCTTATCAAGCTGTGAGGGGCTGAGAATGTCGTATCCGATATTTTGGAGATATTCCCAGATGCGGATCTTTTTACATTAATTTATGATGAAAAGAAGGTATGAAGCGTTTTTCCTGCTTCCAGAATCAAGCATGTTCCAAAAATTACGCAAAGAGTTTATAATCTGATAAAAAATCAACGTTTCACATTGCCATTTATGGCTAGGGCTGTTGAAAGCATTGACTTCAGTGCCTATGATCTTGTCATAGCCTCATCTAGCGCCTTTGCACACTGATGTATCACAAAGCCCGAAACCTGTCTGATTGTCTATTATCACACTCCCTGCCGTTACGTTTGGGATTATACATTCGAACATAGGAGAGACATGAATTACAAGAGCTGGTTCAAAAAACCGCTGCTATTATTCCTGTCAATCATATTCCATAAGCTGAGGATTTGGGATTATCTTGCATGACAAAGGCACGATGTTGCGATAGCTGCCTCCAAGCAAGTGCAGAAAAGAATTGCAAAATATTACAGAAGAGAATCTGATCTTATTTATCCAGGAGTATATGTGAATGATTTTGAAATAGGAGAAAAAATTTTAAAAGAAAGAGATCATTATGTAATATTGTCTGCACTTACTGAATTTAAAAAAGTTGATATAAGTGTGAGAGCTTTCACCAAAATGTGATACAAACTGAAAATAGTATGAGAATGAGCACAAAGATGATATTTAGAAAGCCTTGCTTGATCGAATATAGAATTCCTTTGATATAAAGACCATGAGAAATTAAAAGAGATTTATAAAGAGGCAAGATGATTCATAATGAGCTGAAGAGATGATTATTGAATTGCTCCTATCGAAGCTATGGCCGCATGAATGCCTGTTTTTGGATTAAACCAATGATGATTGGTGGAAACGAATATTGCCTGATTAAGCTGAGATTTCTTTGATGATCCGGAAGGAAGCGATTTCATTGCAAAATTCCACAAATTCAATTCTGATATAGAAGAATGAAAGTATGACAGAATTAAAATCCGCAACCATGCTCTTAAATTCAGAAAAGAAAGATTCATAGAAGAATTCAAATCCACTTTAGAGAAATACCTTAATTAATATGCGACAGTTCATATCCGATATACCAGCTACAAACATTCCTTGATTCTTGGATACTCCGGAAAAAATAAGTAGCGCCAGAACATATCTTGAGAGTGCCACAGAAATATCTTTTGAAAAATTAAGAGTTGCACAACTAAGGACACTAGAGCGTGCCCAGAACATTATCTTGGATTAATAGGTTCTTGAGAGAACCTATTTTTTTGACTAAATAAGTTTAAGAGATAGAATGAAATAGTTTTTAAACAATAAAAAAATGGAAATCCCTATAAAGAAAGTATGATATGTGGCTTTAATCTGAAGGCCTAATTCATGAAAATCAACATTTATCAATGCACTGATCGATGAAAAGGTTTCGATAGTTTCTCCGCGTCCGCAGACAACTCAAAAATGCATCAGATGAATATATAATGACGATGATTCTCAGATTATATTTTTTGATACTCCAGGTGTAAATGAATGAAAAGAGGAGTTTTTTCAGCATCTGAAATGAAATGTGATAGATTCCGTTAAAAATGCCGATCTCATATTAAGGTTCGTAGACAGTTCTAGACAATCATGATGAGAAGAGGATCTGATAACCTCCATACTGCAGAATGTTACAAAAAAAATAATAACAGTATATACAAAATCAGATATCGCTTCAGTGAATATGCCTCAAAATGAATTGAAGATTTCTTCGATAAATAAAAAATGATTTGAAGAATTATTGTCTGAAGTGAAGAAATATCTTCCGACTTGACCACTTTATTATGATGAAGATTATTATACAGATCAAGATACCGAAACCAGGATAGCGGAGATTATCAGGGAAAAGATATTTCTGAATTTTAAAGAAGAGATTCCTCATTCAGTTTTTGTCGAGATTGGCGAGATTGAAGACAAACCGGAAATATTGCGCATACAAGCCTACATATACACTGAATCAGATTCCCAAAAGATAATAATAATAGGTAAAGGTGGACAAGCACTGACCACAATCTGATCAGAAGCAAGAAGAGATTTAGAGGAGATATTCGGCAAAAAGATATTCTTATCATTAAGAGTGAAATCTCTCCCTAAGTGGAAAAAGAATAAGAAATTATTATCTAAGCTTTATTAGATGCTTAAGATTTCTGCACAAAGCGAATACGCGATGATACTTATAAGGCATCTGCTCAAGTTCACGGATTCAAAAAAAATCAGTGATATTTCAAAAGACATCAGAATCAATGAGCCCATACTTAGAAAAGTTGTAAACAGACTTGAAAACAATCAAATCCTGAGTTCTATCAAATGACGCAACTGAGGAATCAAGCTAAGGCAAAGGGAAATCAGCATTTATCAAATATTGGATGCCATGTGAGAAGATCTCAATGTGGCAATATGCTCATGAAAGACGTGCAGCAAAAATGAATGATGCGAAATAAGCTCGGTCATCAGCAATCTCCAAAGATGACTTGATGCCGTTTTGAAATTAACCAAAATTTAGATGAAAGGATATGATAATTTTTCAGAAACTTTTGCAAAGTCCAGAAGGAATATGCATTGGCCAGAAATAGAATATTTCATCGGCTCTTTCAAGCCCGGGCTCGAGCCA
>AMFJ01007914.1_pt1 | contig 11274 bp, 16 predicted proteins | sample 427208 | NCBI WGS metagenome assembly AMFJ01 (sample SAMN02954298, study PRJNA114691) | groundwater metagenome | biome: aquatic; feature: subsurface aquifer; material: sediment; isolation source: subsurface aquifer sediment | place: USA: Rifle, CO | collected 2008-08
GGTCTAACCTATTTCTTGGACTATTTCAAAAATTCAGTAAAGAATTAATTGGTAAAAGGGTAATATCCATTATCTTGTTTAAGCTAACGACTAACTTTTGGATCATCGATTGTAAGAGAAAAGGCATTCCTTACATAAAAATTCTCATCATTTAAGAGCTTTTGGGTGATCTTACTCAATATATTACTAACCCTTGAATCTTTATCAACTAAACAGGATAGAAGTTTTTGAGCGTTTTCAGAATTTTCAATTCTCTCGATATTTAATAAAGCGAAGCATTTTAAATTCTGATTCTGCAGAATCAGAATTTAAAAATTCGATTAACTTTAAATAATCAAAAAATTGATTATTTAAACAGTAGGCAACTTTTGTTTTAATAGCTGAATAACTATCAAATAAGCCTTTTTCTACATTATTTTTAGAAAAAATTTTATACATGCATCCTTAAAAGTAATACACTTGAATATATCCACATTAGTATTTTAATATTAAAATTTAACAGGATAAACTTAATAAAGCATTGTTCTTAACTAAAAAAGATAAAGTAATAATCTAAGGAAGGAAAATAAAAATGGTGTTTTCTGCTTTAATAAACTGGATTAAAGAATTATTTTTCAAGAAAGATAATAGTCTTATAGGGCTTACCAGATTACAAGACACAAATGTTCTTATAAAAGAGGTTTCTAAAGAAAAAGTTGGAAAAAGTAGTAAAGATATTAAGATTTCAGACTTGATAAAAGGAGAAAGCCATTAGTTATATAGGTTTATTTAAAAATTATTTATAAAAAGTGTATATTGATGAAAAACACCTTTTATTGTAGAATGTGTTCAAATCTGAAAGACTTGTGAAATGTTAGGGAAAACAGGAGGTTATTTTATGAAAATCAGTTTCAAAACCCCGGAATTAATAAAAAAATTACACAAAGAAGAAGCCCCAAAATCAATTTCCAAAGAACTTCCAGTAGTAAAACAACAACCGACTCAAGATACAGTTGAATTTAAAGGCAAAAAATAGAAGTACTTTAGCATATTAATAAAAAACCTCCTGAGCAGGAGGTTTTTTATTGGTTAAATATATAGTTGCATAATTTTTTTAACATCTTTTAGTACTTTAGAAGCTAAATCTCGGGCTTTTTCACTTCCTGTTTTAATTACACCGTGTATATAATCAGGATTTTGCTCTAATTCTTTTCTTGCAGTTCTTACATCTCTAAAGTAATCATTCATTATAACGGCTAATTGTTTCTTGCAATCAGCACAACCCCATAGAGCTAACTCACAATTCTTTCTTTGTATCTCTATAATTTCCTGATTAGCAAATATCTGATAATAAGGACACACGACTTCACATTGATCTGGATGGCCTGGATCAGTTCTTTTAATTCGAGATCTATCTGTAATTGCTCGCATTATTTTTTTGGCAGTTTCCTCTTCTGAATCAGAAATTTTAATATCATTATTAAAGGATTTACCCATTTTTTGGCCGTCAATACCTTTTATAAGAGGTGTTTGGGTTAATTTGGGCTGAGGCTCATTAAAATACTCTGTTTTATAGATATGATTAAATCTCCTTGTAACATCCCTGGAAAATTCAAGATGAGCTAACTGATCATGCCCGACAGGAACAAGAGATGCATTAAAGCCAAGAATATCAGCACTTTGTAAAACAGGATATCCTAAAAGACCATAACTAATTATTCCTGAAATATCCTGATTTTCTTCTAATTCCCCAGGTTCTTTTCTTAATATCTTGACCATATCTTTAAGGGTAGGATCTCTTTCCACCCAGTTTTGAGGAGTTATCATGCTTAAATAAATATGTAATTCCGCAATTTCCGGAACCAAAGATTGAAGATATATGATTGATTTATCAGGATCTATACCACTCGCAATCCAATCAAGAGCAACATCAACTATATTTTGCTTTAAATCATGTGTTTGATCATACTTGGTAGTGAGGGCATGCCAATCTGCTATTGCAAAATAACAGTCATAATTATCCTGAAAAGAAATCCAGTTCCTTAAAACACCCATATAATGACCAATATGTAACTTTCCTGTAGGTCTCATTCCTGACATTATACGTTTTTTATCTTTTGACATTGTATTTCTCCTTAAAAAATATCAGAAAGTTTAATTCTTTATTCTTGTAATAATATTCTACAATGTACAAAAATAGTTATTAAATTCATTTTTTTTATTAATTTTTCAAAATTAAGTAAATTTTGTGTTTTATCTATACTTTATATATATATATTAGATTACAAAAAGAGGAAAAGCATGATAGGACAACAGCAATTAACAGATATAAGTAATACCCTTCTAGGTTTTCAGGGTTATAATGTTAATACACAAAATGTCCAAAATACCCAACCTCCAATAATAGATTCAATCTTTGCTAAACCAACTCAAACCGCGCCTCAGAATAATTTACAAAACACCCAATTTACTCAAGGAATAGCACCTCAAAATAATACGCAAGTTACACAGGGACAAGAAGTAGAAGAAAATCAAGATACAGAAGAAACTAAAGGCGCCGGTAAAGGTAAAAAAGGAAAGAAAGCTAAAAAGGCAAAAAAAGCTAAAAAACATAAACATCAAAAAGCTGAAGAAAACCAGAAAACCGAACAAACACAAGGAACACAACAAGCACCATTAATAGAAATCTTAAATAAACTTTCACAAATAATACAAAACCTTAATGCTACTAATGAGAAACCAGATTCTGCTAATGAAAAATTAGACCTTACCGCATAAATAAAAAATATTAAGAGAAAGCTTTTAGTTTAGAAGCTTTTTTTAGTTAAAATTAGCAAATTTAACTATTGGTTCTTCAGTAGAATCAGGATTATTTCTTTTGTAAATAATTTTCCAATTTTGAGAGACCTGATTAACCAATGCTTCTTTTTCTTTTTTAGTTAATGTATGCCACAAAGTAGGTTTAACTAATATCATTAATTTGTCTTTTTCTTTTGGTTTTACATAAATATTTTGTATGTAACCATCATAGGGAGATTTTTTTAAGCTTGAAATAACCTGAATATTAATAGGTGATAAAGAATTAAAGTCCATATCTTTTTTAAACTTTTGAGAAGCAAAAGATTTAACATTAGTTAAACTTACCAAACCAATAATTAATATAATTCCAGTAATAAAAGTTATAGAAAGAATACCACCCCAAAGAGTAGAATTATTAAAAGCTTTTAAGAAAAAGCCGCAATCACAGAAGTCTTGTTTATTAATTAGAAGTTTATTACAACGAGGACAGGTTTTATCCAGAATAACGTTATCTTTTTTTGTATTATCAAATAATTCTAAATTTATTAGATTAGTTTTTATACTGTTTACAAGCTTATTTTTAGCTTTTTTAGGAAAATATAATCTAAATAAATTGATTATTCTGAAAAACAGACCTCGAAAATAATTGTGAATTTGGAATAAAAAATTTTTAAACATATTTTTCTACTTTTACAAGTTTTCTACAGGTTTTTATACTATCTTTAATATAAGACTAAAACTTCAATAAAACCATTGGACAAGTGTTTGGATAAATATGGAAAAGGTAGAAAACACGAAGAGATTTTACATATTTATTTTGAAAAATAAATATTAGTCAGAAGTATGTTAATATACAGGGTTTTAATAAACAAAAGAATCCTGTATATTAAACTTTTATCGAATGAAAAGGCTGGAAATAAAGTATATACTTATATTAAAAACCACAAAAGCTCGAATTATGTTTTAAAGGATAAATATTTGAGGGGTACAGTTATGGGAAATGAATATCCTACAGCTGAGAAACAAGCCGGAAAATGGGTTAACAGAAAACAGGATGCCGGAAAATCTTTAAATAGTTATATTAACCAGTTAAAAATTCACTTTGATTTAACTGATGAAGAGATTAGGGATGTTATAAAAATTGTTTTTGAGCTACATGCGGAAAATGATAATAAATTTTTAAAAAAATGGTGGCAGATATGGAAATAAACAGTTACAATAATAATTAATAGTTTGGAACTGTTGTAAAAAGATATTAAAGGAAAAATATGACATCTGATAACTTCTCAATAGAATTGGATTCAAAATTTATCGAAAGTTTTTTTGGTTTAGCAGATATGTTGCCGCCAGAAGAAATAACTCTATCTGATCTAAAGACCGCATTAGCTGAGATAAAAGAAAAAATAAAAGAATTAACCCTAAATACTTCTGCAACCATAAAAGCTAATAATTTAGCAAATAATACCCCTGCGGTTAATGATTTTATGGCAGGTGGAGTAAAAGAAGATTCGTCAAATAGACCTAAAACAGTATTAATAGTAGATGATCTTGGGATTATTACTTATCAATTGGATATTTTATTTAAGAAAATGGGATTTGAAGTTGTTATATCTCATGAAATATACGATGCAATAGAAAAGTATAAAAAACAGGACTTTGGATATGCTGTTATAGATCTATTTATTCCAACAGAAAGAGAAGGCTTTATATTATTAGATGAATTAAAGAAACTTTCTTTATTATGTAAATTAAATACAAGAATTATAGTAATGACAGCTTCTGCAAAACCTGAATTTAATACAAAATGCTTAAATAGAGGAGCAGATGCATATATAGAAAAATCTGCCGGCTGGCAAAAAGCTATAATGGAAGCATGTGTAGTAAATAAATAGGGTGATAATGTCATCAACTAGAGTCATCAAGTGCCAAAGGCACAAACTTAAGTACTTATTGAAATAATTAATAACTTAAAAATGTGATTGAGTCACTTGAAATAGATAGACTTAAATTAATTATCTGTTAATGATGGAGCACTATTAAAATGGAAAAAGCAAAAAAATGTCCATTTAACCAGGAAGAATGTAGTTCTAATTGTGCGTTATATATAGATCCAAAAGATTTAAATGAAACCGTAAAAAATAAACTGGCAAGTATAGGTGTAATAAGTAGAGATACAGGTATTTGTGCTTTAAAAAATCAAGCACTTTGTATGAGCAGGCAGGTTTTTGAAAATACATCAGGGTATATTAAATAAACTTAAATACATTATTGATAGATATAGAAAGAAGCCTTTATAAAGGCTTCTTTCTAATTAAGTAAATAAAAGAACACACTTGTAAAGAAATGTAACAGTATATACTTTTTATGATTTTTTTATATACTCGAATTGTTTATATAAATGTGGGTACAAAAAATAAATAAAAAAAGGAATAAGTTATGGGTTTAGTAGCAAGTCAAGCAAGGTTATTACTTTTATTCGGAAGAAAAAGCGATATAGAATATAGATGTCAAGTTATCAGCAATAAAAGAATGAGATTATCCTTTGAAACAGGTGAAATCGCAAGAACATACGTAGATGCATTAAGTAATACAGCTCCAATAACAATTCAAGTTCCAAATCAAACAGTAGTTAATCCAGCTCCAGCGCCTACTTATACACAAACAATTAGTCAAGCACCAAATACTACAATTACATCTGCTCCTATTACTTCAATTACTATGGAAGAATTAGCACAATCTAACTTAAAACCATATTTTAGAATAAATGATAAACCTGTTGCATTTATGCCTGCAGACCAGATGTATCAATTATTATTAAGTGGTGAATTATATTTAAAACAAATTAATCCTACACAAGGAACTAATCCGGATGCTCAACTTACCTGGGCAGGTGGTACTGTTACTACAACAAGAACAACTACATCATCACAACCAGTAGCTCCTGTTGTAACAAGTGCTTTTCCAACACCTCCGGAAGCACCACCTTCATTAGGAGACTATACCAGACTTTATACAGAAGACGATGCTCAAGCAACAGCTCGTTACGAAGGACAAACAGCGATACTTCAAGCAGAAGATAAGAGATTAGAACTCGAACTTAAAAACCTTGAAACACAACATAAAGCAGTATCAACAGAGATCGACGCAGTAAACAAAGTTATTGACAAAAACATTGAAAAATCATTTAAAACCCTAGGATAAGTCCAGACGGATATTGAGAGTGGAGTATAAAGCCCCTTTTAAAAGGGGCTTTATTACATTTAGAAAGAGAATTGGATTTCACCGGTTGTTATATTATTGAAAGTTTTTATTCTGGTATCCATAAAATCTTTTAAATGCTCATTTTCTAGTTCCTTTGATGTTAACCATCCAAGCTGTTCTAAGTATTTCAGAGTTACAAAAGTTCTTGCAGACATATTTGCATCCATAATTTTAACCACAAGAGCTTTTTCTTCATCAGGATTTATAACAACACACAATCCTTCTGCTCCGGTTTTAGATATTAATCTCCCCTGAGTTACTTCAATAATTAAACTGTCTAATCTCCCTTTTCCCCCTATTAAAGTAGGATTTTCCATAAATGCCTGTCTTAATAAACCACCTTCATTACTTAAAAATAAATTTAAATAACCTACACCCATTTTAAATAAAGGAATTCCATGCACAGGAGCAGAACAACCATCAATAGATGTTTCGATTTTTTCTTCAATATTACAATATTTCCTAATTATATCTGTTATTTCACATTGAAGAGGGTGGTTAAAATCCGGATAATACTTTATATCCCAACCATTTTTAACACAGACAGAAAGCATTCCGGAATGTTTTCCTGAACAGTTATTATGAAGACAGGAAGGTTTAAGAGAATGACTTATAAGGTGATTTCTAGCCTCAATATCAATAGGTTCATGAATTCCACATAGTAAATCACCCTCATTTAATCCAATCTTGTTTAAAATAATTTTAATCACTTCTAAATGTTTACTGCTTCCGGTATGAGAGGAACAACAAACAGCCAGCTCTTGTAGGGAAAAATTAAATTCCCCATAAGCCCTGGAAGTAATTATTGGTAAAGCCTGAAAAGGTTTTGCGCAGGATCTTAAGAAAATAGGTGTATTATTGGAATTTCCAACTTCAGAAAGAATATTTTCACTTTTATCGACAACAACAATAAAACCAAAATGTTCTCTTTCGGTTAAATTCCCTCTTTTTATTTTAAGTAATGATGCAGGTTTCATTTATTCATACAGGTTTTATTTAAACTGATAAAATTTTTTATCTTACATTTATTTTAACTTAAAATTCTGATTATTAAAAAGATTGAGTGTTGATAAAGAATTTTTTCCAGTTTGTAAAAAAAAATTACAAGAGTTTTGTAAAGGGGTTTGTTTTTTTCATGTAAGGGGAATATATTTATAAAGTGTGGACTGCCTAAATAACTTAATAATGGTTGTTGGAGGACACTAATGTCTATTTTCAAGGATGATATTAGTTTGCATGACTCTTTGCAACGGATTCAAGTTAATGCTTTTCAGGCAAAAACAGTAAAAGAAAACCCAAAACATGAAATAAACTCTTCAAAAAATGAAGAGTTTGAAAAAGTTGTTTTATCTGACAGAATTCAAAGAAGACAAAAATATGATAATACTCTTGAATCTATGCAAGAGGAAATAAACCTTGTTGAAACAACAAAACAGGGTTTACACTCAATACAAAGTCAATTACAAGAGATGAAAAGTCAGGTTGAAAAAACTCTTGAAAAACCTCTTACTGAAGAAAACATGGAAGAAGTAAATAAAACAGTTAAAGATGGTTTAGAAAATATTCAAAATATAGTAGAAAATACTTCATTAAATGAGATAAAACCTCTCAAGGAAAGTTCTTTTGATAATAATAAAAATAATGAAGACAATAATATAATTAAAGAAAAAGCTTTAAAAACAGAAGAAGATTTAAGGGTTTTTCTACAAAAAGTAGAGAATAAAACAAATGAAACAGTAGAAACTCAAAAACAGATAGTAAAATATGAAGAAAAAATTATCCAGAGAGTGGATAGCTTGGTAGAACTGCCATCAAATTTAGACCCGAATAAATCTATGAGGGAAAACATAGAAATAGGAAAAGAGTTAAAAGAAACTGCAATAAATGGTATAATTAAAGATCCGGAAACAGGAAAGAAAATACAGATAAAAGCTTTGGATGATAATATCTTATTAGCACTATTTTCAGTTTCCAGAGTAAAATAGGGTGATATCCCAAGCAGGGGCACATTCGTACAACTCACAAGCTCGTTTATGTATGAATGCAGCCAAATCACTTAAGTTAACGTTTATAATCTTGAATTACTTAAAACAGGAGAAGTAAATGCCACTGGATGGCCTTTCATTTTCAAATTCAGGTTTATTTAAAGTGATAAACCCGGCAGAAGTTGCTTTACAGGCGGAGCAGCGTGCTCAAGCTCAGGCAGAAACAGTTATAAAAAAACTTGAAGAAAAAGAAAAATTAAATCCAGATGTAGAAGATGAAAGTGAAGATCGACAAAGAGACCTACAGGGAAGAGAATCAAATGATTCCGAGGAAAAAGATTCGGAGTTTCTTGAAAAACAGGAAAAAATAAAAAAATATAAAGTTAAATTTAATTCTTTGACAGATATGGTTGAATTGGTTGATCAAAAAACAGGAACAATAGTTGAAACTATATCACCGGATGATTTGATAAATCTAATCTCCAAGACTGTAAAACCTTCAGGAATACTTATTGATAGAGAAATATAAGAGCCTATTTGGACTGCGGTTAAAGTTGGTGACCAGGTCACATATTTAAGTCCTCGATCATTCCGGCGAGTACTTAAATTAGTACGTTAGTACCCGCACCATTAAACTCAATATAATCATAGTTTTAATATCAAGATCGATGACTTAAAAGAGTGACTCACCAATTTTAATAAGACAGCTTCTAAGAATTTATTTATTAACAAACTTTAAAACCTTTGAAAAATTGATATAATAGGGTTTTTAATATAATTTATAAGCCGCAAAAGATAAAAACCCATTTTATATAGGAGAAAAAATTTTTTTAAAAGGTATAATATAATAATAGTAATTAAAAATATTACCTCAATTTATTAATAATGTTGTCATACGAAGGGAAAATATGAATCCATATCTAAAACAATATCAACAGACAGAGGTTCAAACAGCTAGTCCTGAAAAGCTTTTGATAATGCTTTATGATGGTGCTATACAATTTTTGAATAAAGCAAAAACTGGAATAGCAAATAAAAATATTGAAGAAATTCATAATAATATAATAGGTGCTCAAAAGATTATTTCAGAGTTTATGAACACTCTTGATATGGAAGTTGGCGGAGAAGTAGCGCAAAATTTATATAATTTGTATGAATATCTACATTATAGACTCGTTCAAGCTAATATTAAAAAAGATAATGATATGGTAGACGAAGTTTTAACACACCTTAAAGATTTAAAACAAACTTGGGAAGAAGCAATAAGAATTGCAGCTCGTGAAAAAAGCATGGCAGAAGAAGAAGTTGAAGAAGAAAATTCTGTAAGAACAGCTTAAAATAATTGTTTTATAGTATTTATAAAAACCGGTGTCCAAAAATAATAATGGATTTTGGGTAAATATATGAATGAAAAGTTTCAGGAATTAAAGAGGATTTATGAAGGAATTCATAATAATACCTCAGAAATTAGTTCTCTTATTTCAAAAGGCGATTTTAATAATATTCAAGATATTCTTGATCAAAGAGGTGCTTTTATTAAAAAAGTAGAAGAAATAAATACCTGTATGGATTTTTCAGATGAAGAAAAAAAAGAAATTAATGAGCTTCTAGCAGAGATAAAGTTAATAGAAAAAAATAATTTAGAACAGATGGAAAAAAGAAAAGAGTACATACAGCAAGAACTTTCACAGATAAATATAAGCAGTAAAGCAATAACAGCTTATAAATATGAAAAACAAGTTGATCCAAGGATTATAGATAGTAAAGAATGACCACTTACAAAAGTGGTCATTTTGTTAAACATGAAAATTAAGGGCAATTTTATAATTATTTTTGTTTTTATTAATGAAGGAGACGATTTAATAAGGGAAAAAAGAAGGAAAAGATAAGGGTTTATGAATAATATTGATAATAGTTTAATCAATAATACACAGCAAAACCTAAAAGCAAAAGAAGATCCTTCAAAACAAATAAAGTATACAGCTCTGGGTGCTGGAGTGGCCTATGGAATAGGAAAAGGGGTTGATAGCTTAGTTCTGTCAAAAAACTGTGATCCTACAAAATCAATCATTGGCAGAATAACTAAAAGATTGGATAATTGGGCAAATAATAACAATGTAATGCAGTTTTTAAACAATAAAGCTGCATCAATAAAACAAAGAATAGTTGGAAAGCATACAGAATTATTGCAAAAGCCTGGCTACAAAGATACTGTTCAGGCTCTTAAAAATGGCTCTAAAACTAAATCAATGTTAGTTCATGAACCTTTAGCAAAACAATTAACAACTCAATTAACAGATGGTTTAAAAAAATTACCTCTTGAAAAATTAAAAGAAATTGGTATCAAAGAATCTGTTGAGAATATACAGAATAACCCTGAAACCATCAAAAAAGTTATTGATGCAGCAAAAAACGGGTCTTTAAAGCATAGTAATATAGCAAAATTAGCAAGCAAAATCCAAATGCTTGAACATGTTAATAAGAATTCTTCTACTATGTCAAAATTATTGACAAAATTTACCATGGGAACAGGTAATTTTATGGGTGGCAATCTTTTTGGGACTTTATTAATGGGTTTATTTGTAGGAACTTCAATTAAATCAGCTATGGAGGCACCAAAAGGAGAAAAATTCAGCACATTTATGGAAGATTTGATGGGTAGCTGGATTGGTGGATATTTATTATTTTCACCAGCAGGCAAAGTGGTCAATGCAATTGCCGGTTTAAAAAATATAGGCGCAAATGTTGCTAAATTACCATTATGGCAAAAAGCGTTAAAAACCATAGGAAAAGTAGTTAGCTCCGGCCAGGGAGTAAAAGGATTAAAAGCCCTGCCGGGTGGTATGTTAAGATTTGCCCTTGTTTTGGCGTTAACAGCTCCTTTTACTAAAGTTTTCAAGAAGATTTCTCACACACTATTTGGAAAACCAACTCATAATGATAAAACAAAGCAAAACCAAGATATAAATAATAAACAGAATAATGTGAATAATATTTATCAAGGTAAGAATTTATTTGAAGTAGCAAGAAATTCTGCTTCAAATAATTCTCAAACACAAAAAGATCAGCAACAAGTACAAAGTTATAGCTATTTACCTTCAACTGCACCTGCAAACTTTTCACAGCAAAAGCAAGGACCAAGCATTTTAGATATTAAACTAAAAAAAGCAGAAGAAGCAGAAAATAGTGCTTTAGAAATGTTGAAAAAAGTATAATACTTAGCATAAAAAAAAGAGCTCTGATTTTAATC
>AMFJ01000490.1_pt1 | contig 11268 bp, 10 predicted proteins | sample 427208 | NCBI WGS metagenome assembly AMFJ01 (sample SAMN02954298, study PRJNA114691) | groundwater metagenome | biome: aquatic; feature: subsurface aquifer; material: sediment; isolation source: subsurface aquifer sediment | place: USA: Rifle, CO | collected 2008-08
TATAAGCTTAGAAAACAATTTGCTCATTCTACTTTTATAATATCAAGGCAATCAGAATAAAGCTTATCATAATTATTATTTTTTGAAATAGACCTTAATCTGTTAATGCTGGATATATATCTTATCTTGATTAATTTTCATAATATTTCTCTTGATAAGGATTTGTTATATTTAGTAAGGAATTTCTTTAAGAGATAATCATCGATTCAAGAATCTTTCTCACTTAAGAGGAGCGAATCAAGTATGCTTAATTCTTTATTTGAAACTCTTAAATTAATTCATTCGAATATAAGGCTTTCTGAAAAAAACTCTAAGATTGAATTAAAAGATATTTTTGATGATTTTCAAGGTTTGAAGATTTTAAAATAAACCTTAAGATCTCCATTTATCGTAATGATTTTTTGAATATCTTTTGTATATACAATGAGTTTATTATGGATTGAATAATCTTTAAGATGAATTTCAAGTGATTTCTTACCGCCGATAAGATATTTTCATCATGTTTCATCGCTAATCAGCTTTTTTACTATCTTCCAATACTTTGAATCGAGAATCTGTGTAAGATCTGCTGATTCTCAGTATGAAATATAATATAAGGAATTTCTTATCGGAAAAATAGTCTTATCCGCTTTTAATCGATATATAATCTTATAAATCTCTCGGGCATGCTTTTTATTAGAAACTGAAAAATCAGGATCATAAATAGATCATATATCATAGATATTAAGAAGCTCCCCTTTTTGTTTTCACAATTTGCTGACAATTTTGTCAAATGTTATCATTAGCTATTATGGCTTAATTAAGATATATTTTAACTATAACTTATTATTTCTTTTTACTATAAATATAGTATAGTTTTTACTATAAAAATCAAATGTTTTTATCAGGAGATAAACTTGAAAATAAGAACATACTATGTTATAATGCCAATATAAATTAAAAATCATGCAAACAGAAGAACCTATAAAAAAAGGGGCAGACTCAATATGAATTCCAAAAAACTTTACTGACAATTCAGATGAGGCTGATTTAAAAGGTATTTTTGATGAAAATAAAAGAAAGCCTGAAATCAGCAGAAATCATTTTTTATTATTGGATAATGAAGAAAGGCAAAAGATTTCTTCCATAATAATTGACAATAAAGAGCAGATATTAAGTGAATGGCTTAAGGAAGAAGAAATGTACGCTTTTTATAAGAAATACCTGCTAACTGAAGATGAAATCTCAGTATACTTATTATACTTTTGATGAGAACGAATACTTAATTCTCTAATTACAGAATTAGACGAAAGTTATGCAGAATGAAAATATGCATACATTTCAACCAGATTCCTTGCTTTCATTAAACAGAAAAAATTAGAAATAGATGACCTTCTGCAAATAACTATAATACTCAAGAATTGCATTATTGAACATTTTCTTGATCATGATCTTAGGGTACTAAATCAGATAACGGTAATATTTGACAAAATAACAAATAATCTATCCAAAAATTATAATGATATTGTAATTAAGCTCTTGAAGGAATATACAAATGCAATTGATAACTCAAATATAATTTCAAAGACTGATATATATTGAACCATAATTGAAGTTAACGAGGCATTTTGCAAATTATCAGGCTATACACGTGATGAAATGGTCTGAAAGCCTCATAATATCGTCAGGCATCCTGATATGCCAAAAGAAACTTTCAGGGACATGTGGGAAACAATTAAGAATAAGAAAATCTGGAAATGAGTAGTAAAAAACAGAACAAAAGATAATTGATCATATTGGGTAAAAGCGACAGTTGTACCAATAGTTGATGAATATGATCAGATTATAGAATATATCTCAATAAGAACAGAAATAACTGAGCTTAAAGAAGCATATAAAAATCTTGAAGAATACACAGAGGCCCTGAATGAGACAAATCTTGTTCTGAAAATGAACAAAGGCTGATCAATAGAGTCTGTAAATGAGGAATTCCTTAAAATGTCCTGATATAAGAAAGAGGAGCTGATTTGAAAATGTTATATGCCAGAACTTTTGTCGTGTCCTCTAAGTAACAAAAAATCCATAAGAATACCAATTGTTTCTTCTGATGATATAAAAGAAATACAAAATTGCCTAATGCAAAATAAGATTTGGAAATGAGTTATTAAAAACATAAATCGCAAATGACTTTACTTTTGGACATCATCAAATCTAGTTCCCATTTTGGATCTTAATGATAATGTTACCGAATATGTAATGATTCAAACTGATATTACAGATCTTGAAATTGCCCAGCAAGAATTAAAGGTATCGCTAATTAAACAGAAAGAGCTTGATACAAAAAAAGATGAATTCCTTAATATTGCAAGTCACGAACTCAGAACTCCAATGACTTCAGTAAAATGATATATTTCTATGATTCTTGAATGAGATGCATGAGAAATAAATCCCGTGGTAAGAACTTATCTTGAGCAGGTTTATAAAAGTTCGGAAAGATTATTGAATCTGATCAATGATATGTTAGACATATCGAAAATTGAATCAGGCCAGGAAATCATTTATGAGAAATTAAATTTAGCCTCATTGATAACAGAAACATGTATTGAGATACAGGCTTTATTTGAGAAAAAATGACAAAAATTTACAAATATTATTGATTTCGAAAATTTTGAATATAATACTGATTGAAATAAACTGAAACAGGTACTTTTGAATCTTCTTTGAAATGCCCATAAATTCACTTGAGAATGATGAGAAATTATTCTTGAGACCATAATAATGGAAGATAAAATTAAAATAAGCATTAAGGATAATTGAATCTGAATTTCAAAACTTGATATTCCTAAGGTCTTTGAAAAATTCTGACAAGTCAAGAACTCTCTTATAAGAGACAAAAGCTGAACTTGACTTGGGCTTCCCATATCAAAGGCGATCGTAGAAAATCTTGGCTGATTTATAGAGTTAGAGAGTGAGATATGATTATGATCAACCTTTAAAATTTACTTGCCTTTAAGGTAATAATTATAATTTAAATGCAATTTTATGAATAATATAAAAATACTGATAGTCGAGGATGATAGCGAACTTGCTACTATGTACAAGATTAAATTCGATAAGGAATGATATAATGTGAAGGTAGCAGATAATGGACTCAGTGCAATAACGGAGGTCACAGAATTTGAACCAAGCGTAATACTTCTTGATATCATGATGCCTTCAATGGATTGATTTGAGACATTAAGGGTCATAAGACAACTTGCTCCAAGCCTTAATTGTAAAATAATAATGTTTTCAAACCTGAATAGCAGAGATGATATTGATAAATGCATGCAATTATGAGCTGATGCTTACTTACTGAAGGCTAGTACAACCCCAAAAGATGCAGTAAATAAAATATGAGAGCTCTTATGAATAAAAAAACAAGATGACTCGAATAAAGGTCATACTCTTATTCAAAAAACTTGTCCTCACTGTGGGCAAACAATACATTTAGATATAGAAATACATCCATAATATGACAGCACACATAGATTATACATACAGCATTAAAGAGTCGGTTATAATATTCAAATTTAACTGAGAATTTACAAATGAAAATGCCTGAAGGATTTTTGATAGAGTTGTAGCGGATATAATGGAAAATGGAAAATTTGATGTGATAATAAATATGAAGTCTGTCGATACCATCAATAGCAGAGTGGCTTGATGATTTGCTTGAATTTATGAAAAAATAGATATTTTTTGATGAAACGTGTACGTGACAAACATGAATAACTTTGTGGATGATACGCTTGATCTATTATGAATGTATCTTTTCTTAAGGAAAGCAACAACAGAAGAAGAAGCTTTAAAATGATTAAAAGACTAAAATAAATATGTATTTAGAATTGTTTATTCTGATTGTCATAATAGCAATAATTTTTTGAATTGCCGTTATAGTCATAACATCTAAGAAAAAAGCCCTTAACACTAAAAAGAGGGATTTTTATCTGGAAAGATTAGCTGAAATAAGAAAACTTGAGCCGAGTCAGAGAATAATCAGATATGATTCTATTTTGAGCTCCATCTTAAAGGATTTGGGTTATATGTGAAGCGTTTGAGAGCAATTGAAAAAGAAGCCATTCATTATAAAAGGACATATCCAAACTGTCTGGGATCTGCACAAAACAAGAAATAGGATTGCGCATGATATAGGAGAAATAAAAGAAGCCTCTTTAGAAAAAGAAGCTTCTCAATATGAAACAATTTTAAAGAATATATTATAGCTTGTATTCTAACCTGTCCCCTATCTCTATATCTCAGGTTCAAAGAAGATTTGCAAAGGGAACTTCATCTAGCTCATCAATTTCCGGAGCTCTTATTTCACGCCTTACAAGAACAAACCCGTCATCATATCACTCCAAAGTCCCACTGAAGATTTTTCCCATATCTGAAGCTTTTTTTGATGAATATATAGTTTGAAGCGTCTTATCCAGTTTCTTTATCCTTTTTTGTGCAACGGCACTAGTTATTTTATCCTCTAGTTTTGAACTTGGCGCAAGAGGCTCATCATGATACTCAAAAAGCGCAACGCTATCAAATCTGTATTTTAAAACAAAATCCTCAAGCTCTTCAAAATCCTCGTCGGTTTCTCAAGGAAATCAGATTATGAAAGCAGTTCTTAAGAAGTATTCTTTAAAGTTTGACTTTATATAGTCTAAAAATTCGAATATTGCATTTGTATCATAATATCTGCCCATTTTCTTAAGAATATCAACTGAAATATGCTGAAAAGGTATGTCAAAATAAGGAATGAATTTGTCCAATTTCTTTATCTTATCCAAATGATCCAGAGTCAGATTATCAGGATACATATAAAGAAGTCTATATTTAAAATCTCAATCTAGCTTTTCTAATTCCTGAAGAAGCTCAATTAAACGAGGCTCCCCATAATTGTCTACTCAATATCTGGTAGTATCCTGAGCAATCAATATTATTTCTCTGATTCAATTGGCAATCATTTGTTTAGCCTCTGCTATAATCTCTTCTATGGGTCGAGATTTTTGTTTTCATCTGATTTTAGGAATTATGCAGAATGTGCAATTATTATCACATCATTCTGCGATTTTCAAATATTCATATCCATAAGGAGCATTAATATAAGCCCTCACTTCATCTCACTTCCAGATAAAAGCTTTCTTTCATATTTGATTAGCCTTGATATCATCGATGAAATTTTCTAATTTTTTTTCTTTTAAGGCTCAGATTTTTGCTATCTTATTCACTGCTTCTGAATTGACAGAGCCTTCATTCTCAAATCATAATATTTCTTTTATTGATTTATAATCCACAAAAGGAATTACCTTATGAAGATTCTTTAATGATTTAAGGAAATCGTTATCGGCAACTTGAATATAACATCAAGCTATAACTATTTTCCTTCACATATCATCATATTTTTTTATAGTCATTTCAGCTTCTTCTCTTGAGGTAGATAGGAATCAGCAAGTATTGACAATTACATATTCGCACAATGTATCCGCTGGGTCTTCGAAGTATTGAATATCAAATTCAGAAGATAACTTAAGTATCTCTCAAATTATAAATTCAAGATCTACAAGATTTTTGTTGCATCATAGATTAATAGAGGAAAAATAGAATTTCATTTAAATATTATTTATTATATAAATTGCTTTTGATTTAAGATTATTTGAATCTTGAGCTGTAAGTTTATTTTTTGAGAATTCCGCTTTCTCGCATTCAATAACAAAATCTTCAAGCAGTCTTTTGTTTTGTGCCCGCCTTAGAATCTCATTCTTTGTCATTCTTATGCTTCAAGGCAGAATCTTATAATCATTCAAAAAACTTCTTAATAGAAAATTCAATTTCTGAGGAAAATCACTTTCAAGAGGATTCAGTCCATCGATAGTTTCAATAAATGAATCTTTTAATGTTTTTATTTTCTCATTTATTTCCTCCTGAAGCTTATAAGAATTAACATGCCATCTTACAAGTAAAAAAATAAGCAAAAGGAGTATACTTAAAATAAATGAAATTAACAATATATTATCATTCAATAAATTCAGATTCAATGGTTGTTTTATGTCAAAAATATCCTTCATCAATTTAAAAGTTAGATTTATATTTATGATAGCCTCTTTTAATAAGCCTTTTGCCTTAACTTAAAGAAGTTGTAAAATACCTTGAATATATCAGACGTATCATCAAGGGAGACAAAACTTCCTCAAGAAACCATAAAGTCTTTTCTAAGTTTTGAAATTGAATCTTTTCTGCTATCAAGATATTTAGATTTCAAAAATCCGTTTGAAGAATTTAAAGTGAAAAATCTATTTGCAGAAGCAAATGAAATTTCTCATTTTTTTGAAAGATTATTTTCAAATGAATCGCTAACATGTATTAGAATCACATCATTTTTGGCACAAAGAGCCTTTAAGTGAACAGAGTTATCGATTTCTAATTCATCAGTAAAAATAAAAATTATATTATTCTTGATCTTCTTTGAAAAAAGAAACTTCAAAGAATATGCTAAGTTTGCAGGAGTATCTATATTATTTTCTTTAAAATTTTCAAGTTTTTTTATCATTTTCCAAAGATTCAGCTGTCATTTCCTTCATTCCAAATAATCGAATTTTTCATCATTATAAAAAATGCCTCCGACTGAATCTCAATTTTTGATAGACGACAAAGCTAGAAGCAAAAAAGCCTCGTATGCCGTATCGATTTTTGTTCTTGCTCAAAATCAGAATTGCATGGATCCTCATAAATTAAAAAGAAACATTGAAGGGAGTTCACGTTCTTCTTGATATTTTTTAATAAAGACCTTATCTTGCTTTGCCGTAGAAAGCCAATCTATATTCTTCACATCATCTCAAAGCTCGTAAGTCCGAATATCCTCAAATTCCATTCAAGAACCATGAAAAGAGGTCTTATAATTTCATGCGAAAATAGATGAAACTTTTTTAAAAGTCAATATGTCCAAATTTCTGAATCTCTGTTTCTGCATATTATGGAACATCTATTGAAGAAAGTAAAGTAGAAATGATTGAGTCTGTGGAAACATTTTCTCATAGTGCCTCAAAAGATAATCAAATCCTGTGCCTAAGTACATCCATTGCCACATCTTTTATGTCATCAGGGCTTACGAAATCGCGTCAATTCAAGAAAGCTAAAACTTTTGATGATGTAATGAGTCAGATAGACGCTCTTGGAGAAGCTCAAAAACTTAAGAATTCACTGATAGAATTCAATCAATAATTTGAAGGATATCTTGTAGCGAATACTAAATTTTTTACGTAATCATATATCTTATCATCAACAAAAACTTCATTTGAGATCATTTTCTGCAATGAGATTATATCTTTTTTAGATATTACTTTGTTAATTTTTATTTCATTGAAAGCGTTTGCTGATTTCATTATTTCAATTTCTTCAAGTTCAGTAGGATAGTCTATGATAACTTTTAAAAGGAATCTATCAAGTTGTGCTTCTGGCAGGTTGTAAGTTCATTCCTGTTCGATTGGATTCTGAGTTGCCAGCACCAAAAAAGGCTCATCAAGAGTGAATGTCTGTTCGGCAATTGTAATCTTTTTTTCTTGCATGGCCTCAAGCAAAGCACTTTGGACTTTTGAAGGGGCTCTATTAATCTCGTCTGCTAGAAGGAAATTCGTAAATATAGGTCATTTCTTAGTATAGAACTTTGATTCTGATTGATTATATATTTGTCCTCATATAAGATCTCAAGGCAAAAGATCAGGCGTAAATGAAATTCTTGAGAAATCAAGATCGAGTGTTCGAGCTAAAGTCTGTATTGAAAGAGTTTTGGCTAATCATGGGACTCACTCAAGTATTACATGCCCTCAGGATAAAAGTGCAATAATTAGGGAATTTATCAATTTATCTTGTCAAATTATGACTTTTTTCATCTCTGATTTTATATCCTGAACGTCTTGTAAGTAATCATTTAAGTTTTTCTTTGTGGTCATCTGTCTTGAAATAATTATTAATTAAATATGTTATTAATCATTTTATGAAAAAATGAATAAAAAACCAGTGATTTTTATTAAAAATCTTTTAGTTTTTTATAAAATATAGTATAATGCAAAAAATAAGGAACAGATATATGATAAACCAAAAATAAATGATTACAAATATATTCTTCAAGAAAATTCTTCTGATTATTTTTTTGAGCTTATTTATTGCTTGAGCGAGTGCGGAAACTATTGTCAACTTCCCTTTTGTAGATATAAAACCATCAGACGAACTATATAAAGATCTGAAAACTCTTTATTCTAATAATGTGGTCAAAGACACTCCCGATCATCAGTTCCATCCGGATTCGCTGATAACCAGAGATGAATTTCTGTGAATCGTAGTCTGAGTATGATGTAAAGACTGTATCAATCCGACAATAGATGATTTTATAAAATACGATCTATCCCCTTTTGTTGACCTGTCAAAATTCAATCCATATTATTATTGTATAGCAAATTGAAAAGAATCCTCCATAACACAATGATATCTTCTTGATTCAAAGTGAGAATATACTTGTCAGAATAAAAAAACCTTCACCTCAACTCCATTTTGTCCAGAAAACAATATCACAAGGATTGAGGCTACTGCAATGCTGCTCAGAATTGCAAAAGTATGGGATGATAATCTGAATTCTAAGGTTGTAAAAGATGTTGTCATTAAAGACGTGGATGATCAATGGTACTGATTCGCAAAGAAATGAATTGAAATTTGAATTCTTAAAAAAGATAAGGAAGATAAAGTATACCCAAACGAATATCTGAAAAGAAGAGAATTTGTTCACATGTCCACAAAAGTATTCTGAATCAATTTCTGTGAAATAAAAAATGCAAAAGCAAAAGAATGATTATCAAGTGATATTAAAATTTTCGACAAAAACAATTCTGATTCAAGTTCTTGAAAATGAACTGAGACCACATTTCCAAATCAAAAGGAAACCGTTTATGACTTTAATGCGTATTCTGAAAATAAATGAGATTTTGAATATAGCTGGAAGTTTACAAATACCACCACTAAAGAAGTGCTTAATGCAAGTTGAAAATTTCTTGATAATTTTGATCTTAAAACTGATTGAAAATGGATAATTGAAATGAACATTAAAGATAAAGGAACTTGAGAAATTTCTGAATCATTTTCACAAATTTCTGTTTCAAAAGAAGGCAATGATAAAAACACATCTTCAATCTCATCAGACATAACGGCAACTCCTATCTTCTGAGAATGACCGCTAAGTGTTATTTTTGATTCAACCATAACATGATGAAAGTGAGGCATAATTCAGCTGTGGGATTTCTGAGATTGACAAACAAGCAGTAAAACAGAAGTTACCCATACGTATACTGAACCTTGAGTTTATACCGTTACCCTTAAAGTGATAGATGAGCTTTGAAATACCTGATTATCTCAAATTACAATAGAAGTGGCTGAAACCGTAGACACCGATAATGATTGAGTTAAAGATAAGCTTGATAAATGTCCTCAAATATTTTGATTGTCAGCTTATGGATGATGCCCATTTATAGAGGAATACAAGAAACCTTGAACAATCGGCTCAAACAACGGAAATAATAGTGGAGTCAAGAATAATGAAGAAGTTTCAGCAGAAATTAAAATTTTCGATAAGACTAATCCTCAATCAGCAAAATGAATTTGAAATCTTTCACAATTTACTAATCAGAAAGAGAAGATCTATGATTTTTATGCACATACTGAAACGGCTGGTAACTTTGATTACAAATGGGAATTCACAAACACAACAACTAAAGAAGTAATTAATGCATCTTGAAAATTTCTTGATGATTATGATCTCAAAACAAATTGAGTCTGGATTGCAAAATTAATAATAAAAGATAAGGACACAGGAAAAGAGGCAATCTCAACTACTCAAATAAGTGTAACGGATAAGCCGACAAGCTGAACATCAAGTGATAATTCAAATAAGCTTATAGTTAATATCGATAGTAATCTTCTAGTTGGGAAAACCCCCATTGACATTGATCTTAAATCAATTGTAGAGGGAGCTAATTGAGATGTGCAATATAAATGGAATTTCTGAGATTGACAGACGAGTGATCTGCCAAATCCATCGCATGCATATCAGATAGGTTGAGCTTATACCATAACCTTGACCGCAACTGATTCCAAATGAAATACATGAAAAGCTCAGATAGTTATTGTGGCCAATTGAAATGATATTCTATCATTAATAAAAAAAGACGACTCCTCAATTGGTAATCTTTGCATAAGTGAGAAATCTAAAGGAAAATGAACAATAGAATGACTTCTTGCATGTAATTCTTGTCCCTGTTCATTCAGCCTTAATTATCTTGCTTCTGTTAAATCTTGTGACATAATATTCCCTGCCATATCAAGTCCCGATAAAAAAACCCTATATTCAAGATGAAGCATATATCAGATTAAGTAAAGTAAAAAATACTATTCTATGATAAATCGGTCATATATTCTAATTTATAAGGAGTTTAATCAAGCACTAACTTAATTCCGTAAATCATTAATAATGGATTTAATTACCGTTAGAAATTCAACTGAATCAGATTATCAATATTGTTATAGAATTACAAAAATCAATATGTTTTCGTATTTCACAAAATATTGGTGAGGTTGGAAATCAGGATGCTTTCGGTGAGATTTTGTCCCAGAAGAAACATATATCATCTTAAAAAATAATAGAAGGATTGGTTTTTATACATTAATTGAGAAACCTGATTTTTTTTATATAAACAATATTCAAATAACTCCTCCAATGATAGGTAAATGAATTGGCTCATATATTATGAAAATAATAGAAAAGGTTGCTTTTGAATCAAAAATCGACTCAATCAGATTAGAAGTATTTAAGGAAAATCCTGCTAAAAAATTATATGATAGATTCAATTATGAAACAATTGAAGATAAATGAAAATCTGTGATAATGGAGAAAAAAATAATTTAAATAATCTTTGATGTGTGGACTTGGGGCAACCTCAGGAAGTACAATGAGAGGTATTGAACAACATTCCGTCTAAACGTAGCGTAGCGGAGAGCGATTTGTGCAGCCCTCAAAGGTTTTGCATACTTTTGGCTCCAAAAGTACTAAGATGAAGATGATTGGAGGTCCTGATTTAATATAAGCACTACTCCTTACAAAATAACCCCTCTGTCCTTCGGACATCTCCCCTATATTAGGGGAGAAAACATTGCAAAAGGAATCACCAATGAAACCTGCACTTCCCTTCCCTGATACAGGGAAGGTGCCGAAGG
>AMFJ01026117.1_pt1 | contig 11261 bp, 5 predicted proteins | sample 427208 | NCBI WGS metagenome assembly AMFJ01 (sample SAMN02954298, study PRJNA114691) | groundwater metagenome | biome: aquatic; feature: subsurface aquifer; material: sediment; isolation source: subsurface aquifer sediment | place: USA: Rifle, CO | collected 2008-08
GGTCGCGTCTGAGAGGCTTTGTGGCGGTTTTTTTATTTTCTAAACCCCACCGTCATCCATATGAGGAGCCCTTAAGAAATGGAAGCTGTCTCTCTTACGACGATGGCAATTCCAGTATTTCGCATATCCCCTTTTCCCAGGGGAGGCAGGAGACTGTGCCTATGATTTGCGGTGATGGATCCTGTGAAAGACAGTATGCGCGTGATCCTTTGATATCGCGTGCCAGGCGCTGAAGCGAAGATATGTCTTTTTCCTGGATCATCGTCTTTGATTTGATTTCGATCAAGATGGGTGGGTGCGAAGGTTTGTCGATGACCAAATCCACTTCGGCATCATCCTTTGTTTTGATAAAAGCGAGTTCATAATCGGAACGAAAATATGAAGAAAGTCTGTAGAATTCAAGAATGACGACATGCTCAAAAATGTCACCGTAACCAGATGTTCTTGGTTGAAGCGGGATGTCCAGAGATCTGGTAAGAGCTCGGACTATTCCCGGATCAAAAAAATAGAATTTTGGTTTATGACTCAGGCGTTTTCTGAACGACGAGAGGTAGGGGTAAAGCCGAAAGCCCATCAACGTATCTTCAAGAATCTCGTAGTAGGCTTCGACCGTTTTGATGTCGACACCGATGTCACGGGAGACATTCGCGTAATTAAGAATCTGGCCGTTTCCCTGTGCGGCGACCGGCAAAAAACGTCTGAAGGGCGTGAGATTTCTTACAAGCTGTTCTGCCACGATCTCTTCTGAGAGGTAGACTTGAGTGTAGGTTTTGAGAAAATGTTTTTTTTCTTCTTGCGAAGAGAGATTCAATACTTTGGGCAAACTCCCCCATCGCATGATATCTTCCAGAGGCCAAGTATTTTGTGTTTCACGAAAGGTCAGTGGGTGCAGATAATTCAAAAAAGCTCTGCCTGCCAGAAGATTAGCGGCACCACGCTTGAGCTTTCTGGCGCTTGATCCTGTCAGCGCAAATTTGATGTTGTTCTCTTCGATTTGTTTATGAACCAGATCCAGCAATTTTGGAGCTTTTTGAATTTCATCGATGACAACCCATTCTTTAGACGACTTCATCGCGGCTATTTCCTGGGCTAAGCGTGATGGATCCAAAAGCAATTTTTCCTCAACATCCTTATCAAGTAGATCAATCCAAAGAGGGGCTTCTTTCGCAAAACGATCCTTAAGCCAGGTTGTTTTGCCTGTGCCGCGAGGACCAAACAGAAAAAAACTGTTGTTATTTGATGTGGTTAGAAGTCTTTGGATCATGCTCCAATATTGTACGCCATTATTGGAGTTGTGTCCATTAGTAAATTTTGAAATTTCTACTTTCCAAACCCCACCGTCATCCCCGCCAGCGTTCTGAAGAGTGGAGTTCCCGCGCCGCGGATGAGGGCAATGTCCTGCTGAAGTGTAAAATCACTCAAGGGTTTGAGTCAGGATTTTTGTGAGAATATCATTTGTCTGTCCCCTGTAAATGACACGTGATTGATTCTTGCCCAAATGATGCGCGTACATGGGGTCGTAATAGCGGGTCAGCAGTTTTTGAGTCCACACCAGATGACTGTCAAATGTAGACGCACTCATGTGTTGCTCCGTGGCCTTGTCGATGTCTCCTGCGATTTCATTAAACAGAGCGCCTCCCAGCTTTTTGCTGATTTTTTTGAGTTTGGTTTTGAGCATGAGGGCCAGTTCATTATGACCGTTGGGGAGGTGTTGGTAACGCGTGGTCCATTCATCGATCACGTATTCGCCAAGGACATTGCGGGCTCGTTCCTCAATCGGTGTTTCGAGAACAAGCAGAGGGGACTCTGACATCCGGTAAAACAGCACCGGCGGGATCAACAGTTTGCCAATGAGATGGCTTTCATCTTCAAGCAGCAGTTGCGCTGGATCCTTGCGGGACAATTTGATGAGTCTTATGGCGAGCGAGTTTTCAAAGTTCTGGGATGTGGGTTGCGCGGTGAATTGTGAGCCAAAGGCCGAACCACGGTGATTGGCCAACGCTTCCAGATCAATGTGGTGGGCGCATTGTTTGAGCAGACGGGTTTTGCCAGAACCTGTAAATCCTCCGAGCACAATCAGCGGCAGGCGAGGGCTGATGTGGTCAATTTGTTCCAGAAGATACCCTCGCAGGGCCTTGTAACCGCCCTCGATGCGGGGTAAGCTGATGCCGGCGTCTTGCAACCACGTTTGCACTATTTGTGATCTGAGTCCCCCTCGAGCGCAGTAAATCAATGTTTGCGGGTTTTTGGTTGCGAAATCAATCCACAAAGCCATTCTATTTTTTTTGACCTCGCCCGATACCAAATTATGCCCCAACGCGATCGCGGCTGTTTGTCCCTTTTGGGCATAGCAGGTGCCCACTTGGGCCCTTTCTTCGTCATTCAAAAGAGGGATATTGATGGCCTGCGGGAAGGCCCCTTGCGCAAATTCCCCGGGAGAGCGCACATCGAGGAGCGGGGTGTTATTGAGAAAGACAGCTCTAAAAAGTTTGTGTGGCATGATTGTGATTAGCAAAAAAGCTGATGTCTTGTAAGAAATTTTTTGCCATTCAGGCTGAGGGCCAGGTCATAGGCGAGCGAGAGCCTGTAGCCCGTCTTACGGCATCTTTCGAGTAGGTGAAAACATGAAATATTGCGGCAGGTTCCGTTTCCCTTCTTGATCGATACGTTTTGCCTCGGTCTCTTTTTGTTCCAGCAGTTACTTGGAGGCTTTCATGAACAACAAATTATGTTTTAGTGGATTTGAGCACAGACAGTTCAGTTAACAGTAAAAAATATGTACTAACTGAAAAAAACTGATTGAGTATTTTTTCAGTTAAGATACAATAAATTATGTTAACTGAAAAACAAAAACCAGTGTCTTTTGTTGGGCGGCAATATGAACAAGCAGGTTTGTTGCAGGAATTTGAGAAACCCCGGGCTTCTCTGGTAGTCATTCATGGCCGCAGGAGGGTGGGAAAAACACGCCTCTTGCACGAATTCTGCAGGGACAAAAATACCCTCTGGGTCGAAGGACTTGAAAAAGGAACCCCGCAAGGACAAAGAACACATTTCATCAAACAGCTTGCCGAACAAACTATTGAGCCTTTTCTGTCCAGAACTTCCTCGGCAGATTGGACCGAGGCCTTCGACTGTCTGAAAGAACTTTTGAACGTTCTAAAAAAATCAAAAATGGAATCCGGAAAAATGATTTTGGTCTTTGATGAATTTCCGTGGCTCATCAACCAAGACGAAAAGATCGTGGCCTTGTTCAAATATTATTGGGACAATTTTTTCAAAGAACACAATCTGATGATCATTTTGTGCGGTTCCATCAACACCTTCATGGTCAAAAAGGTGATCCAGTCATCGGCCCTCTATGGCCGTCTTCATCATGAAATCCGCCTCGACCCGCTCACCCCCAAAGAATTGAGTTTGTTTTTGGGCTCAGCATTGCCCAAAAAAGACGTCGTTGAGTACACAATGATTTTTGGTGGCATTCCCCGTTACTGGGAAGAAATCAATCCGCAAGAATCGGTCGTGCAGAATATCAACCGGCTTTGTTTTCTGAAAGACGCTTTTTTCGTAAGAGAGTTTGCTCGTCTCTTTCGGGAGGAGTTTGGCAGTATCAACATCTACACCGCTATCGTCCTGGCCCTGTCAAAGACCTCGTCCCTCAATTACACGGAGATCCTCAAACAACTCAAGACAAGCGTGGGGGGAGGATATCAGGAGTATCTGGACAATCTTTCTTTGGCCAGCTTTGTGAGGGCGTTCACCCCCTTGAATAAGAAAAAAACCCGGCTGGTACGGTATCGTCTATGGGATGAGTTTCTCCACTTCTATTTTGATCTGATCGATCCCTACACCGACCAGATTGCCAAAAATACACAGGAGAATTTTTTGTTCGGGAGAATAGACAAAAACAAATGGAATATCTGGACTGGCTTGGCCTTTGAGCGGTTCTGTGTCGGACAAGCCGAAAAAATCCAGCAGGTTCTTAAAATCGACCAACTTGTCAAAAACTATGGCCCGTTCTTTTCGCGTGCCACGACCTCCAAAAACGGTCTGCAAATTGATCTCATGTTTGAGCGTCATGACAACGTGGTGACGCTGTGCGAAATTAAATATGCCAATCGTCCCGTGGGCCCCGAAATCATAGCACAAGTTGAAAAAAAGGCCTCGCTCTACAAACTCGCGTCAAAACAAAGCCTGCAGACCGTGTTGATCACTTCTTCACCACCAACCAAGGCACTCATCGAAGCCCGGTATTTCAGTCGCATTTTGCTTCTGGAAGATTTGGTTTGAGCTACGGTTGAGAAAAGATCGTCACATTCATAAGGGGCATCTCAAAAAACCCCCGCAGATAGCATTTGCCCCATCGCAAAAAGCAGTACGTTTTTGACAACCTGTTTTGAGTTGGGTAACCCTGATCGAAGAGTCTGTATTTATCGATTGGTGCGGGCTCAGTAGTTCTAAACACGCAAACCGATCCCACCCATCATGATTGGCATTGGCATGGTAAGCATTTTTGCCGAGGCAAAGGGATTTAATGCCGCCGGTTTTACTCCTGACAAGAGGCCGGCCCCACAACGAGAACCATTAAACTGTTCTTGCTTTGGAGGAATGGTAATGGGTGTTGGCGTTGCAACAAAAGATCTGTGAACCGACAATCGCCGCCATTCACGACCCAAGACAGTGGTCATGTCAGGCAAATCTTGTTTAGGGTGAAGGCTTTCCAATTCCTGGCGACGTCGTTTTTCAAATGGCTCTTTTCCCATCCAGGAGGCACGCATCAGGGCCGTTGCATCTAAAGTAAACCGGGGATGTGTGGTCGAAAAACGATGTTGATCAAGTCGTGTCAAAACATCTGGCAAATCTGTTGCCCGCATATTTGAACCTCGCAAATAATCGCGAAGACCTGATAAATCGGCCTCCTCCAATAAATCGGTGCAAATTTTAACATCCTCTGGCGCAGCATACCACAGGGCTCCCAAGAAACCGGCGTTACCTGGCATGACATCGTAAGGGAATTTGTAAAAACAGTGCCGCGCACGTGTGATCACAGGATCCCAGTTCCCCTCAATGTTCTTGAAATCAATTTCGATCCAGGCGTAACCCGCTTGAGCATCATTGGCATACAGACGCACACCACCGGGCAGAGCTACAATCTGCACCTCCACATCACGTTCTTTATTCCCACTTCCGTCGGGGGACATTCTCCCCAACCCTTGGACCTCGATTTGACCGGTGATTTTGTTCGCTGTTAAATTGACAGATAGTTTTGGTTTTCCCGAGCCTTCTGTCTGTAAACTTTGTGCTGAAGCGCCCAGATAACGACCCAGAGACGCCTTGACCGTGAACGAGAGTTCTGCTTCTGCTTCGTATGTTTTATCCACGATGGCCGATGAGCGTCCCGATACATCGTATTCTTTCAGCTCCCGGTTCAACATGGGATACCGTTGTGCAGTCACGGTTTCAAAAAACTTATCTAGTTGACGCGAATGATTAAAAACGAACCACTCAGATTTGGTCAGCTGGTTTACAGTGAGGATTTTTTTTTCGGTCCCGCAAACCGCACAGAGAAGCCCCCCCACACGTTCAGAACGCAAAAGGTCAACACGAACAGTCTGGCCCGTAACAGCACGACCCAAAACGAAATCCCCATTTTCGTCGCGCATGATTCCTGTGGGCCTGATGTGATCTTCACCGTTGTCGGAAAGACCAATGTTGAAACGCACACCATTGTCCAGTGTGATGTCATTCCCGTCAGCAATTTTTTCGTAACGTCCATTCTGATCAAGGGAGAGTTCGTGTGCCCATTCTACGAGCAAAATACGACTATCATCTCTTGCTTGTTGCCTGAAGACTGCTTCTCTGGAACCAATTTCTGGAGTGACAGGGTTTTTGGAAACAAGTCTTAAACTCTGCAGGGGTCTGCGGCTCAAGGTGTTTCGACACGAAAGAAATTCAAAATCAAAATCGGCAAACTGATTTTGACCCAAACATAAAATCATTTCCAGCCGCGATGATTGCCTAACCCTTCGTGAATGAAAAACCACCGGCACTTGAACCATCATGCCAGCATGTGAAGGGTCCTTAAGCATTAAGCGAGCACCTCTCACACCGTACCAAGGATCAGGTTTGCGATCCACCGCATACTTTCCATTGAAAAGAACCATGGGGATTTCCAGAATCGCTTGTGGTGTCACAAAACGAAAAATCTCCTGCTGGCGCCCGGTTAGGGTTAGGCCAAAGGAGGATTCCACATCGGGTAAAAAACAAGACTGGGGCTGGTCAACCAGGTGGAGCATGGTTTCAAGAATCCAATCAGGGTCACCTGTGCGCGGCGGACGTATCGTTGCCGGTCGGTGGCCAGCAAACAACACTTCATCAGAGATTGTTCTCATGGCAGGGTCCAAATCAAGAACTGTAGATTCTGTGTGGTTTTGACCGCGCGGATTGAATGCCTTTTTGGGGAACCTGTTTGGTTCCAAATCAAAGCGGGGGATACCGGCGTCGTCTAACAATGTAGAAAGGTTGTTGGCATCAACAGCCTGCACAGAAGGACTCGCCTCAATGACCTCTCCCCGCGATTGATTCCATAAAAAAGTCTTTCCAAAACTCCCGTCTTCCCTGATTTCAATCAGCTGGTAGCCATCTTTTTTTGCAGAAACACCCCTGACCAACAATTTGATGGGTGGTGAAACAACTCTGCCCGATCCTGTCCCTAAACCAAATGTTCCGATCACGAAACCATTGATAGCCAGCTCATTGCTCTGTGGTCTCAAATCCATATTTGACAGTTCCAACCACTCAGGATTTGTCGTACGAGAGCCTGTTGAAGGGATTGGTGTTGTTGTGGGGCTGTTTGTTTCAATGTCGTTCGCAAAATATTTGAGCTTCAAATGTTTTTGGCCAGTGACGGACGCGCGTGGGTGTGCATAAATATTGTTTGGCAGGTAATCATTGATGCTGCCGCCCAGGCCATTGGCCGCGAATTGATCGATTTCTGTCTGGGCTATTTCCCTGCGTGTCTTAAGTTCTGAGGATTCCATTTCTTTGGAAACGGGTGTGCTCATGGCCCCCATCAGGAGCGGGCTGAGTTTGGAACATACTGAAATCAGCGAAAAGGCCTTGACGCGGTCAGCGCCGTATCCCGCATCGAGCCAATCAAGTTTAAATCCCCTCTGATGGGGAACATAACGCAGACGGTTGTCTGTGATGGCCCGCGCACTCTCCGAATTTTCTCCTGCCCGATACCAACGGATTGGGCGCGAGAAATCAGATTCGAACGGAGCATCAGGCCGCCCAGCACCTCGCCACGCCATGGGCAAAACAAGAATGATGCCAGTCGTTTTATCGTAAATTTCGTAATGTAATTTTTGTCTTTCGACCAAACGTGGCACGTTAACAATTGTCCCATCGGGTAATGCGATTTCACCAAAGACCGTTTTCAATATTTGCAGTGTTTGTGGCCCCGGCACAAAGTTTGTGTTTTCATCAAAATCAAAAAGGACATCCAGGGGCACTGTGATTTCGTATTCAGTCACCCCAGATGTGCCTTGCACAGGTGTGCCGGCCATTTCAAGAGGGCGACTGGCTTCGTCAAGAGCGTCCAAGGTTGATTTGTCCAGGGGAATGTTCTGAATTCCAATTTGATTGGCAACAACCGGAGTCTGAACCAGAGTGACATTGCCCTCATCGTCTGTCATCACTTCAAAGCGCATATGGGCATCGATAGCCTGTGGAAAAGGATGTCCTGCGCATTCCAGAACGGTCTGCACAAGCGAAAGATGCCCGGCACAAACAAAGAAATGATCTTGGCCATCCTGATTGATGCGTTGCAGGTCAACGACAATATTTTCCCCATTGGTTCCAAAGTAGAGTTCAAGCAGAGGATAATCCGGGTGCAGGTTATCGAGTTTCAAGGTGATGGGTTTGGGTTCGCGTATGGCCAGATGCCCATCAGGTCGATCCAGATCGAGCGCATACTCAAAAGCACCCAAACAGCCAACGTTGAAGACGGCAGTTTCAGCACCAATCTGAAGTTCCTGTTCCAACGAGTCTTTGCCGATCAACTCTTTGGCAAAGTCGTGTAACACGAGCCTGATTTTTTGCGCTGTCACAACACCCTTCGCAGATCTTTGGCGAATGAGTATCAACTGTAAGGGATCGGCAAGATCCGTTTTTGGACCCCAGATTTGTGTGATGATATGTTCTTCTGTTTGAACTGGTTTTTGTGCGGGTGTGACTTCAACTTCGCTGATGGGTTCTGGTGGTATTTCTGCAACCAAAGGGGAGATAGTCGCAAGGCTCTCGTCTGCTGGTTTGACAGAATGTGGTGTGGGTTTAAACCCCAGTGGCAAAAATTCTGGCGGCAGGGCATCAATCATTCTTTGCTCAAAAGGATAGAGTTTGACAGTGCTTGTGTTTCCCTCAACCTGCATCGTAAATTCAAGATGGTCTTCCTGCACGATATAATCATAAGACACGTTGGTGTTGGTACTATTTATTGTGAGTTTAAGGGTATTTTGTCTTTCCACATTTGGATCAAAAATGAGTCTACCGGTTGTTTCTGCAATGCTGGCTTTGATTTTTCCTTTTGAGTCTGACTCGTTCAACAGATAACTTTTGAGACGAGATACAAGTTTGTCATCACAATAAAACGGGATATTCAATATTTTAAGACTGCGTTTGGCATCGATTACCAGAACCACACCGGTAAATGGATGAGAGGGTAACGCAAAAAAGATGGCCCGTAAACCTTTTGGAGTGGGAAGAATTGATTCGCTCGAAAGAGTCTGCTCATCAACCATATCTGCAAAACTTTGCCAGGAATGGGTTTGTGCCGAATCCCAATTGATTTCCCTGTCATTACCTACAGTCATTTGCTGGCCAGTGATATTCGTTAGACTCTTGAATGAAAGTTTGTGAATCGCCCCTGTCAATGGCTCTTTTACCAAAGCGTGTCTCTTTTTAATAACGACGAATCTGTTTGGGTCATTAATGATGCGTTCTAAAGAACTTGGGACCTTTGCTGTGGGTCGCAATTTTTTTATGCGGTCTGCTTCAACCTTGGATATTACGGCGACACCTACCACCATATTATGGCCGTCTGTGCGTTCTGTGATAACGATGCTAAATATGGCATCTCGACCCAATGATCTCACAATAAATATTTTGCCATCAATTAAAAAAACATCATTGTCCGTTTCTGGTTTTTCTGCAGAAAAATCATGCAAAAAATCATTTTGGTTAGGCTCTTCAATCGCAGGTGCCAGGATAGCGCTATTTTGAGATCCTGTGATTGTGGGGCTAACAGCCTTGACCAAACTGTCATTGATAGAGGCATATGGATCGTAAGCTGTTCCCTGCATACCATTCATATAGGTGTCTATTATTGATTCTTCCAACGTTGTTGGTGTGGGAAGTATATCCTCTGGCGGTGTGTCAGGATTGATAACCGGCAAGGTGGAATGAGTTTTATCGGTTGTTTTTTCGATAACCATATTTGGTTATCGATTCATGTGGTGCAATGTTGTGTGTGGTGCGTCGTTTCTGTATCAGGGGTGATACAGAACTCGTGGGCGGGACGACTATCATAGGCAGCGCGCTAACGCGACGTTTGCCTCGTGCCCAATGGCATTACGAGTTTGCCACCTGGTTCGATGGGGGCATTATTTCAACACCAACAAAATATTTTCTAAGGCTCTTGCGGATTGCAGAAGCAGGCCTTTGACAGAAAAATTTTTCTGTTTCGTTGCATCAAAATAGTAAACCGCCTGGTCATCAACAACAGCGATAACCGGAGGCATGCGCCAAGAAACAGATTCCCCGCACAATCGTTGCCATTCAGATTTTTTTAGATACGCCGGCAAGGAATGTTTTTTAACCTGGACCGCTGCCCGTTTTCCGTTCTTTTCGATCAGCAGATCAATGGCACTCCGGGATCCCCGTGAAAAATAGCTGTGGATACCGTACTGGGCCAAATCTGAAGCCACTTTAATCTCTGCCTCATTTCCCTTTAAATAAGGCGACAATATCATTGCCGCACCATCGTAGGCCATCAACCATAGGGAAAAAGCGGGGTCCTGAATATAATAACGACCCTCGTTTTCGCTGATCAGTACGTTCAGATCCGGCAGAGCATTTGAAACGGAACCCGTGGATGATTGAATCACTAAAGCCAATTCACTGACGGTCATGTGCTTTTTCGATAGCGCAATCAAAACTGCCCTTTTAAGACCGGAATTGGCGCAGATTTTATCGAAGGTGTTCAAAAAATATAAATACAACCGACCTTCCTGATGCCAAAGTTCCTGCTGAACAACGTAGAGAACATCTCGCCAGGCAATTTTTTTGATTTTCAGCCGCACGAGCGCATCACCGATCACTTGTGCATAAAATGGTATGCCACCGAACGTTTGAAAATATTGTTTGCAAACAGCGTCAGAAAAAACCACACCTGCCTGACGACCGTTTGTCTGTAACAACTCGGTGATATGCTCTTCTGAAAACGGCCCAATTTTCAGCTGCTGGAAGTGGGAAAAAAACGGAGACGATTCATCGTTCAGGATGGCATGCATCACATGAATCTCGCTACCACAGACGATGTACATGATGTGATCGTGCCGTTGCCAAATCTCACGAAAACGACCCAACAGATCACCCCCAGCACTCACTTTGCCATCCTTTGATACGTCCAGCAGGTTCTGAAATTCATCCCAAACAATGATGGCTTTTTTTTTGCAGACCTTGACGTATGTTGCCGGAAACTCCAAGACAGCTTCGATGTGCTCGGTTCTGAATTGCCTCTGCATCTGCCGGTAAAGTTGCAACCCCTGCAAGAGCATCTGTTTTCTTTTAGTGGAAAGTGGGATTTCCATAACCCGGCCCATCACCACATCCATTTGTTCATCATCTGGCGAAAAAGAAATACGCTCCTCTGCCAGAAAAAACGATAAACATTTATACAGAAAATTTGAAAATACCTGAAATGTGGGATTGAAAGGAACCGAGAAGGACAAAGTCACAATCTGGGGCCCCTGAACGTTCGTCAAGAATTTGTAAAGCAGGCTGGTTTTGCCAGACTTCCGCATTCCCAAAAGAGCGGTGGGCTGCCCCGCCTTTTTCAGCAACTGATCACGACGCAACAACAACCAGGCTAGTTCGTTTTGTCGATTAAAAAACGCTGACAGGGGGACCGCTGAGCCGGAATAAAACATGCGGGAACAGTTTAACTCGCAATAGGCTTGCTGTCAAGTATACAGCTGTATACT
>AMFJ01033419.1_pt1 | contig 11256 bp, 6 predicted proteins | sample 427208 | NCBI WGS metagenome assembly AMFJ01 (sample SAMN02954298, study PRJNA114691) | groundwater metagenome | biome: aquatic; feature: subsurface aquifer; material: sediment; isolation source: subsurface aquifer sediment | place: USA: Rifle, CO | collected 2008-08
AGGGACGCACTGCTGTGCGTCCCTACCCAGAGGTTCGAAATGACGAATGATTATTTCTCGCTAGTAAACACATTCTGAACATCATCTAAATTATCCAGCGCTTCGTAGATCTGATTCAGTTTCATGCTATCGGATTCAGAAACAGCAACAGGTTCTTTTGCTATGTATTCAATTTCCGCGTAGTCCGCAGAAAGACCTGATGCGGTTGCGGAAGCAATAATTTTTTGTAAATCCGGAACACATGTCTCAACAATCGCTATATCATCTTCATATTTTATTTCAATCGCACCAGCGTCTATTAACTTAAGTTCAAATACGTCTTTGTCTTTTATATTGCCTTTTATATGCGCAACCCCGATTTTTTCAAACATCCACATTACTGATCCTTGCGAAGCCAAACTGACACCTAATTTTCCAAGACAGCTTTTAACATCAGCAACAGAGCGGTTACGATTATCTGTAAGAACTTCAATTAGAATAGATACACCGCCCGGACCAAACGCTTCATAAACCACTGTCTCAAGAGCTGAACCGCCGCCTGTTCCAGCCCCTCTTGCAACAGCCCTGTCTATATTGTCCTTAGGCATATTTGCAGAGCGCGCCTTTTCTATTGCCATGCGGAGCTTGAAATTCGTATCAGGATCCCCGCCTGCTTCGCGCGCGGCAACAACAATACCATTCGCAAGCTTAGTAAAAACTTGCGCGCGTTTTGAATCAGAAACTGATTTTTTTTGCTGAATATTGTGCCACTTGCTATGACCTGACATATTTCTTAACAAGAGCTTATCATTGAAAAACCCGCCATGCAATATCTTGGCGGGTTTTTGCGGCTGTAATTACATTTCTGCTGTTTCTGTTTGTGTACGATTCTCTTCGGGAATTTCAGCACGAGGTTCTTCTTCGTCTTGCAAAACAGCTCCAAATCCTGTTCCAGCAGGAACCAAACGGCCGATAATGACATTTTCTTTAAGGCCTGAAAGCCGGTCAATTTTGCCAGTAACAGCCGCGTTGATAAGGACTGATGCAGTTTCTTGGAATGAAGCGGCTGACAGCCAGCTTTCTGTTGAAAGCGATGTTTTTGTGATTCCCAAAAACAATTGCTTGTATTGCGCTTCTTTTCCGCCTTTTGTTTTAACTCTATTATTCTCATCGCGCATTGTAGCAATTTCTGCTATTTCGCCAGGAAGCAGTTCTGTGTCTCCTGAATCATTTATAAGCACTCTGCTGAACATCTGGCGGATGATTACTTCAATGTGCTTGTTGTTTACTTTTTGTCCCTGCGATGTGTAAATATATTGAATTTCTTTTAGCATGTACAACTGGACTGCTTCGCGGCCCTTATACTCATAGAGCGTCTGCAGATCAATATGCCCTTCTGTGAGCTCGTCTCCTGCGGCAACTTCATCGCCATCTTTAACATGGAGCGAATATCCGGGCGGAATAATGTATTCGCGAATTTTACTTGCTTCGTACACAACAGCAACTTTTGTTTTTGCCGCTTTTACAGTGCCGTCAAAATCGCTTAGTACTTTTTCTCCATCAGCCATCTCAATGATTGCATCGCCCTTTTTTACTTTAGCGCCATTTTCAACCAGCACTTTGCCTCCACGGCCTGCATTATACGATTGTTCTTCAGTTCCTGAATGATGAATGTTTATTGTTTTCTGGCCTGGCCGTATATCAACAATTGTTTTTCCTGTTCCTGCCTGAACAATACTGCGCTCTTGCGTTACAATTTCAATTTTTCCGGAAACCTCTGCCATAATGGCCTTTTGTTTTGGAGTACGCGCTTCAAAAAGCTCTTCAACGCGAGGAAGACCTTGTGTGATGTCTTTGCCTGCGACTCCTCCAGCGTGGAAGGTACGCATTGTAAGCTGGGTGCCAGGCTCTCCGATTGATTGCGCGGCCATGATTCCCACTGCTGTTCCCAGTCTTACAAGCTTGTTGTGCGCAAGGTCATAGCCATAGCATTTTTGGCACACGCCGCGCCCAAGCCGGCAATTTAGAACAGAGCGCACATGCGCTTGTTCAAGCTCTGTTTTTGCTGATTCAATTTCACGAATATGGTCCTCTGTTATCAGTTCTCCTGCTTTTACAACAACCTTGCGGCCGCCCGGTTTTACAATATCCGAAAGCGCGTACCTGCCAAGAATGCGGATCAACAACGGTTCGCCAATATCGTCTGATTCAACTTTGGTAAACAATGCTCCGCCCCTGTCTCCGCAGTCCTCAATTGTTACAACAACATCCTGCGCAACATCAACAAGACGACGGGTCAAATAACCGGCGTTTGCAGTACGCAAGGCAGTGTCCGTAAGACCTTTTCGAGTACCGTGGCTTGAAATGAAAAATTCAAGAACATCAAATCCTTCCTTAAACGAGCTTGTGACAGGAAGCTCAATAATTTCTCCTGCAGGGTTTGACACAAGACCCTTCATTCCAATCATCTGCGTTAACTGGCCCCATTGCCCGCGAGCGCCTGATTCAATCATTGTGAGCGCTGACGAACCCTTTGGAAGCGCTTGCTTTGCAAGGTCAGCGATCTTGTCTTTAATTTCAGTCCAGATTTTAATGATTGAGGTATGTCTCTCGTTTTGCGTAAGAAGCCCTTGCGCGTAATAATCTTCAACTTCAAGCACGCGCTTTTTACCTTCATCAAGCAATGCTTTTTTCTCTTTTATAATAGGAAGATCTCCCATTCCCCAGGAATACCCAGATAATGTTACAAACTTGAATCCAAGGTCTTTTAGATTATCCAGAATTTCCGCAGCAACCTCTGTGCCGTGCATTTTCAGAACATCTTTTACAATATTTGCCAGATCTTTTTTTCCGCAAACTTTATTTTGATATTCAATTCCTTCTGGAAATTGAGAGTTTAGAATTACGCGTCCGACGGTTGTAACCATTAGTTCTTTGTTTGGAAGCCGAACGCGGATCCAGTCATGCAAGCTTAGTTTTTTTGTGTTATATGCATACAAAGCGTCTGTTGTTGATGCGAATGATCGCAGATTTTTTTCGTCCGGCTCGCAGTCAACCATTGTCATGTAGTACGAGGCCCATGCAATATCCTTGCCCGGAGTTGTAACAGGACCTCCGTGCGCCGGCTTAAGCAAGTTCTTTGTTGAAAGCATTATTTCAGCGGCCTCGCGAACGGCTTCTTGCGTAAGCGGAACATGCACGGCCATTTGGTCTCCGTCAAAGTCAGCATTGTACGCATCGCAAACAAGCGGATGAATTTGAATCGCCTTGCCTTCTATTAAGGTCGGGCGAAAGGCCTGGATGCCAAGGCGGTGCAAAGTCGGGGCGCGGTTCAAAAGAACATACGAGACCTTTGTTATTTCTTCTAGAATATCCCAGACCTCTGGCCTGTCTTGTTCAATAAACCTGTTCGCGCTGCGGATATTGTGAACATACTCACGCTCAATAAGCTTTGAAATCACAAACGGCCTGAATAGTTCAAGCGCCATGTTTTTTGGAATTCCGCACTGATCAAGTTTTAAATGCGGACCCACGACAATTACCGAACGCCCTGAATAGTCAATGCGCTTTCCAAGCAAGTTCTGGCGGAATCGGCCTTGTTTGCCTTTTAAAATATCCGCCAAGGATTTTAACTGTCTCTTGCGGCCTGTTGCGGCCATTACTGTTTTTGCATGGCGCGCTGAGTTGTCAATCAAAGCATCAACCGCTTCTTGCAGCATTCTTTTTTCATTGCGAACGATAACTTCCGGCGCGTTCAATTCGCGCAAACGCTTAAGACGGTTGTTGCGGTTAATTACGCGCCTGTACAAATCGTTCAAGTCAGATGTTGCAAAACGCCCTCCATCAAGCGGAACCATAGGACGAAGATCAGGAGGAATAACAGGAATCGCATAAAGCACCATCCAATTCGGCCTGATTCCATTGACCTGCAAGCTCTTCAATAGTTTGAATCTGCGAATAAGGCGATCGCGCTTTGCTCCAGCACCTTGTTCAAGCTCTTCGGTTACAGCTTTCATTGTCGCCTCTATATCAATGCGCGAAAGTAAAAGATCAATCGCTTCAGCGCCGATTCCTGCTTCAAAAATATGACCGTATTTTAGCGACCAATCATGATATGTTGTTTCTGTTATTGTTTTCATGACTTTGAGCTCTTTAAGTTCAAGTGTAACTTGAGCAAAGTCAGCGTCCAATTCTTCTAATTTTGAGGCCTTTATAGAATTTATATGATCCTGTTCTTTTGCTTTTTTCGCCGGCTCTTGCGCAAACTTTTGCCCAAGGCGCTCAATGTCGCGCTCGTATTCGCCTTCTATCATTTTCTTTTTCATTTTGTATTCCTGCTTAACCTGCTCTTTTGTTGCCTCAAGAGCGGTTTCGTCAACATCAGTAATGATAAAGCTTGCAAAGTAAATTATTTTTTCCAGGGTTTGCACTGACATGTTAAGAATGGTTCCTATTTTTGAAGGAACTCCGCGCAAAAACCAAATATGAGTCACAGGGGACGAAAGATCAATGTGGCCCATGCGCTCGCGGCGCACGATTGCGTGCGTAACTTCTACTCCGCATTTGTCGCAAATAATGCCCTTGTATCTGATTTTTTTATATTTTCCACAATAACATTCCCAATCCTTTGACGGACCAAAAATTTCTTCTGCAAACAAACCGGACTTTTCAGGTTTTTGCGTGCGGTAATTAATTGTTTCCGGCTTTGCGACCTCGCCATGCGACCATGATCGTATTGTTTCCGGAGACGCTACGCGCAAACGGATTGAGTCAAAGTCGGATGATTTTAATGTGTCTTTTCGTATTGCCATATGGTGTTATTTAGTTGATTCTTTTTTATCCAGATCTATTTCAATAACTTTTCCATTTTTCATAAGCTCCACATCCAAACACAACCCTTTTAGTTCTCTTATAAGAACATTAAATGACTCTGGAATATTTACTTTTTGAATCTTCTGGCCTTTGATTATTGATTCGTATGCTTTTGAGCGTCCAGGCACATCGTCTGATTTTATTGTAAGAATTTCCTGCAATGTGTGCGCTGCTCCGTACGCTTCAAGCGCCCACACTTCCATTTCTCCAAACCTCTGCCCTCCGAACTGCGCCTTGCCCCCCAACGGCTGCTGGGTTACAAGCGAGTACGGGCCGATTGAGCGCTGGTGGATTTTGTCTTCAACCATGTGGTTTAGCTTAAGCATGTACATGTAGCCAACAGTGACTTTGTGATCAAATGATTCGCCTGTGCGTCCGTCATAAAGAGCGAGCTGGCCTGAATACGGAAGCCCTGCGCGTTCAAGTTCAGAATGAATTACGCTTTCATCAACTCCGTTTAATACAGGCGACGCTACTCTGTATCCGTGCGCGTTTGCGGCAAGCCCCAAGTGCACTTCAAGAATCTGTCCCAAGTTCATACGGGACACAACGCCAAGAGGAGTTAAGATAACATCAACCGGCGTGCCATCTTCTAAAAACGGCATGTCCTCGCGCGCCACAACTCTTGAAACAACGCCTTTGTTTCCGTGGCGTCCAGCGACCTTGTCGCCGACTTGCAATTTGCGAAGATCTGCAACAGTAACTTGAATTGATTTAATGACTCCCGGCGAAAGCTTATCGCCTTCTTCGCGCGAGAAAATCCTCACATCAACCACCTTGCCATGTCCGCCATGTTCCAAATAAAGAGACGAGTCGCGAACATCGCGCGCCTTTTCTCCAAAAATCGCGCGCAGAAGCTTTTCTTCCGCTGAAAGTTCTGTTTCGCCTTTTGGAGTAATTTTTCCAACGATAATGTCTCCGCTTTTAAGTTCCGCTCCGATGTGCACAATACCCTCGCTGTCCAAATGTTTTAATTTTTCTTCTGATACATTCGGGATATCGCGCGTAACTACTTCGGGTCCCAGTTTTGTGTCACGCACATCAATAGTCCAGTGCTCCAAATGCACTGATGTGTACATGTCTTTTTGCACAACGCTTTCGCTGATGATTACAGCATCTTCAAAATTGTATCCGTCCCATGCCATAAACGCGACAAACATATTTTGCCCAAGCGCGAGCTCGCCGTTTTCTATAGATGAACCGTCAGCAAGCAGATCGCCTTTTTTCACTTCTGTTCCTGGCAGAACGCGCGGGCGCTGATTTATAACAGTTGACGCATTTGAACGCTGGAATTTGCTAAGCTCATATTTATGCGATGCGCCTTCGTTATCTAAAACTTCAATTTTAGCGCCGTCAGAGTATGTAACTTTGCCGTCACATTCTGAAACAAGCATGTGGCCCGAATCTTCTGCTGCGCGGCGTTCAATTCCAGTTCCAACAAGCGGCGCTTCCGGGTTTATAAGCGGAACCGCCTGCCTTTGCATGTTGGTTCCCATAAGAGCGCGAGTGGCGTCGTCGTGTTCAAGAAAAGGAATAAGAGCTGTTGCAATAGAAACAATCTGACGGCTTGAAACATCCATATAATCAACTTCAGCGGCGCTGACAACTTGCGGCTCGCCGAACTTTCTTGCTTCAACAAACTCATCAAGAAAATAACCGTTTTCATCAATTTTTGTTGTAGCGGGAGTTGTAATTGTTTTTTCCTCTTTGAACGCGTTTACATATTCAACATCGTTCGTAACTCTCGGCTTGATATTAACATTCGCCTCTCCTGTTTTTACAAATTCTTTTGCCATTTTTTGTGTAATCTCTTCGCCTTCCAAGGTCCGCTCGCCAACCGCACTATTGCCATCGTTTAACGCCTGTTTAATGACTTTTCTATACGGTGTTTCAACGAATCCATAGTGGTTGACTTTGGCATAGCTTGCCAAATGCCCGACAAGTCCGATGTTCGGACCTTCCGGAGTGGCAATAGGACAAATGCGGCCGTAGTGGGTCGGGTGCACATCGCGAACTTCAAACCCTGCGCGCTCGCGTGAAAGTCCGCCAGGTCCCATAGCAGAAAGTCGGCGCTTGTGTTCAAGCTCTGCAAGAGGATTTGTCTGGTCCATAAACTGCGACAACTGCGAAGACATAAAAAATTCGCGCACTGTTCCTATAACAGGACGCGCATTAATTAGGCGCGCTGGCGAAAGCATTTCTACATCCTGCGTTGACATTCTGTCGCGGATAATGCGCTCCATGCGCGCAAGCCCGACGCGAAAACGCGCTTGTATAAGTTCGCCAACAGATCGCACGCGCCTGTTTCCAAGGTGGTCAACATCATCAGGGTCGCCTTGAGAAATATTCAATGAAATAATTTCACGAACAATCTGAACCAAGTCTTCTTTTGAAAGAATGCGTTTTTCTTCTGGCGTAACCGAATCATCAGAAGAATCCAATCCGAAACGCATGTTAAATTTAAACCTGCCTACTTTTCCAAGATCATAGCGGTCAAAATTAAAAAACATTGAATGAATAAGCGAGCGCGCGTTTTCGACTGTTGCAAGATCGCCGGGACGAACGCGCTTGTATACTTCTTTCAAGCCCTCGTCTTCGTTGTGCGAAATATCTTTGTTCAAAGTTGATTCAATGTATTTGTTTATCGGGTGCTTGTCTACATCTTTGAAAAGCTCAATGATCTGCTCGTCTGAACCATAGCCAAATGCGCGCAAAAGAGCGGTGATTGCGACTTTTCTTTTGCGGTCTATTTTAACCCACATTACATTTTTTGGATCTGTTTCAAATTCAAGCCACGCTCCGCGCGTAGGAATTATTTTCGCGCCATAATATCTTCGCCCGCGAACAGCTTCAAAATTAAAAAACGCTCCAGGCGATCTGACAAGCTGGGAAACGATTACGCGTTCAACTCCGTTGATAATATATGTTCCGCGCGGAGTCATTACAGGAAGATCTCCTAAGTAAATTTCTTGCTCGCGATCAGTGCCAAGCCGTTTGTTTATAAGACGGGTCTTTACGCGCAAAGGCGCTTCGTATGTGACATTCTTTTTTAGAGATGTTCTTTCGTCAAATTTCGGCTCGTCAATATAATAATCCTCAAAGTAAAGTTCAAGATCCCTGCCGATAAAATCTTTGACAGGAGAAATTTCTGAAAACAATTCTTTTATCCCTTCTTTAAGAAACCAGTGATACGACTGCTTTTGTATCTCAATAAGATCAGGAAGTTCGTATGCATCAGGAATGCTTCCGAACCGAACGCGCTCCAATGATTTAGCTGGTGTTTTTTTGAAAATCATAAATAGAAATAAATAAACACCTATCCATTGATCGTGGATAGTTAATTAATTAGAATTTGATTGTAGGCGCAGGCCCTTTGTGCGAGATACTCGACACAGCGAGCGCGCGCTCTTTTATCGCCATGCAACGGTCGAACCTTATTATTTAATGCACCATGTTGTGCATTGGTTCAGCCCGGTTGACAACTCAGCCAAAAACGGGGCGCGGCGTCCGATTAGCGGACAAAATGCGTTCTGATAATACAAGAAGTATAGAATAATGTCAAGCTAGAAGTGGATATTCAGTGGAATGTCAAGCAAATACGCAATTTTGCATAAATTAGCCAAAAAAGTTTTTACCTGATAAAAACAATATCTAGATATTCACATACAATCCACAGAACTGGTGGATAATACAATAAACGCCGATTTCTCATTATTTTGGAAGCGCGATTTGTTGCCAAGTCCATACAGCCGAACGCGAGGAGAGAGATTTTCCCGTCCCACCCCGCCAAAGGCAGGGCGGAACAGAGCGCTCAAGGCGCATTGATTCAGCAGTATCGCACTCCCAAAACAAAGCAAAATCTATGCAATGTAAGCAGATTATAAAATGAACTTTGCGGATTAGCAATAGCTGGATAAACAATTCAGCGCCTGACCTTTGGCCAAGCGCTGCGTTTTGTCCTTTCGTTTTCAAGTTTAGTAAATGAGCGAGAACGCTTGATTCAGATCCGCTTTCAGATCATCCACTGCCTCCAGCCCGACTGAAAGGCGAATCAGATTCTCTGTAATGCCGTATTGATCTTGATCTTCTTTGCACACATCAGCGTGCGTGTGCGTGCGCGGGTGTTCTGCAAGCGACTCTGTTCCGCCCAAGCTCACTGCGAGCTGAACGACTTCAAGCGAATCCAGCACCCTCCACGCTTCCGCACGACCTCCACGGACACAAAACGAGATAAGCTGTCCTGCTCCGCTACACTGTTTAGCAAGTCTTCTTTCCTGCTCCAACCCTCCTGATCCAGGATATAGCACTTCAAGAACTGCTGGATGAGCGCGAAGAAACTTCACGATTTCAGTTGCTGATTCGTACTGTGCCTGCGCCCGTATCATAAGCGTTTCCATGCGCTGAAGTAGTTGCCACGCGGCAAATGGATCGCAGATAGAGCCGGTTATTGTTCGTCTGCCCTTCAATCGGCCAATGTGCTCATGGCTCCCAGCAATGACTCCGGCGATCACATCGCTGTGTCCGCCAATGATCTTTGTGGCTGACTCCACAACAATATCCGCACCAAGTTCAAGCGGGCGCTGAAAAGCCGGTGAAAGGATCGTGTTGTCAACAACGATCAGGATTTCTGGATCAATGGCTTTTGCAACTTCCGCAATTCCTGCAATGTCCGCCAAAACCAGGGTTGGGTTTGACGGGGACTCGATGTAGATCATGCGCACTGGATGGTGCTTGACGATGAGCTGTTTGACCTCTTTGGCGGTTGATTCAACAGCGAAAGGAATCGTGCGAACGCGTCTTCGCTTTTGATCTGTAAGCACATGCTTGAACAGGAAGTCAGTCCCGCCGTACACTGGCGCGCTGTAGAGAACAACATCTCCGATTCCGCAGAACTCGTCCATCACAAGCGAAATCGCTGACATTCCGCTTGAAACAAGCACTGCTTCTTGTGCGCCTTCTAGGCAAGCGATCCTCTCTTCAAACATCTGCGCATTCGGGTTGACTAACCTAGAGTAGATCAGCCCGGAAGGAACCTGCTGTTCACATCCAAGCCCATAGGCCTGATTGAACCACAACGCAAGCTCTTCGCACGATCCTGCGACAAATGTGGTTGCTAGAAAAACCGGCGGCTTTACTGCACCCTCTGAAAGACGCGGATTGTAGCCGGTGTGTATTGCTTGTGTTTGAGGTGAACGACCAGTATTGCTGTTTTTCATGACTTTCCCCTTTCTGTGCAAAACATTACACAATTAGAATTAATTTCGCAAGACATAATTTTTGCAAAAAAAAAGAACTGCCAGAGCTTCAAACGAACGCGTGCTTGTTCGTCTTGGCTGCTGGCAGTACGCCTCGCGTATTCTATTGTGGATTGTCTATGCCTCCGGCACTACGCTGTTGATGTAGTGCAGTGTTGGTTGAAACGAAACCCGTTTCCGTTCATTGCGAACATGCAGTGTTCCGACAAGAAGTGTTCCCACCTTTCCGCGAAGATGTTGGGGAACATCGAGCAAGCTCGCGAATTCGCGTTCAAGGTTCCTTTTGCCAATCACGCGCAGAACGATCGTGCGATTGCGAGCAAGCACTATGACCTCATTTCGCGGATCAAGCGGATCGCGGAACGAACCATAGCATGTTTCTGACCTGATTTTTTTCCTCCTACTCATCAATCCCTCCGCGCTCTATGGCTTGTTGAACAGACTGCGTCCGGTTTTGTCCAGATCATGCGTGTATTGAACCGCTCGCAAATACGAGATCGCGAGAGCAAGAACATGCGGTGGTCCGCCATTTTGCAAAGGGCGGTGTATGACCGGACCGCTGCCAGCGTGTTGCTCCTCAATGATCAGCTCGCCTCCACGCTCAAAAGCTCTGACAACGCTTCCGGCAATGTAGGCGTGACTTGTTTGAAACCCATTTTTCATCTTCTGCCTCTTTCAGATTCAGCACAGGTTCTTTGTCCGCAATACAGCTGTTTCTGCATGCGAACTGGGGAATTATAATGCAATTTTTGGCTAAGGTCAACACTATTGACAAAACCGTCTTTTTTTGCTATAATTAGCTGTTAAATTTTTTGGGGACAAACTGAATTGCCGACTTGCGCGTCCCCGCATATCGGCGATTTGCATTGTCCTCAAAGAATGAGTTCATTTCAGGTCGGCATAGCGCGATTCTGCGCTAATGCTGGCAAAAATTCTGTTCACGGGCCTTAGGCCCACGGAGAACGCAATGAAGAAGAACCTGTTCCTGGTCGCTTTCGCGGCCTTCACCCTCTCCCTCACAACCCCTGCTCTGGGCGACCCGCCCAAGTCCAAGACATCCAGTGTCACCTTCTCGTTCAACGACAACGGCGGCACTGTGACCGTTTCCGGCGACTCGATCGCGGTCAAGCGCATTCTGGATGCGCTCGGG
>AMFJ01001698.1_pt1 | contig 11254 bp, 10 predicted proteins | sample 427208 | NCBI WGS metagenome assembly AMFJ01 (sample SAMN02954298, study PRJNA114691) | groundwater metagenome | biome: aquatic; feature: subsurface aquifer; material: sediment; isolation source: subsurface aquifer sediment | place: USA: Rifle, CO | collected 2008-08
GAACTGTTTTCACAAATGATCATGCTGGACCCGCCAATGATTATGGGCAAAGAAGCCTTTGCCTTGCATATCGCCAAGACTTTTCGTTTAAAAGCATTGGATAAAATGTCTCCGGCAGGTTTGTCGAAACGCCGTCGAGATCATTGGGATTCACGGGAACAAGCCGCTGAATTGCTGCGCCCTAAAGGTTTTTATCAGGATTTTGATGCAGATTGCTTCCAGGCGTATATTGATTATGCCTTACAGGATGATCCCATCCGGGGTGGAGTAGAACTTACTATCCCTAAAAGGGATGAGGTCGCAGTCTTTAGAACCAATCCGTCACTCTGGTGGTTGCCTCAGGCGAAACCAAAAATTCCTGTGCATCTGGTCGTTGCCGAGAAAGGTCCATTTCTGGCCCGCAAGTTCCCGCAGCAAGTGCAAAAGAAGTTTGGTATTCCTTTTACCGTAGTCGATGGCGGGCATATGTTCCCATTGGAACAACCCGATCAAGTCGCGAGCTTGCTCAAACAATTGATTCAGCAACAGTCTGCCTGAGTCATTGAATATATTGGAAATAAAAAAACGCATCCTAGGATGCGTTTTTTATATCTAAATTTTTTTTAAAACTTGCAGAATTGAACAGGCGCTTGCATTTTCTCATTTCGATATAACACACCATCTTTAGTATGTTGAATCGTTCCGCTACAAATCCATTCTACGACTTGTGGATAGATCACATGCTCGAGGCTATGCACACGTGTTGCCAAACTTTCTACCGTATCGTGATGAGAAACCTTGAGAACACCTTGCGCAAGCGCTTGGCCTGCATCCAGTTCAGCCGTGACATAATGCACCGTACAACCGTGCAGAACATCACCGGTATTGAGTACACGCTGATGCGTATGCATGCCTTTATAATGAGGTAACAGAGAAGGGTGAATATTCAACATTTTACCTTCCCAGGCTTTCACAAATTTTTCACTTAAAATTCGCATAAAGCCGGCAAGCACCACCAGATCTACATCCCAATCGAGTAACTGTTGATGCATCACATCATCAAAAGCTTCACGATTCGGATATTGCTTGTGTTCAATAACTGCAGTCTGAATGCCTGCCTGCTGTGCACGCGTTAAAGCAAAGGCTTCAGGTTTGTTGGAAATCACCCCTACAATTTGCCCGGAAAGATTGGCATCCATCAAGGCTTGCAGATTTGATCCGCTACCTGAAACAAGTACAGCAATTTTAATCATGCGAAATTACGCGAAGATCACACGAATTTTTTCGTCTGCACCTGCAACCGATTCAGCATTGTCTTGAATCTGACCCATTGCCCATGCTTTTTCGCCAAGCTGGTTGAGTAATTCAACAGTTTTGTCTGCATCGGCTGCATCAACAACCAGCACCATACCGACGCCACAGTTGAAAGTACGGTACATTTCAAACTGTTCTACGCCGCCTTCACGTTGTAGAAGCTTAAATAGTTCAGGCCATTCCCAAGAAGATTCATTTACCAGCGCTTGAGCACCGTTTGGAAGTACGCGAGGTAAGTTACCTGGTAAACCACCACCAGTGATGTGTGCCATCGCATGGACATCAACGTGTTTTAACAGTTCAAGAATTGGTTTTACATAAATGCGTGTTGGTTCCATTGCAACATCTGCAAGTGGGCGACCATCGACGATTTGATTCAGATCAACGTTTTTCACGTCCAGGATTTTACGAAGCAGTGAGTAGCCGTTTGAGTGCGCACCTGAAGAAGCTACACCAATTAAAACGTCACCCGCTTTGACTTTAGAGCCATCAATAATTTTACTTTGCTCAACAACACCGACACAGAAACCTGCAAGATCGTAATCTTCGCCTTCATACATGCCTGGCATTTCAGCAGTTTCACCGCCAACTAATGCACAGCCAGCAAGTTCACAACCAGCGCCAATACCAGTGACTACATTTGCAGCAACATCAACATTTAAGTGACCAGTTGCATAATAATCAAGGAAGAACAGTGGTTCAGCACCACAGACAAGAAGGTCATTCACGCACATTGCAACCAGGTCTTGACCAATTGTGTCATGACGGTTCAAATTCAGTGCCAGACGTAATTTTGTACCAACACCATCTGTGCCAGATACGAGAACAGGTTCTTCATAACCTTTAGGAATTTTACAAAGTGCACCAAAGCCACCTAGACCGCCCATAACTTCGGGACGTGAGGTACGCTTAGCGACAGATTTGATACGATCGACTAACGCGTCGCCCGCCTCAATGTCGACACCTGCATCTTTGTAGCTTAAACCAGTGTTTGGGGTAGAAGTTGAGTTGCTCATAATGAAGTCTCCGCATTCGCGGGTGCGATTATAACCTGAATATGTAAAACTCTTATGGTATTTGTGGCCTAAAATGCTATCTTTATTAAAATATTTTAATTTTTAGAATGATTAATAGAGAAAAGGCAAGATTCTATGGTCGATCGTACTTTACGGCGCATTCTTATACTTGCTGGTATAGCATTGATACTTTGGGTTTTATATCTGCTTAAACCAGTTGTGGTTCCTTTTGTGGCAGCTTTTCTAATTGCTTATTTATTTAGTCCACTGGTCGATGTTTTGCACCGCATTGGGCTGGCTCGATGGCTCTCGATCAGTATCGTATTTATCGGGATTGGGGTCGTGGTCACCTTGGTGATGTGGTATCTGGTACCACTGGTCTGGCAGCAGCTGATGTATGCGCGTGATAGCATTCCGGCCGGGATTCACTGGATCAATTACACGTTTCTACCTTGGCTTTCCGATAGCTTTAATCTGGTCCCGATGGAGATTGATACCGATCAGATTTCCTCCGTGGTGATGGACTATGTCCAGACCAATTATAGTGCAGACAGTATTCAGGCGATGATTTTGAAACTGGCACAATCTGGCCTGAACTTTATCCAGATTGGTGGCACGATTGTCCTGATTCCGATCATTGCCTTTTATTTCTTGCTGGATTGGGATCGGATGCTGGACAGCTTACGTCGTCTAATTCCCCGTCCTTATGAAAAAACCACCTTAACTATTGTGAGTGAATGTCATAGTGTCTTAGGTGCCTTTGTCAAAGGTCAGTTCCTGGTCATGGTTCTGCTGGGCGTGGTTTATGCAGTGGGGCTGCAACTGATTGGCCTGGAGATTGGCTTGATCATCGGGATGATTGCCGGATTGTGCAGTATCATTCCGTATCTTGGTTTTGCGGTTGGGATTATTGCTGCAGTCATTGCAACGTTTTTCCAATTTGGAATTGACTGGTGGCAACTGGTATTGGTCGGGATTGTCTTTATGGTCGGGCAGGCCGTCGAAGGCTATATTCTGCAACCGTTCTTGCTAGGTGATAAAATCGGTCTTTCTCCTGTAGCTGTAGTGTTTGCAGTTCTGGCAGGTGCACAACTGGCCGGTTTCTTGGGCATGCTGATTGCCTTACCGGTGGCAGCCGTGATTGTGGTACTGCTGCGGCATATCCGTGAGTATTATGAACATACGCCATTTTATGGTGATCGGGCTGTTATCATACAAGATGCATCTACCGGTTCAATCAATATTGAAACAGCAGACTTAGATGTTGATATTGAAATGAAAAAGCCACAGAAAAAACCGCTGCAAGCAGAGGAGAACTCAAGTAAAATTCACGATCCTCATCGTAAAGACTCATAAGGCCAAAAAATCGTATGCGTCAATTGCAGTTAGATATAGAACCTCAGCTCGATGCCCGAATCAGTGATTTTTCAGGGCCGGGTTGGGGGCATGTCATTGATGCTGTCCGTCAATTACATGCAGGCCTGATCAACCAATTTTATGTCTATGGGGGAGCCGGTACAGGTAAAAGTCATTTATTATCTGCCATCTGTGACTCTTATCTGGAAGTGGGCAAATCTGCAATTCAGGTATCTTTGCTTGAGCTTTTAGATGCACCCACTGAGGCGATTACCTCTCTGGATCGTTTTGATCTGGTAGCACTCGATGATATTGAAGCAATTAGCGGCGTACCCCATTGGCAACGCGCAGTCTTTCACTTGATTAATTATAATAATGAAGGTGGTGGGCAGTTGGTGTTTTCATCACGTTTTGCACCTATCGAACTCAAACTTGAATTGCCAGATTTACAATCCCGTCTCACGCAGGCGGTCAGTACTCGTGTACCCAGTGGCAGTTTGTATGCTGATCGCTATGCGCTGGTTTCCTCGGTGCTCGATCGTCGTGGGATCCATTTAGACCCTCAAATCTTTGACTATTTACTAAGCCATGGGCCACATCAAACTTCAGTGCTGCTTCAAAGATTAGAGCAGATTATTCAATTGCTTAAAGGGGAAAAATTGAAAGTCAGCAATGCTAATCTGCGGCAGATATATGCCTTGATTGACGAATATCGGTAAAATATAAAAATTCTTGAGTAATTACTCAGTCTATGACACAGTAAGGCAAAATAATTCGCTGTTGCAAGGATTCTGCAACTTTAGAAGAAAAAGAAAGAAATAAAAATTAAGGAGAAGGTTATGCTCAAGAAGAGCATAGGCATAGCTTTGCTATGTATAGCGGGGCAGTCGTATAGTGCAGATATTATTGTAACTACTACAGAAGATATTGAAAAAGATGACAAGGAATGTTCACTTCGAGAAGCTGTTGAGTATGTTAACCGTGGTTTAGCTAAATCAGGTTTTATGGGGTGTGGTGGGGAGAACTCATCCAGTACCATTATTTTAAAAGAAAAAAATACCTATGTGTTGAACCAGCATATCGCGATTAAAAAATCTCTTACCATCCGTGCGGTCGCAGAAAGTGATGGCGAATTCAGTACGGATGAAAAAGCATTAGGCTTGCATAATGCTCATATTCAAATGAAAGGTACTGATAACCTTTTCAGGATCAACAGTACAGATACATTGGTTCAGTTAAATTTGAAAGAACTGGATCTTGAAGGCTGTGGTAAAACCAGTTGTGCTGAACAAGGTGGCCTAATTTATAATAAAGGTCAGCTAATTCTAGAATATAACCGTCTATTTAATGCTGCTGCCAACTTGGGTGGGGCAATTTATAATGCTGGCAAGTTTGGTCAGAACTTAACAAGCCGTGCACAAATTAAAAATAGTCTGATCGAAAATAATAAAGCCCAACGAGGCGGGATCCTGTATAGCGAGCTACCTGCTTTCCTCATTTATCAAAGTGTACTTAAAAATAACCAGACACTGGATAATTCAGCGACCAATATTTATAGCGCGGGACAGTTTGCTGACTCCAGTAAAGATCAAGGTATTAGTGGGGAGGTATTAAGTAGTACGATACTAAAAAATAAGGGTGTATTTATTAATGTCCTGGACGGGATGGGATTGAATAATCTCACCATAGTTGACAATGAAAATACTGCTTTAAATATCCATGCACCGTATGGAAGAGCTTATGTAGCGAATAGTATTATTTTAAGAAATGGTACACAGGATTGCCAAATTATCACTGGTGATAAGTCTGTGTCGCAAAATAATCTGCTGACAGCCTCGTGTGGTGTAGGGGATGCCGTCGCGCCGAACCAGTTCTGGAATGGTACACGACTTTTTGCTGAATCCTCAGATAAAAGTGAAGGTATTTGTCAGACCCTACAAGAAAATAATAATGCCATACTTTGTCCATATAGCGTTCCTAAAGGACAATTTCTCGGTTATATGCGCCCACGAATTTTGTTGAACTATATCCTTGTGAGTGAATCACCGATTGTGAATAGAGGCACAGGATTGAGTTTAGCAAATCCAACGGTAGCATGTGAAGCGGCAGATCAGCGCGGGATCAACCGTTTGATGGATAATCTGTTTTGTGATCGTGGTGCTGTTGAAATCACGATACCAATCTCAGGCAGTCTGGTGGGACAAGATCTGTTAAAGGGTGAAATTGCCAAGTTTTCAATTGAATCTTATCTGGGAGATAGTGATTTAATTCCAAAAGAACAGTGTAATGCCATTGTTGGTCAGAATCCGACGGGGGAGCCTTGGCAAGATGGCTGTTTTAAAGTGGTACAAACCAAAACAGCTTCCAAGGGTAAAACAATCATCGATATTCATGGCAATGTCGTTTATACCCCGGATTCTACCTGGCATGGAGCAGATATTTTCGAACTACAAGTGGTGACCTCATCGACACGGTTTAATAAAAGTAAACCTTATTTGACTATTACTACTCAAATTGTTCAGGAGCCAAAAAATGAAATGGAAGACAAAGCAGTCAAAACTTCAGGCGGCTCATGGGGTGGTGGTGGGCTACTGATTTTACTCGGATTAATAGGTTTACGCCGTGGATTAAAAGATTAAGGAAAAATCATGAAAAATTATAAAAAAGGACTGCTTGCGGCCATGATTTTATCTGCCATGAGTTTGATGGCAGCCGAAGATAAAACGATATATGTAACTACTTTTGCTGATGAAGATGGCGAGAATAATAATGCCTGTTCTTTGCGAGAAGCCATTAAAACTGCAAAACTGGATAAATCTTATGGTGGATGTAATGTAGGACGTACGCTTCGATTGGATGGTTCAGCTGCAGATGTGATTCAGCTTGAAGCAGGCGAGTACAAATTAGATAAAGAGCTGATCGTAGAGTCAGCGCTCAAAATTTATGGGAAAACTCCGCTTAACTATGCTAGTCGTAGTCCGATTACGCTGTTATATCCAACCCGGGAGGCTTTAAAAAGTACTATTTCAGGCCAGGGGAAAACCAGATTATTTAATAGTATGGCTAGCCAATCCAGTCTGGAAATTCATCATCTGATCTTAAAGGATGGTTATGCAGCAATAAATACCTTGGATAAAGGTAATGGCGGTACTTTTTATGTAGCTGGGCCTTTAAGTATTAATACCAGTGAAATAGTAAATTCCCGAGCAGCTGCAGAAGGTGGGGCGATTTATAGTGTAGCAATGAATACGGAAAGGAATATTGTCATTCAGGATTCTTTGATTCAAAAAAATCAGGCGAGTTCATATGGTAGTGTTCTGGCGATGGATTGTCAGGGAAATTTAGGTACAACTCAAACCAATGTGAAAATTAATTCCAGTAGTATTGTTAAAAATGGTTCAGACACTGCTAACAGTATTATTGATTTTTGTGGCTATGCCACAGTAGAAATTGTTAACTCTACTATTGCGAAGAATACTGCCAGTACCACAGGACATATTGTGCGTATGACGAATGAAGTTAATCGTCCGCTCAGTAAATTCTCCAGTTTAACTGCATTAAGTAATACTATTGTTGAAAATACAGCCCAATCTACTTTATTTTATGACAATACCGGGTTTAGGTATTTTAATTTCAATATTTTAGCCTTTAACCAAGGCCTGTCTTGTGAATATGCCTTAAATCAGGGAAATCCGACCAAGGCACAACGTGTTGAATTTTCTACAATTCGAAATGCAATTCAAACGACTGGGCCATCACGTTGCGTATTGCCAGAATTAGACGAAGATACTACTTCAAATAATCTTGATGTCTCTAACAATATAATCAGCAGTTTATTAACAAATTATATTGAGCCTGCTATTGATAATCGCTATTTAGGGCTGTATTACCCGCGTGATAATCAGACCGCAACGGATTTGGTAGATATCGGGGTGAGTGGCTGTATTGAACAAGACCAGCGTGGTATTGATCGTGTGATTGGATCCACATTAACATTTGATCCAAGTGCAAAAAATACCTGCGAGATCGGCTCAGTTGAAATCCGACGTTTGACTGCAGCCGATATTACGGACTTGCAAAATAAGAGTTTGGTAGAACTCAATGACTTTTATCAGGAGAATATAGATGATCTCGAAGAAATCATTGCTGATAAAAATACTCCAGAAAATGAGCTTCCTGGTTTAAAGGAAGAATTGAAAAGTTATCAGGATTTACTTAAATATACCAAGCAATATCAGAAATATCGTGCAATCTATATTAATCCTTTTATCTTGGCTATGCCTCAAGAAACTCTAACCAATGATAAGATTCAAATTAAAGCCTTAAATTCACAAAATTATGAGGTCAGTGTAAAAACTTTAGGTGTTGGTAAGTTAATTGGTACAGGTAATTCAACCACTGTGGAAGGAAATCCAAATGATCCAAATCTTAAATGTGAGTGGAAACCTGATTTAAACCGGATCATGATGTATCGCACTGATGGTAAGCAGACCAGTTCGGTTGATATGGAGTTCTGTAGTTATACCCTTAAAGACCGGGCTACAGGTGCGAGCAGTGCTGGCCTCTTAAGAGCAGCTTTTAACAACATTGCACCAATTGCAAAAGATGATGAATATCAGCTTAGTCCAGAGAATAATCTTACAGTGGCGGTAAATCCGCTTGAAAATGATAGTGATGATGGGGATGGGCCTCTACCATCAGGAAAGTCGGCTTTTTATCAAGATAAAGATGGAAAAGAGATCCCGATTCATATTGTTAAGCTGCCTGCGGGAGTTTCACTGAAGGCAGAGCGACAAGGAGCCTGTCCTGATACCTATCAAAATCAGACCTGTTATGGGGGACAGCTGACATTTAGTGTAAAAAATAATTTAAGCCAGGCAAATTACAGCATGGATTATGCGATTTTCGATGCTGATGAAAAAATGTCAGAAAAAGCGACAATCTTGTTACGTAATACAGTTAAAAATACGAATACGTCCTCAAGTGGTGGTGGGGCAATTGGAATGTGGGGGCTACTAGGATTATTAGGGTTTGCAGCTTATCGCCGCTTAAGAAAATAAAATATGATTGAAACATCAAAAAAGCCTCCATATGGAGGCTTTTTTATATTAAGTGTTTAATGCGAGTTAGGCTGCTGAGTCACTTGCTGATATTTGAGAATATATTCTTCACGAATGGCGAGGCGTTGCTCAGGAGACGCTTTTTGCATACGTGCGCCCAGTTCTTTACGTTCCTGACTGCTCATCATTTGCCATGTTTCACGCATTCTCTGCTTTTCCGCATCAGGGAGTTGGGTAAACCAGTCCATACGCTGCTGCAAGCTGACACGTTGTTGTTCGGGGATTTCTTTTAAAGATTGATAACGTTTAATCAGTGCCAATTGTTCAGAATCAGAAAGACTATCCCAAGTATCAGTTACTTGGGTATTCGCATCCTTGGAAAATAGCCAAAAACGTTCAAATCCTGCAAAGCTGGTTTGCAGAAAACTGAATGCACAAAAAGCAATCGCCAATTTTTTAGCTGCCATGTGGAACTTTGTCCTCACCTAAAACCATTAACATTTCTAAATCTTCAAGCATTTGCGGAGACAGTTTTGGGACTGACACCATTTGAGTTTGCGGCTCGTTATGGTCCGAAAGATTCGGTAATACCACAATGCCTGCAATCGCAGCTGCCAAAGCAAAACCTGACATTTTTAGAAATGCAAAGCGTGAATGTTTTGAATCCTGAATTTCTTCAAGAACATGGTGCATGACAACAGGTTTGTCTTTATGTTGTTGTGCCAGTCCATCAAGTTTGGAAGTTACTTGTTTTAAGAAATCATCTTGATTCATTCGGATGACCCTCCCAGATATGGATTTAAATGTGCTAAAGAGGCGCGTAAGCCTTGGATAGCACGGTGGTAATGGGTTTTTACACTGCCTTCTGTGCAGTTCATAATCTGTGCGGTGGTATGCGTATCAAATCCTTCCCAAGCTCTTAGCATAAATGCCTGCTGCTGACGCACAGGCAATTTTGCAATCGCTTCCTGGATTTCTTCAGCAGTGACTGCCTGATCGAGAAAGTCCAGCGGCGTTGGTGTTGATTCATCGACGACATCATCAAATTCAATTTCGTCGTCATCGAGACTGACTTTCTTGAAAAATGAAAACATTTGACCACGCCGTGACTCTTTACGACGCCAGTCCTGTAACTTGTTGTTGAGAATGGTATAAAATAGGGGATACCATTCTTCAGTACTTTTTTCTGCATAGGATTTGTGTAAGGAAATGAAAGCTTCCTGAACCAGATCCATGGCAATACCATGATGACCTTGAGTCGCACTTTCCATCATCACCAAGGCACGCCCCGTCACATCCTGCATGAAATTCTTCAGACGTGCTTCAGCCGTACTCTTCAGAATACTTACATCGTGTGTTTGCAACTGTTTTGGTGCTAAATCCATAGAGATGGAAAATCCTGTCATTGGACACCCACCATTATTCCCAAGTTCATAATCATATAACGTTGGGAATCCTGGTTTGGTTGACAATTAAGTTTATTATTTTTGTAGTTTAATCTATTTTATACACGGGCAGGGTCGTATTAAAACACTGTAACCTAAATCCTTAATTAGATACGTTGACGTACCATTTCAAAGAAACAGATCGAACCTGCAATTGCGACATTCAGTGATTCCTGACCACCGGGTTGCGGAATGCTCACGGCTTCAGCATGTTGCATCGCATAATCAGACACGCCTTGGCCTTCATTACCCAGAATCCACACGCAAGGTTTACGTAAGTCTTTTGAATACAGGCTTTCAGCACGGTGTGAGCTGGTTACATAGACAGGGATTTGAAATTGCTCAAGAATTTGTTCAAGCGCAATATTTTCAAAGGTTTGTAATGTGAAATGTGCACCCATACCAGCACGTAATACGCGTGGAGACCAGAGCGATGCAGAACCTTTGGTACACACAATCTGTTCAATACCGGCAGCAGCAGCAGAGCGAAGCAGGGTGCCTACATTACCCGGATCCTGTACATTTTCCAGAATCAAAGTGTCTGCTTTAAAATCCAATGCATAATTTGCTGTCGGTAGAGTGACCACAGCTAAACAGGCTAAAGATGTTCCTAATGTGCTTAAATCTTTGTATAAAGACTCGCTCAGAACAAAGACCATACCTGTGTATTTTGCGAGAATTTTCTCGAAATCAGGATGTGAAAGTGCATGTTCAGTGGTGAAAATAGAATCAATTTTACGGTTTTCATGTAACCAGGCGAGAGACAGATGCGTGCCTTCTAAAACCGTTTGACCTTGTTTTTTACGATAGGTATTTTGTTCAATTAAACCGCGTAAGTGTTTAATCTTTGGATTGTCTTTTGAATCAAGAAAAAAAGTTGGCATGGGAGATATAATCCACGGCAGCCGATTCAATATCGACTGCCGCTATAAAAATTAGTTGTGGTAGCTGGTCACAAGATCAACTTCGTTTTTAGAACCAATGATCACTGGCACACGTTGATGTAGATCTGTCGGTTCGATCTCAAGAATACGCACACGACCTGTAGTCGATGCACCGCCAGCCTGTTCCATGAGCATACTCA
>AMFJ01033801.1_pt1 | contig 11248 bp, 5 predicted proteins | sample 427208 | NCBI WGS metagenome assembly AMFJ01 (sample SAMN02954298, study PRJNA114691) | groundwater metagenome | biome: aquatic; feature: subsurface aquifer; material: sediment; isolation source: subsurface aquifer sediment | place: USA: Rifle, CO | collected 2008-08
CTTAGAATCTCTCCTGTACGAGGGTCGGTGTTTATTTGTCTTCCAATGTTTCGCGATGGTATTTGCGCATATCTTACAACATTGTATGAGATATTTGCGGCATCAAAAAGCGAATCTTTCGCAGCCGAAGGATAATCATAAACCTCAATCACTTCTTTAAAGCCGGCACTTTCAAAAGCTTTATTCCATTTGAGAACACCTTTTTTAACAGCTGCTCTCCACGAAGGGGTAAAGAGAGTATCTATATAAAAGACAATGGGCTTAACCGGTTTGCTTAGTTCCCCGTTAAAGTACGCCTCCCTGTTCGCTGGTTCAATGCGCCACCTGTTGGCAAAATATTCGCTTTCAACCCCCTGCTTTTCACTGCTGAAACGCTGAAAGTTAGTTACATCTGTTCCAATGCGATAATCTGCCTCTCTTGGATTAAATGGCTCTTCGGGAAGCTTGGAAATGGTAGTTTTAAGTTCTGCCGTAAGATATTCACTGCCACCAGATTCCATTCCCATGAAAAAGGTTTTAAATGTGTAAGTCATGTCGCTCACAATTGAGACATTATCTTTATATGCAGCAACATCTTTAAGTGAAGAGAGCTCCTTGCTAAAGCTGGATACCTTCTGGATAAACCCGCCAAAAGAGCTGGCGTTGAGCGTTCCAATATATTTGTTGCCGCTCACGAAAAAAGAGGTGGCCTCAAAGACTACCGAAGTGCTATCCAAATTCCACGCAACAATGGGGGTTGAGTTTATTATTGGCGGAATAGAACTCTCTCTGAGAGCCACCTCAATTCCTTTATCGTTTCCGTTTGTAAGCTGGGGTGGGTTAACTGATCTTATCTGCACAAGTGAATCTGTCTTTGAGAAGGTAATGTGCAGAGGCCGGGCAGTTCGTTGTCCTGCATAGCTTAGGCCCATATTGCTTACATTCTCTATTACAGAACTCATTAAAAAGCTTTCGCCCATAAGGTTCACGGGGACTTCCAGATAGAGCTTGCTCTTTATTTTATGAAGGGTCATAATCCCCTTACTGGTTTTTACATCTTTTTTATTTTCGAAGAGCTTTTCGTAGGGACTTTTAGTAATCTTGACTGTGTCGGTCTTCTCCTTTTTTGCATTCTGCTTTGCTTTTTGTGCAAATATTTGGGGATTCCCCGCCAGCATAAGAGCGCAGGTCAAAGTAATAGCCGCAATAAATCTATTTGTGATTTTCATATTTAGTCAATGTTCAATTCGGCGTTTAACTTTTTAAGCAGGAGTTCATAGTGCATTTTATCCTCCTCGCTTATACTGGCTCTTTTCATAGATTCCAGAATCTTTTTTGTTTTTACAACATATTGATAGCTGTTGCTTTCCGGATTAAATAAAAGGTTGAACTTGGTAGACGGAACGCCATATCCTGCAACAGGTACAAATTCCATTGCACGAGTAGTTTGAAGTTGGGTTGTAAATCTGCCGTTATAGTCCTCTTTTGAGAGTATGTCATATAACGACATAACTCCTTCGCCCTCATTTATGCCTCTGCCCGATACCATTTTGGCTACGTTACTGCTTCTAAGTACAAACGTTAAATATTGTGTCTGCAGGAACTTCTGAACCGGCGTAAGCTTTGCTTTATTAACTGCAGGCTCCCATACAAACTGGAATACATCATCTGATACCTCAAAAAAGTCATATGGATCCTCGGCAATAGATGCAGACAGATGCACTTTATTTGGTGCTGCAACAATTGCCTCAGCAAGAATTCTTTGCAGCAGGTTTTTTGCAGAGCCTATAATGCTCATATTTTTGAGAAGAGTAGGTTCTTCAAACCACTCCAGGTCATTAATCTGGTTCATCACAAACTTAAGGGCTGCTCTCTGTTTTTCACTCTCTACACTTTGAAATGGCACCATGTTATCTGCTACAAGAACTTCGTTGAGATATACGCCTCCTAACCAGGCATATACGTGGTTGATGTAGCGAATATACTGATATACAATCTGTTCGTATATTGCTGTTCTGTATGATAAATCATCGTCTTCTAAGGCTACCCATGAATTTAGATTTGCCATCAGGTATTTTAGATTTGCTATACCATATTCAGATGCTTTTATAGCATCGTCGCCAAGGTCTTCGGTTTGCGAGCGGGGGTCAAGGGGATAAGAGAGTTGTTTCCCATAACGGTAAACCGGCTCCTTAATGGCTTCGCTCACCATCTTTGTTAGAATTTCCTTCTCCTGAACGGATGTTTTTGCATCCGGGTAATATTTATAGTTCCATTTTATCAGGAAACGATCATATTCGCCAAATCTTGGAGGTGTAATTTTAACACCTTTTGCATGGTCACCTGGCTGTGCTACGTAATTGAACCTTGCATAGTCCATGATTGAGGTAGTTGTTCCAGTTGTGTTTGTGTAAGAAGGAGACCTTAGAGAGTCGACCGGTATTGCATTTGAAGCACTCATATTATGCATAAAGCCCAGACAGTGCCCTACTTCGTGAGCAGTAACATATCTTAAACCATCATACATTATATCGTTTGGAATATTTTTAGTGCGGATACGCTCATTGGCTGGAGAAATCTGAACAAACATCCAGTTATTTAGGAGCTTTATCATATCGTGATAGATATAAACAGATGCGTTGATTATCTCGCCTGATCGTGGGTCCACCCAAGATGGGCCCATTGCGTTTTGGATTCCAATAGGGGCATATCTTACACATGAATACTTAACATTTTCCGGGTCAAATTCAGGGTCATTCAAGGGGTAGTCAAGTGCCTTTATAGCATTGCTGAAACCAATCTCTTCAAATAGCTCTCCCCACTGTTCTACTCCCTCTTTTATATGGGATCTCCATTGTTCAGGGAAGTTAGGGTCTATATAGAATATTATGGGTTTTACCGGATCTGACAGCTTACCAGACTTATATGCTTCAGTATCCTTTGGTTCAAGATTCCAGCGGTTTGCATAATTAATTGTTCTTGATGCTTGTTCATGTTCTCCAAACAGGAATTTACCGGTATTGAATACTGCTACCCGGTAATCGTGCATTCGCGGACGGGCCGGCACCTCAGATAAAAGAACGATAGATCTGGATACCTCTGCAGTAAAAGGTTGATCCTTCACTATCGTTTTATTTGTTCTTTGATCGGTTAAAGTATAATTGTAGCTTAACGTGCTGGTTACAACAATATTATCGCTAAATGCCTTAATATCTCCCAGGTATGATTTATCCTGCTGAAAGCTTTCTGCACGCTTTAGCCCGTAAAACATTGTGTACTGGCTGTAGATATCGAATGGAGTAAGATCTTTGTTATCTCCAACAAAGAAACTTGTCATATCTACAACTACAGCTGAGCTGTCCTTATTATAGGCTTCGATTTTCATACTCTTCATAATTGAACCTATATTACTTTTTTCTATGGCTTTAGCTATGTTAGAGCCAAGATTGTCTGTAACAACATCGGTGCTGATTCTTCGCAGCTGTACATTTTCTCCGGAGTTGGTAAATGTAATATGGATAGGTTCTGGTTTAGCGCCCACAATTCCATTGCCATTGTCGCTGGTTCGTTTAACCGTGGAAGCGATGAGCATCTCTCGTCCCATCATCTTTAGAGGGATTTCAAAATAGATCTTCTGTTTCATCTTTCGAAGGATAAACATTCCTTTGGCGCTTTCGTGCTTCCCTTTAAAGAGCTTGTCGTATGATACAACAGAATCTTTGGGCTGAGTCACCTTTTTAGTAGTGTCCTGCGGACTTGCAATTGCCAAAACAGATAGCAAGATGGAGGCACTAAGAGCAATTAATCGTTTCATTTATACTTTTTAATAAATTATTCTTTTACACTGTGTTCTGAACTGTTATTGTCCCTGGAAGGTAAAGTCCAGAATTCTTCCAAAACCGGTGTATTTTAATGTTTGTGTGACGTTAAGGGTTCCTGTTGCGGTGTTGCTTTGAGGGATAACCTCAATAGTTCCCTGGGTAGTTCCCTGGTTTATCGCCAGCACTATGGCTTTTGTGTTCAAGGCCAGAGGAGCTTCATAAATTGGCCCTTCTTCTGTATTAAAGTCTTCTTGTTTAAGACTGAAACGCCCCTGAACATACAATTTTGCTTTTGCAATACTTCCTGTAGTTGAAGTGTAGACCTCCTGGTATGACACAACTCCGCCACCAAAATTTACTGCATATACTTTGCTTGGCGTTGCAACAAACATTACCGGATCAAACATATTGAAAAACACCGATACTGCACTATTGATTATTGGGGTAAGTTCCACCGGCATTTCCACCTTAAGCTTTGGTGAAGAGGGCGTTTGATTCCAATTGGCATCTGTGTAACTAAATGATATTGCAAATATTTCGTAATTGCCTGTGCTTTTGTTTTTCATCAGCATGGTTGCTGTAACTCCATCTATGGAGACATCTCCGGCAATTGCGGTTCTCTGTGGAATATTCTGAGGATCGAAAACTCCCTGGTTTGTATACGCACCACCTGTAGCCGGAGTTGTAAAGGTCATAGCCACATTGTAAAATTTGCCTGCCTCTGCGTTATACCACAAGGCGTATGGACCGCTTCCGTTTGAGTTATCTGCTATTACTATGCCGTTATCTGCACTCTGCACACCAGATACAGGCATCATAAATGCTGTAATCATCTGATTAGTGCCGGTCAAATATGGGACATTATTGTTTAGCAGAACCCAATACCCATTATTTATGGTTGTAAAACCATATGGGTTGAAACTACCATCTCTTGCAGGGAAGATCTGATCGGCAGTTTTATATACCGAATAGTCTTCACAGTTAATCATATTGATATTCTTATCTTCATAAATGGTTGTTATGAGATTCTTGGTGAGAAGAGCAGAAGGCTTGTGCAATGCATACTCAATGCTCTTTATCAATGAGGGGCTCGCCTGTCCTGTTGCTGTCTTCCAGATGTTGTACATGACTCTCTTTCCCTTATCATAAGCTGTCGTTAGACTGTTGTCCATGATTAGGTTGATGTCCGATGTCTGGCCGTCCTTTGTATCGGCAACCACAATTCCCTCTCTGAAAGCGCTGCTTACGTATAAAGGCCAGGCTTTCTGATATTCGAGGCCATGACTTTCGTCACGAACAGTAAAGAGAAGCGTGTAGGCCGCAGGAAGTATATGGTTAGTAATTACTGTGTCAAGCTCCCTTTTATTGCCTATAACAACCATGTCGACATTACCCGGGGTCTTGTTTATCTCCCATTTATAGGTTACCCCGTTTGGATTTGTCACATTTCCCATCTTGACAGTGGGTTCAAAATTAATCTCTCCCAGATAGTCTACCCTAAGAATACTGGGCATGTTATTAGATTCAATTACTATTCCGTCAATCTTTGAGACATCCAGATTAGATTTATCCTGAAAACAGCTGCTTGTAACTAATAGTATAAGCAGAAATGATAAGATTTTATTTATTGTATTTTTCATTCTTGCAAAGTTTAAAGATTTGGATTGTATACAGCTCCGTTTATTCTGGCTTGGATATCAATACCTTTGCCGTCGCCGCTGCTATGCTTAAGTCTTGCCCCTCCGTTGGCCTCTGCATAATCATCGAGGTACTTCTGGAGTTTACGAGCATACAAGTCTGTATAATAAGCCCCTAACAGAGTAGTTGTCCCGGTTCCCGGATCTTCAAACGAATTTGAATACCTGGGCCAATAGTTCACCGGCCATCCCAATGCATCCAAAACTGCCTTGTGGGCAATAGGACTATAGTATGAAACAGACGTGCTAAGTTTTGTAAGAGGGGATAATATTATCATGTTGTATGTTCTTGTGTAGAAACTAGACATAGGGAACATAGGTAGCATATTGCTCCAGTTTAACACACCCTTACTGTACTCATTGGAACCCACTTTAAAATCATCGGAATCTTTAAGTTCGAAAGAAACCTTTACAGACAAATTATCAAGTGCATTGTCTCTGCTTAATACAAAGCGAACATAACCGTACTGCTTGCCAGCGGGTATTTTTGCTTCTGTTATCTGGAACTGAGAAGAAAGGGCTGTGGTCTTTTCCGCATCAATTCTGTAGTTTACAGTTCTATCCTTGTCCATTGCTATACCAGACACCTTTACAGGAAAATCAATTGTGTAGGTATCTTGGGTAAGAGGAATGTTCAGGAAGGATTCATTAACATAGTATGTTTTATCCCCCGAATTGTAGCCCTTATAAATTGCCGCATCTCCTGCTCCCGGGAATACAACTCCGGGCGAATTAACGTCAAAAGTCTGAATGTCATCTTTCTGGCATCCTGCGACAGCAAGGAAACCAATAGCCAGAATAAGATATATTTTTATGTTTTTCATTTTTATACTTTTTAATCTGTTATTGATTTCTACCCATTTGTTTTTCTGTGTTCGGATAAGGCATAACATAGATATTGTCTGATGTCTCTCCTAGATATCCGGGTATATTCTGAGCTCCCGTTCTCTTGTAGAAAAAGAACATTGCTCCTTCACAGAAAAATTCCTTTTTGTACTCCTTGAGTAACTCATTCATTGTCTCTTCGGCTGATAGACCGCTTAACTCCTGAATAATACCTCTTTTGGATCTTACTGTGTTAAGAATGCCAAGTGCTGTTTGAACATCAGGTGTTGTTTGTCTGAGGTAACACTCGGCTGCAATATAGTAGGCCTCGGGAAGTCTCATTAACGAAATATAATTTTTTGTAATCTTTTCACTGGCTGTTCCAAAGTATTTAACCGGAGTGTAGGAATTTGTTCCGTCCTGAGTTACGTTATTCTGCAGGAATAGCCTTGAAAAACGGAAATCTGTGCTACCCGGACCGTCGGTTTCATATATCGACAGTAATCTGTTGTTTGACACATACTGTGCATATATATCGCCTGCTGCGTTAATGTCAAGCATAAAATAGTTGGCAGATTTTTCGAAAAGATTCTGAGTACTGAGTGAGAAGATATGCTCAGATTTCATCAGAGGGTCAGATGCCGTACTGGTACTGGTTGCCCAGCTTACAAGACCATTTTGCTCTGTCTCTTCTGCAACCTTGTTTGAAAGTGTCAATGCTTTTGCAATGCTTTCACTACTCCCTTCCCACATATATACTCTTGATAGCAAAAGTGCTGTTGAGTAGTAGTTAAGGTGTTGTCCGCGGTTATTGAAGAACCCATCAATATTAACCTCTGCATAGTATCCCTGAGGATGGAGTTTGGTTACAGGATCTATCTCCAGCAGTTTAATGGCCTCTTCCAGGTCTGCTATCATTTTAGCAATTGTCTGCGGATAGCTCATCTGCTCGGTTAGATCTTTGCTGAGCGTTGTCACATAAGGAACAGCGAATTTGCCAGAAATATCACCTCTTTCTGAAAGATTACCATAGCCATAAAGACGCATTAAGTCAAAATGCATGAATGCCCTAATCGCCAGTAATTCTCCTTTGATAATGCTGTAATTAATATTATCCAACTTCTCTTTGTTAATATCAATGTACTTAAGTGCGTTATTGGCATTGGCAATTACGTTATATGCCTTTGACCAGACACCGTTTACATATTTCTGACCATTGGTTGTAGTATAATTATACTTTGACGTTGAGTAATCGTTATTGGAAGACATCTGGAGCTCTTCGAACTGGCCGGCCATAAGCTCAATGGTTCCCCATGTGAGGGCTCTTCCGTAAAGTAAGTCATCGGTCATTCCAATGTAGCATCCTGTTAGTGCCTGCTGGAATCCTTCCACCGAGCTAAACTGATCCTCCTCCCTGATTTGTGAAGGGGGCGTTACATCGAGCCATTTACTGCATGATACAAGTACCAGGCTCAACGCTAATATTATTGTTTTTATGTTGTTTTTCATGACTTCTCAGTTAAAAAGTTATAGATAGTGAACATGATACAGTCCTTGCAAAAGGATAGTACAAACCTCTCTCAATATCAATTGAAGAGAGAGTAAGGATATCGTTCATGTAAACGGAGAATCTCATTCTCTCCATATTCCATTTATTTACGAGTTGATTTGGAAAATCGTAGTATAAAGTTGCTGTACCCCATGTTAACTCGTTGCGGTTTTGAACGAATCTGGAAGTAGCCTGTGTTTTTGCCTGATAGGCCATAGAATCTCCTTCATACAGGAACGTTCCCAATCGCTTGAATGGTGCAAGCTGACCTGGTGTTTGCCATCTTCCCAGAAGTACCCTGCGGTCTACGTTGTACTGTATGTCAATGTTTTCAACTCTATCTACAAGAGTTTGATTGTACATTTGACCTCCGTACAGGTAGCGGAAAGTAGAGCTAAATCCAAATCCCTTATACTCTGCCGTAAATCCAAAGTGACCTCTGGCTTTTGGCTTGGTATCTCCTACCACAACAAGATCAAGTGGATCATATACGTAAGTTCTTGTTCCGTCTTTCTTTAGATAGATTTCCTGACCATTCATTGGATCAATGCCCAAAGAGCGTACAGCCCATAAAGAGGTCATTGACATGCCGTCGACATACATAAGTACCGGATCGCTGTTGCCCTTGTCCGATGCTTCCTTAAGCTGAAGTTCGTTATAGGTACGCATGCTCTCAGATAAACTTTCAATAATATTGTCGTTGCCGGCGATGGATCCGTAAATGTTGAGGAATCCCTCTTTTTTGTTAAATAGTGAAAGGTTGGCACTGATTTCATATCCTCTGTTTCTTACCAATCCGAGGTTATCCTTAACCATTCCAAATCCTGTAGAAGGTGAAACAGAGACATTTGTAACCATGTTTTCTGTGAAGCCATCGTAATAGTCTGCTCTTATCTGGAGTGGCCCAATCTGTGCATCTAGTCCAATGTTGTAGTCTTTTTTCTGCTCCCATCTTAGTTGAGGATTGGGCAGATTTGAAAGAAATGCTCCGGTAAAACCATTGTAGTTATAATCTGTGTAGTACTGGTATGTTCCGACTGCATAGCTGGTGTTGAAGTTCTGATTTCCTGTTACTCCAACCGATGCTCTAAGTCTGAGCTGATCTATGAAATCGACATTTTTCAGGAACTTTTCATGATGCATATTCCAGCCCAGTCCAATACTCCATCCCGGCGCCCATCTGTTTTCCTTTCCGTAAAGGGAGGAGGCGCTCAAACGATATGTAAAGTCTGCCAGATATCTGTTGTCGTATGCATAGTTAGCTGTTGCAAGAAAGCTCAGCTCTCTGTTGAGCGATGACAGACCAACCGGTTTAGTGCCCTCTGCATATTGTCTTGCAAAGGTAATATCAGCTGCCTGGTTGTTTGGAAAACCCTCTGCCATGTTTACATATGCGGCATACATGCTTTCAGATGCGAAGGCACCTACGTTTGCAGATATAAAGTGTCTGTCAAAGTTTCTTGTATATGAGGCATTAACGTCTCCCGAGAAGCTGCTGCTGCGTCCGTTGTCCAGTCGGTACGAACCTCTTCTCATTTTTAGGGATTCGTTAGTCATGTAAGAACTGGTGGAAAATGTAGAGTGATTTGCCGGCAGGAACTCGTCTGCGCTGCTGCGTTTTGCCGAGATTCCCATACGGCCCGTGATCTTAACATGTGTTGTGGGCCTGTACTCTGCGTAGAAGTTATTTGTAAAATCAAGGTAACTCGATGTGTTGAGTGTTCCTATGGTTGCATCATACATTGGGTTGGGAATTGAATAGTTATCTGTAATTTCTGCCCACCTAAGCAACGCACCTGTTTCGGGATTATTGCTTCTCCAGTAAGGATTCATTCTGGCATAATCATTATAAGATCCCCACGGGCTCTCATCTGCCTGATTGCTCAATGCTGTCATAATGTTACGGAACAGCAGTTTCTTGTATCTGTAAGAAAGGTTTACAGTTCCGGAAATGTTCCTTCTGTTTGAGCCTTTCATAACTCCGTTGGTTTTGTTGTAGGTAAAGTCTGCAACACCTTTGAGACTCCTGCTGTCGCCCAATTCAATGTTGAGGTTGTGCTTATTGCCCACACCTACTCTGAGAGGTTTGGAGAGCCAATATGTATCCAGACCCTCTTCAATCAACTTTTTTCTGTCGTTGTATAACTTATTTAGTTTCAGCTGATCTTCAATTCTGCTGGTGGTATAAATTCCTTCAATTCTTTCAATCTCCAGTTTCTCTCTGGCGTTTGCAAGGTTGTAACTTGTCAGGTCCGGCATTTCAAAATCCATGCTTCCTGTATATGTTACCCTCTGCTGGTTACCCTTGAGTTTTTTTGTCTCTATTACGACAACACCGTTTGCGGCTTTGGAGCCGTAAAGTGCTTTTGCAGAGGCATCTTTAAGAATGGTAACGTTCTCTACCCTGTTCATGTCCATATCCATGATTCTCTCAACGCTGGCTTCAAATCCGTCCAGAATAAAGAGAGGCATATTAGGGAGATTGCCGTAGTTTCCCTTAAGGTCTACGCCAATGTCATTTTTCTCCAGCGGGAAACTTGAGGTTCCACGAATCTCCATACCAGGAAGGGCATTAGGGTTTGAACCTTGTGTAAGGTTATCCATAATATAAATTGAGGGATCGATATTCTTGAGTGACTCAAAGACATTTTTGTTTCCAACCCTTGTAAGCTCCTTGGAGCTAATAGTGGAAACCGATCCTGTGAAGCTTTCTGCTTTCTTATCAACTACACCGGTAACTATAACTTCGTTTAGCTGAAGGCGACTTTCCTGCATTACTATCTCGTAGTAAGCTCTGTCATCCAGCCTTTGAGTATAGACTTCCATCCCAATCATTTTGAATTCCAAAGCGGCTTGCCTGGCCTGAGTGATAACAATCTGGAATTTCCCATCCAGATCTGTATCTACTCCCCTGTTTGTACCGGGTATCATGACTGCCACTCCGGGGAGAGGTTGTCCCTGGGAGTCTGTTACGAGTCCGTTTACGACAATAGTCTTTTGGCCGGCCTTTTCTTTGCCGGTTATGACAATTTGGTTTCCGCTTATCTCGTATGTAAGAGCTGTCTTCGAAAAAACATTATTCAAAATATCCCTGAGAGGTGTATTAGTTGCCTCTACAGATACTGCGGGAGCTGTCTCTACTTGAGAGTCCTTGTAGAAAAATTTATAAGTTGTCTTTTGTTCAATCTCTTTAAAAAACTGTGTCAAAGTCACATTTTTGACACTTATCGAGATCCTTTCTTGTTGACTTGCTCCGAAAAGTGTTCCGGAGAACAAAAGGCAACACAACAACGGCAGCGTAATTAATCGCCGAAAATTAGTTGAGTTGTTCATAGTTGTTTTTTAAGTTAGGTGTTTGGGGGTTAATTAAGTTAGTT
>AMFJ01000322.1_pt1 | contig 11239 bp, 9 predicted proteins | sample 427208 | NCBI WGS metagenome assembly AMFJ01 (sample SAMN02954298, study PRJNA114691) | groundwater metagenome | biome: aquatic; feature: subsurface aquifer; material: sediment; isolation source: subsurface aquifer sediment | place: USA: Rifle, CO | collected 2008-08
AATATCGCTCTTTTTAGCTATTTCCTCTTTTTTTTCTTTGATTAGCTTAAGCAAATCAAAAGGATGATGGTATTGCATATCGCCTGAAAACTCAAATTTCACAGTTTCTTTGACTTCTGGAGCAAGATTATCCTTCACTTCATTCTTCATGAATTCAATGCAGAATAGATAGGTTTCCTTGATTTTATGCTTCTGAACTATTTCTCTAGTCTCCTCAGAAATTCTTTTTAAAAGCTTGTGCTGGCTGTATTGCTTGTATTCTTCTGGCATTGCTCATGACTTTCAAGTTTTTGAATCTTTCAGATAATCATCTCTTAATTGTAGGCTTGGATCCGCTACAGCGAATTCATCCAACAATTCTATGTGACCATCATATGCGATATAATATTTTGCTTTTGATTCTCCTGAAACTATCAAAAGCGATTTTGACTCCTCAAATTGAGGTAGATCTTGATTGATTTCCATAGGTCGAAATTAATGATTAAGACCTATAATTATAATTAAGAATTTTTAATTGTAAATAATTTTAATGACTATTTAACTAACACATATCATCATACATAATAATTATCTCTTCCTTTTTCACCTCATTCATATAATGGATTGTCTATTTTTATATGTTCCAAAATTACCTTATAGCTTTTGATATTTCCTTTTAATTCGAATACCATATCTTCTTTTTTCATTTTCACTTCTTTTTTCTGGCTATAGATAGCAGATAGCTTATCTATGATTTCTTTTGCATTTACAGTATCTATCACATTTCAGTTTTCAGTTATATCTATGCTATTGCTGTTGAAGTAAAAAATTGCTCAAGTAGAAAAATTCGTTGAATAAATTTTTAATATTTTTGAATATCAAGCAGTATCAATGGGGAATATGTCTTCTTTTGTATTCAGATATATTGACTTCATATTTGAATTTGGAATTTCATTAAAATATGATTTTACTTTTATCTCTTCAGTAATTCAATTAACTATATTCCAAGCGCTTGGTTCGCTAGTTCTGCCGCTTAAATTTCCTTTAACGGAATACTCGTAATCCTCTTTATGTTTTTGGACTACTTTTTCATATTGTTTTGGGAAAAGCTTCTTTATGCTATCGCAGTCGTCATATCTGCAAAGATAATTTATTCATGAATATATTTCTTTTGATAAGTCTTGATTTATGTCTGTCTCGTTTTTCAGAGGGATTATTTCTCAATTTTTAAGTATTCATGCGCTCACAAGATTTTTTTCCAGACGAGAAAGCTGTCTTGATTCTGGAAGAGAATATACTCACCATGGTCAGATAGATATTAAGATGGTAAAGATCGTTAATATCAAAGGAATGTACGCTAAGTATTTTTTTCTGGAGAATATCAAGTAAGCGGAAATCACCAAAAGCCATATCCCGAAGACAACGATAAAGTATCTGTTCATAGTTATATCATATTGCATGATTCTGAGGTAGATAGCATAAAACAACATGAAAAGCTGAGGTATTACGACATATGGGAACCATTTTCTGAAAAATCATATGAATTTGTACTTTTCTTCAAATGCATAAGAAAACATATAAATCAAATAACCGAAAATCGAGAATCATATCACGAGCCAGCTTACTTCTCATTTTGGCCAATCTCAAAAATTAGTAAGGACTTTGATGCTGTAAGCATAAAGGATGATGAAATAGATGCAGATGAACGGAATTGCAATGAATTTGACTAGAAAAGAAAAAAATGCATTTTCAACAAATTGGTCTTTATTGAATGTTTCTTTTTTTGGAATTTGAGTAAGCGCGAAAATCGGAGTTATAAATGATAAGGCTATTATTGCCCAATCGCCGTATATGTCCTCGCTTATTTTTCAACTTAAATCAAAAAGTTCAAATACAGAAGCGATTCAGATGCTTCAAAGAGCAAATAGTACACCTCAAAGTATTGTTGAAATCAGATAAACTACGCCTATTTTGAAGAAATAAGAGTAATAAACCCCTTGAATATCTTCTTTTGAAAGAAGTTTTTTTACATATGGAGCAAAGAAGACATATGAGGTTATTCACAAAAGTGTCAATGCAATGAAAATTACGCTATCGCTATTATCAATATCTTTTTTTAATCATAAGAAAAACATTATTCAGAAAAAGATAGCAAGAAGCTGCAATCAATTTTTTTTGATATTTGATAGCTTAAGATTTTCAGAGCTCAAGTAAAATCATAAGCTAAGAAAGAAAGTTATAACAATTGAAAAGACCGTTTTTAAGATATTATTGCTGATGTTTTGCTCAAAATCTCAATGCAGATCAGTAATGAGCAGTGCGCTTATTGCAAATATAAGCATCATCGGCAGAGGGAATCTTTTGAATACGCCAGTTAGATTTGACCTTAAATTTTCTAGATTAAGGCTTGAGAATAAATTTTTCATAACAAGATAATAAATTGATAAACTATTATATGTATTCTCTATTATTTCAAATAAAGTCAATTGATTTTTTATAGTCAATTTTCTGGAGAGGAGATATATCAGAGACTTTACATTAAATTCTCTTTATTTATATCTTTAAGGATATCATCCAGATTGCCCACATTATTTTTAGATGCATCATTCTTTGTCTTAGCTGTGATAGAATCATTCAATAAATCGATGATCTTATCTTGTTTCTTGCTGTTTTCTTCAAGAAGTGAAATTCATTCATTTATTTTCCAGTACCAGCATAGGATATCACGAAGAGCAAGAAGAATTATAAGCGCCACGACTAAATAAAGAAGGACTTCTTCAAATTTCATGGAAGATAACATAATATAATAGTTAAATAATAAATTTTTTAAGAATTGATTATAACTGTTATTTAATGATTTTAGTTTACTATATAATTATTTGCAGTCAAACTTTAAAAAAATGTGATATTAACTTATTTTAAGATCAGATCTTACAGCAATCCAATCATTATCAAGGGTTTGGATATAGCTCATTTTCATAACTCAACTGCTAGTGTTGCAGATTACTTCCAAGAAAGCGGGCAGGGCTGCAACTCATCTTATGATATATGAATCAGAGCTTCTTGAAGAGGATATTGGAGAAAGACAGCATACATGACATCCTATCGCATCTTTTTTTAAGAAATTTCTGAGAAATTCTTCAATGATCCTTGCATCTTGTTGTATCTTGACACAGTATTCGCTATCATATGGCATAGTGAATGGATCAGTTTGGATCAATCACTTTTCAAGTTCTAGTTTTTTAATATTCATTTCCATATGATGAATGTTGAAGTAATCATCAAGAGCATTTATTTTTTTAAATAAATTTCTATAGGATATGGCGCTATCATCTGTTATATCATATCATAATTTTCATTCTGGAGCCGTTAAGCTTATATCTCAATCGACATTTAAATTTATAATATTTTTTCAAGGTCACCATAATCGTAATCCATATCAAAAAGTTCATCACAAATCATTGAACAGCTCTAATATCTTTTCTTTAGAAAATCATCAGGAATATTCTTTAGTTGATTGAGAAGTGGTCCTTATTTTCCATTCTGCGGGATTTCCATAGCTATTCAAAAAGCCAAGAATTTGTTTTTTGGAAGTTTCATTCAGAGAATCAAAATCCTTAATTCAAGGTGAAATCGCATTTGTGATTGAATTTTTCACAATTCAAAGGAAATCCAAAGACTCATCTGTAAGCTTTCAAAGAAGGATATCTTGCAGAAAACGATTATTTGGGGATAATTCAAGATTTTTAATGACAATATCTGACTCTGGATTTTGTGAAATATTCATTTTTAATATAGTTAATTGCTTATGGAGAATATATATAGCTGCTTAATAATGTCAAATCAGTTAATCAAATTCTGAAGAATCTTGATAATCAGCTTAAGATATGTTATCATGGACATATTATTATCCTGATAAAATTCATATGTCTAAAAATCTGCCAAAAATACTCCTTTTCTTAAGCATTTCTTCAGTGCTGATCATATATCTGTTAATGTATCATTTTTCTCAGAATGCTTTGCCAAGAAACATCGAGCTCATACTGAATATACCATTTGCAGCATTTATCATATCTGCTGTCTGGATTTTTTTATCATGGTTTAAATCTGTGGTTACCGTTAATATCGAAGAGGTTACAAAAATCGCAAGCTGGTCATATACTGATGAAGAATGGAGCAAATTCTTATCTATGAACGATATCTTGGACGAGAAACGTAAAGATAAATTTTCAGCTTACGACATGAGGATGCATATTTACAATTTTATGATCATTATGATTTTCATAGTGTATCTAAATAGTTATCCAGAGCTTTGGAAGGTTATATTTCTGTATGCATTCCTTTTTGAAGCCGTTTTCTACTTAAGCGTCTATTTCTACAAAAAAATCAATATAATTCCTAAAAAAAATTCCCAAGTGACAATTTATTTTGATGAAATTTATGCAGGGATATTGATTTGAACTAGAGATATTGTTTTAACTCGCAGAAATTGATGAATCGATAATATATCATACAATGAGACCACGGACCCAAATTACATAGAAATCGAATATTCATATAAGTATTCCCGATGATGAACGGTAAGGGAATATTTAAGGGTTCCTGTGCCAACTTACGAAAAGAATGCCCCAGGTATTATAGAAAAATTAATCAATTTCAAGCCAAGCCACCTTTATGGTTAAGCGGAATGATTATTTATCTTCAAAAAATGAAAATCAGGTTATATTTAATTAAAAGTCAAAAAAACATGGATTCAAAAAAACTTTCAAATCTGTTCTTCATGATAAGCATCGTTTCATTCATGGGAATATATTTTCCTATGAAGCTCTATACTCCGAATACGATTCCTGAGGGCATCGGTTGGGTGCTCCGGATATCAATTATCTTATTCATCACATCAACAGTTATAGCCTTATTGAGCTGGGCCAGATCGGTATCTAAAACTGAACCGGATGATTATATGAAGTTTGCACATTGGTCTTATACAGATGATGAATGGAGAAAATTCCTTCTTATAGATAAAAAATTAGACGCTGAATTCAAAAAAACAATTACTTTATTGAATACACGGCTCAATCCCTACCTAAATGTGCATAAAGAAAAAATTTTATATATCTTCACTTTCTTTATGGTTCTTATGTCCAGCCTTTATGGCATTGCACTTCCCAGATATGCATCAGGAATCATAATAATGGCTATTGTGTTCGAGATAATCTTTTGTTTATGATTTTATTTTGCAATAAGATCAAGTTATTTAAGCAATAAAAGTTCTGAGGTAATAATATTTGGTGACGGTAAAAAATTCATAGGCATAAAAATCTGAAACAATACCCAAATCTTAACGCCAATCAATTGATGGATAGATTCAGTTGATTATAATGAGTCATCTGATCCAAGGTATCTGGAATTCAAATATTCATTTAATAGCAGAAGATATTCAATCATCACCAGATATTTGCGAGTTCCAGTGCCGCAATATGAAAAAAATATGAGCTCACTTCTAGAAAAATTAAGGGTTTAAACTTTTACATTTTTTGACAATTGATATAATGTTATTATAATTCAATAAATTTATTTATTTAATATCAAATTATGGCTTACGAAATTATAAATTGAAGGATATCTCTTCCTCAAGATTTTAAAAATACTGCTGAAACAGCGCCGATACTGGTTGCTGATATAAAAGCTAAAGTTTCAAGAATTTCATATCTTTTAGAAACCGCTCAGCTTTGCCTTTGAAATAATGAATATAAACTTGTTGAGCTTTTATATGGTTTATGATGAAATTTAGAGCTTCTTGAAAAAAAGGTATCTGTCAATTTTGAAAAATGATTTCCTGCAGATTTTTATTTATCATATTTTTATAAGAACTGATATGATTTAGAAAAATCTATTTCATTATTTAAATGAATAAAACATTCCGAAGAAAACGCTAATAATTTTTTGATTGCGCTATATTCTAATTCTGAAAGAAAAGTAATTACAATAGCTTGGCCTATTTCAGAAATCCAAGCGCATTTCATTGCCGAATCATTAAGTAGACAAATTGTAACCAGATACGATTTTAGTTTATCTGCCAAGGCTTTGGTTATAATAAAAGAACAACAATCTGAAAGCTATAAAGAGGTTTGTATAGGATTTAAAGAAAAACTCCAAAAGTTGGCGGAAATAAAACATTCACTTGAATTCTGAAGCATGACATTAGAATGAGTTTTAATCTCAAAATTTTGATCATTTTGATCATGAGTAAAAGCTTTTACAGAAAAATGGCATGAAGTTCTTGTAGATATAGCTAACGCATAGGCCTTTTGTAAATAACTTTGAAGTTAAAGTGTTTTTAGTTAATCTAAGGACACTTTTTATTTCTCGGAATCACATAAAGAATAGTTCTCTTTAGTATTTTCCGACACTATACCACATCTCAATTACAATGCCTTATTTTTGAACATGGAATAATTATATAGATTTTTGAGATAATACATCTACCTAATTCTACAAAATATCATCACATTATGCTGTATCTCATTTGAATTTATCTTGTTCGCAACTTTTTCTCACCAGATGGTCCCAAAAACTTTCTTTGCTTCTGCAACATCATTGAAGCTGAATCGGGTAGAAATACTCATACGCCTAGCGAATCACATCTTGCGGATGTGCTTGTTCAGCATAATCGTAGGTTTATCAGGATTCGTGGTCTTTCATCTTATCTCTTCGAATTCGCCTATTTCATCATTTTCTATAAGATAAATCATTCATCATTTCTTGAGGATCCTTTTGAGTTCTTTGACTATCGATTCTCTTCTCTCAGCTTCCGCAATGCTTCAGATGCACCATGTTCAATATATGACGTCCACGCTATTATCTGGAATATCTATCGTTTCCGCGGAAGATATGATGAAGCTGAGATTATCTTCTAAAATGCATTTCTCTATGGCTATCTCTATTTGTTTATCAGAAACATCTAGTCATACTCCTCTTTTGATTGTCGGTGCAAGAGATTTGAGGTATTTCCCAGTTCAGCATCAGACATCCAGGACTACCTTATCACGAGTCGCTTCTTTGAGGAATTCTAGGGCTTTTCCGAGAGAATCCTCAGCTTCAGAGAATCTGTCATAAACCCTAGCTTTCTCATAATAGCTTTCAGAGCTCTCTATCAGGCTGTTATGTATCCTTTTTTCTTGTAATGCAACTATGTCTTCATTGTTCGGTCACACTGCAGAAGGGAAAGAGAATTCAGAGTATCATGCTCCTCCGAAAATATCTGCCCTTGATTTTGCCGAATCTATCTTATTCCTTAGATTAAGATTTCCTGAATCATAGATATAAGCAAGCGCTATTTTACCCTTTGCCGATAAAGACTCCTGAAGAACATCGGTTATATTTCTTCTGAACTCTGCAAGATAATCTTTTTCAGGATACATCTCATGGGAATAATCTGCTATATTTGAGAGCAATATCAGGTCGAATAAATCATTTCAGAATGTATCTTTTTTGCTGCAAATCTGTTCGATCGAATCATCCAGAAAAACAATCTTATTCATCTCCAATCTGCCTTTGGCCAGATTATAATCATCTTCACTCTGCAGATATGGATTATAAGATATTTTATTCTCTCTTGTATCATGTTTGTTGTTGAATAGAGAAGACTCTCTCAGGTTTTTCCCATCAAATCAGAATGATTTATAGGCTTGATCGAAAAATTCTTTTGTAATAATCGGAAGATTGCTCCTGAATCAGCAATAGGTTTTGTAAGACAGGGGGTTATTTCATTCTCTTAAAAAGAAATCCAGGAAATCATCGAAATCAAGATGCTTCATTGCGACAATCTTGAATTGCGTCCATAATCTTGATAATGAATTTGAATCAAAACATGTGACATGGCTGGCTCAGAAATAGAATGCATTTATGGCATGATCTCAAGAAGCTGTGACAGCCAATGCTTTAGCATCCTTAAAATCGAATTTTGGATAATACCCGCTAATATTTTCAGTAGCAAAAGAATATATCGGGCTATATTCGGAGAATCTTTGCCTGTTTTTCATATTTTCATTGAAGTCGCCTTCAAAGAGTTTTTTGAGTTCTTTTTGCTGATTTATTTCCTTGAGGAATGATTTAGGGCATCCCGCCATTCCTCATCAGATAAGATTATCCTGAAATTCAAAATATTGTATCATCTCTTTTCATTTCGTTAATTCTATGAAGCTCTTTGTCTTAAGGGTTTCCTTGCTTATGAATTCCGGATAATATTCAGATATCCAAGTACAAGGGGATAATTGTCACTTGTGATTCAGGAAAAGGAATTTCTTGCCCCCAGGACATGTTGTTTCGCCGCTTTTCTCTTCCTTCTTTTTTGTGAATGCGAAATTGACCTTGATTCTGCCTTTATATTTCAACCTCAATAATGACAGCTTTTTCTCTAGTGTTGGTACATCTTTTGTCGTTACAAGCGAATTATCTCATTTCATCCTGCCTACTGGTTCCATAAGTGAGAAGATGATTTCTTGAGCTCATAGTGCCATGACGTGCTCAATCATTTCTTTGAGGTGGTCTTCGTTTCATTTGTGTATTACGGTTCAGATCCTTGTATAGATTCATGCTTCAATGAGCTTATTCAGTCATCTTAATGTAAGGTCAAAAGAATATTTTCACCTGACAAGCTCCTGCATCATCCTATCAGATCCATCAAGGCTTACATGCACATATCTGATTGCGGGATTCTTTAATGTTTTTGTGTGCTTATCGGTTAGGAAAGAGGCATTTGTGGATATGTCAATCTTAAAGCCTATTTCTGCTGCACGTTCTAATATCTCGCACATATCTTTCCTCATGAACGGCTCTCATCATGTTATTTTGAGCTCTCTGATTCAGAATTCCCACATATCATCCAGTGAGGATATTATCTCAGCTGTAGTGAGTTCATCGCTTGTGTCAGTTTTTCCAGACCTGAAGATGCAGTACTTGCAGGAATAATTGCATCTATTTGTTATCTCCCAGATAAGACGTCCGCCTTCTGTAGGGATCTTGAATAAGCAGAAATTATACGGATCAAGAGTTTTCATAATCATAAAGTGAATGGATAAAATGGATTGCTTTATTAATCTCGGTTTGGGTTAAGTTGGCTTTCAGGCTCAAACAAGTTCAAAATCCTTTTTCTTTTTGGGTTTTGATGATGATTTTTTCTCTGTTTGCAAATCATCATCAAGCAGTGAATCTTATCCTGTTTCTTACTTCTTCTTCTGATAATCATCCATTCTCTAATCTTTTTAGCTGCGTATTTGCATCGATATCAAAAAGCATCACATTATTATCTGTCAGAGTCAGCATCCCGTCTTCTATGAGCATTGCCCACTCTAAGAGTATTATGCCTTCTAGAGATTTCATTTTCTGTTTTAGGGCTGCTATTATTTCAGGATTCATGATTTCCTTATAGATTTCCATTTTCTTCTTCTGTGAAAATATGATCTGTCAGAAGTCGGCAGGAAGGAAATTATTATGTGTTTCTTTCAGATTCAATGATTTCATAAGTGCGGTTCTGGCTTCATAATGTTTTTTTGATTGGGATTTATAGAGAATATGCCTTCTTACTAGATCCACTTCTATCCAGTGGCAGGGGATATCATTATTTTGAAGATAATCGGATAGACTCCTGCAGAATGTGGATTTGCCGCTTGCGATTCCGCCCGCTACTCAGAATATGAGTTTTTTTATTCCCATCATATTCCATATCTTAAAGGACAAAATGAGGCTATTTTTGTATTCCTATCCCTATTCTCGAACTCTGCATTTTCATCATTATCATAAATCACGCTATAGCCCGTTTCTCTTAATTTTTCAGTCAAACTTTGGACTGATGCATCTATGATTTCTGATGAAGTGCCTTTTGTTACAACGGGTTTTCCGTGTATGTATTGTTTTGGAAGTTCTCATGTTTTTTCTAGGGATTCATTGAAGATCCTGCTTCCGAACCTGATTGAGAGGTAGTGAAGCCTTATCTCATGAGGCTCTAGTTCCATTATGAATTTTGCTGTCTCTTCTGCCGTCTCTATAGTTGAACCAGGCAAATCCATTATCCAGCTTGTCCTTACGCGGAATCATATTTTTTTGGTTTGTTGTATCACGCTCCTCACTTGTTCTTTTGGAATGAATTTGCCGACTGATTTCAGAAGTTTTTCTGATCCTGACTCGACTCAGTAATGTATCCAGGCGAATCCTGCCTCGTACATGAGTCTCATCGTCTCTTCATCGAAGTGTCTGAGATTTCCCAGACAACCAAGCTTCACATCAAGCTTCAGATTTATGAGCATCCTAGATATCTCTCTCATCCTTTCATTCTCAATAGTTGCATTATCATCCAGAAACAGTACTTTTTTCGCTCAGAATTCTTTGTAGAGATAAGCTATTTCCTCGACAACCTCACACGCTTCTCTTGCACGTCTTTTTCACCAGAAGTCTGGCACACTGCAGAAGCTGCATCTGAAGCTACATCAACGACTGGAGAGCATTGTCCTGACATCTATATAATCATTCACATCCAGAAGTTTCCTGTCAGGGATAGGCAATTCCCTTATATCAAATCTGCTAGCTTCTTTTATAGTCTCTATAACTTCATCTCAGGATCTGTATGCGATATTCGGGATGGAATCCAAAAATGCTTCAGTCCAAACACCAGTTGCCAGTAGCTCTTTTATAGGCATTTCCATTTCCTTTGAGATTATGACGTCAGGATAAGCATCATTCATCAGGATTTTCCTAGGAGCATAAGTTGAGAGTTTTCAACCAATTACTACTTTCACTTTATATTTCTTGCATAACGAGACTAATTCCAGAAGTTTCTTTTGCGATCAATCTTGGAAAAGTGGAATATGATAATCATGCACGATGACAACGGCATCATAATCTTCATTTTCTAGCATGATTGATAGCTCATTCATCCGTCCGTCATCCCTGTCCATATCTAGGACACTCACAACATGACCCAGACTCTGTGCATAAGTGGCAATGGTGAGAACATCGATAGGTTCGATTCAGATGCTAGCTGAAGTGATCGGTGCATTAGGTGGATTTATGAATAATGTTTTCATATGAAGTTGAATTAAATGAATTTTTACGATTGATCCTAGTAACTTTCAGAAAATCCTGATTCTCAGCTTTCTCATCAGGAGTAAGTTGGCCTGCATCTTACAGAGCTTCATGAAGAGCTTTCTCCTCAGCTTGTTCAGTTTAATCTATTCCATGAGTCGCCACCGCTTTCGCTAGAGCT
>AMFJ01000778.1_pt1 | contig 11228 bp, 6 predicted proteins | sample 427208 | NCBI WGS metagenome assembly AMFJ01 (sample SAMN02954298, study PRJNA114691) | groundwater metagenome | biome: aquatic; feature: subsurface aquifer; material: sediment; isolation source: subsurface aquifer sediment | place: USA: Rifle, CO | collected 2008-08
GCCTCCTCATCAGGTAGTAAAGCTTGCATTACAGCTTCATCAAGAAAGTCAATTACATGACCATGTATAGTTTGTCCTATTTCAAACTACTGTTGCAGTAAAATTTCAAACAGTTTGTCATGGAAGACATAGTCAAGAGCTTGTTGCAGTTACTTGTGCTGATTGTGATCAAGATAAGGTTCCTGCAACACAAGCTGCACCGACATTTTGACAACTTGCATTACAAGTGGATCAGCTTTGTCAGTTTTGAGCTCAAAGATCACATTGTTCTCAATTAGCTGAATCAAGAATTCAATCTCAACACCATCTTACATTGAATCTTTGACACTCAACCACTAATTGATTATCATTTGTTGATATTAGATTGTTATCACTATCAAAATATGTTGCAATTCTTACTTCATCATCAAAATTTGGTTGACTTGTTGGAGATAGAGGATGTCTTCAATCATTTCTAATATTTGCATTATTGAATACTCTTCAGTCTCTATCAATAAAAGGTGTACTTCTTGTCCATAATCAAAAATCAAAAGACGATGTTTCTCAATTCCAATTTCTATATTCTTCTGCTGTTGTAAGATGTCTTATGTCTTGACCAGGAGTTACTAGGAAATTCGGGCTCAGAATTGATCTATTAAATACAAGCAGTCCACTTTCTCATCAATTATGAGAAGTATTTGTTAAATTATATAATAAAAAGTTTCAAGTTCTGGATTCTTTCCAATTCCATAAAAAGATGTTATTTGGAGAATTATTTATGAATCTATCAGCAAGAGTAAAATAACTTCAACTGTAAATTGTTGAATACCTTACCTCATCACATTGTTGGTTTTGTATGTTTATGGTTTGGAATGAATTCTCGCTTAAGTTATTTACTCTGGCAAGAATTGCATCAGAGTAAAAAAAGGAAATGAGAATTGGAAGGAAGTAGAGAAGTTTTTTCATGTTTTTGTTTTAGTTTTTATCTTCAATTTCATACTGAATATCATGATCCTGTTCAGCCAGTTCAGCTTCAGGTGGTATTATTGGAATAATCTAAAGGATTATTGTCCTGTTTAAATATTGATATAATAATCAAAGCTAAAATCAATAATCAAACAATGTAGAATAAGTATTTTTTCATATATTAATTTAAATTATCTTCATCATCATGTTGAATTTCAAGATCAAGCTCATCCGCTTCAGTTTCAAGTAGAACCATTTCAAACTAAATTAGTATTTCATTGTCATTCATTTGCTTTTCAATTAAATACACCTCCTCCAACGGTTATCACATCTTTTTCGTTTTCTTGTACTCATAGAACAGTTGTCATTGAATCTCAGAACGAAGGTGTCACAGGAATAAGTTCAGGTTTTCCAGGAATAACAAATTTTGCTCCAGAAATTAAATATGCATCATTCAAACATTCTCACCATCTTGAGTAAAGCAACTTAAAGCTTCAACTAACGCCATTTACAGTTTTTCATTTTAAAATTTCTTTTACATCGTTTATGTCCTTTAATTTATGTTCAGGACTTTTTGAGTTGATATCCTTCAAATATGACTTTAAGACGAACTCTGGAATCATGTCAACGAATTTTTCTCTTAAATACTTATTTTCAATTTCAGTTCATTCTCATTTTATTACATCTACTTTTCATGCAATTGGTGCTATTCATTGAAATTTTTTATGTTGGACTCATTTTTTATCTTGCGCCATTTGAGCAAAATTAACAAATGCCATTACATTTTCCATTTCATGAGTTTCTTTTGTTTTTCTTTCATCTATATGATTATTATGATCGAAAGATTCTCTTGCTTTTTTAAGTTGTTCTTTTACTACAACTTGCTCATCTTTATTTAATTTAAGCATAGATAAAAGGTTTCTATCATAGGCTTTATTAATTGCATTTGAACTATATGCAACTTTAACATCTTTTAAGGATAATTGTTCTTGGGTTCATCTATATCATGTCTTACTTTTAAATTCCTTAAACATTTTTTTATCTTCTTTGATTTCCTTGAACAATCTAATTCTCCAATCTCAGGCAGTTTTTCAGACTATCTCTCATAAAATCTGCATTTTTTCTTGAGTGCTTCAAGCTTCCATATTTCTAAACAGAAATTTTGTTTTTCACTTTCTATCAACTCTAATATTCTTCAATTGCTCCCAAGCTTCATTAAAATCTCCGGTTCATGACAATGCTCATTTCAAATAAAGATCTTGAAGCTTTCTGAATCAAGTATATTTCTTTCTTATTTCAATACTAGTCACGCCTTTCATTCTTTCAGAAACATCAGATTTTATATCAAGTTCAAATTTTTCTGTTACTATATTAATATCTTGGGGTGTTTCTTTTGATTGAATCTTATTTTCAACCAATGATAAAGTTATCGGTGGATTTTCAGATTTTTCTAAAGCTCAATTTATGGAAATCTTTTTTATCTCCTTAGTGTTATCTCAAATTTTTATTCTTTCAATCCTTTGAATATCTCAAGAAATATATTTTACTCCTTCGATTTCTTCGATTTGTATATCTTTTGAAGCATATATTTCAAGTTTTTCTGTATATTTATAAACGCTGAACTCCTTATCTCATTTTTTAAGTGTAATCTTTTCAAATCACAATTCTTTTAAAGTTTTTGCTTCAAAATTTGTTTTCAGCTCGATTTGATTTAAAACGGTGGTTTTCCTTGCGTCTCAATCCTTGATTTTAGTTCCTACTGACTCAATATTCAATCAAGCAAATTTAAACGGAACCCAGTCCCAGCTAAATATTGCTCATAACATCAATCAACCGAAATGATACCCCTTATTTCATGCATACAAATTGTCAACATAATGAGAAAGGCATCATGTTTTTATATTTTCTAATAAAACTTTATTTTCTTCAGGATTTTCTGATTTTCTTGAGTCATAAAAATTCTTTATCTTTGTATTAAATTCAATCAATTCTTTTGCTTCTTCTGGAGTCAATCATTCTTTATCGTCTATATTGTTGAACTTCATTTCTCAATTTACTAATACTATTCTGTTCAATACTTTTTCCTTAAACTTTGATGTTTGTTTTTTTATTGAATCAATCGTGCTTGGTCAAAGATCAACTCAAGCTCAAATTGTAAGTGGACTAAGCGAAACAAAAGGAGAAATCGCTATATTGCTTTTCAATTCATCGATCTTCATCAACGCATTTCTGTCATAAATTGTTACGGCCTTATGCATAGAAACAAATGGAATAAAATTTGCAACTCAAACATTGATTGTTCATCAATTTCAATCTGAAAACATTTCCTTTGAAATTGTGAAACCAAGAATTCATTTATAACTTTGCGCATTTAGTCCGTTTATGATCTTATCTATCACGGGACCTGTTTTTGTTCATTTTTCAGCATCTATTACTCATCAAAAAACAGAAAATTGCCATCATTTAACTTCCTCAGCAATATTTTTCTTTAAATCTTCTTTGCTGATTTTGATTCACAATTTATTCTCTATCTCAGATAATTTTTTACTAATATCTTTGTCTTTTTTTTCTAATTCCTTTTCTACTTCCAATTCAAATTTTGCAACATTTTTGCTGAATTCCTTTTCTTTTCATTTCAAAAATGAATCAAGTCATGCTGATTTTCAATTTCTTCATTGAACTTTCAAATTCTCTTTTAATGAATTCCAAAATGATTTTCTGAATTTTACAAGATCTTTTGTTTCAGCTTTTGATAAATCAGGAAATTCAACTCATAGTTTTTTGCTTAATTTTTTCAAAGCATCAAAATCTTTACAATTTTCAGATAATTTATTTCTTATCATAGATTCTCAAATAACTTCACTTTGTTCGCTTCCGGGAACTCAGCCAAAAAATTTATAAACACTGGAGATAAGATCAGATTTTTCCTTGTTTTGGGCTTTTGATACTCAATCTCAATCTATATCTGATAAAAATGCTATAAAATTAGATAATCATTTATCTTCTCAGCTTAAATCCAAAGCTCATTTATTATCCAAATTAACTTTTTTATCATTTCTTAAAGTGATACCGTGACTTTTTAAAACCTCTTTTAAGTCTCATCCACTTTTTAAATAATTGTTTAATTCATTGAATTTAGCTTTGTCTTGTTTATATATTTTATTCAGATCATTCAATTGATTTAATTCAGTGAACCAGAATGTTCCATTTGATACGTATCAAGCTTTTTCCCAGTCCTCATAAGTGGTTCAGGTTAATTTTCAAGAAACCAAAGCACTTATTGCGCTGGCAATATTAATTTCATCCATATCCCCTTTTTCAATTCAAAGAAAAAGCGCTGTATCATCAAGTCTATTCTCATTATTTTTTTTATCTATTTGAACTTTTAAGTCTTTTAAAGAGCTTTCAACTTCTTCGGATGCCTTAAAAACTTTTTCTAGATTATTAGTCAATATTCAAAGGTTATCCTTGCTGTTTTCAACTGTTAGGATTTTCCCTTCATTGTAATTTTTTTTGATTTTATCAAATTGGCTGACTTTATTTGATATATAATCCAAAGTTGACTGAGGAACAATTTCCTTAGATTTTCTTTTAGTTCTTATGAAATCTGCCAATTCCTTAAGATTTTTAACTAATTCCTGTGTTGCCTTCTCTGATAATTTTTTTTGTTCTTCAGATTTGGAATCCTTAAAATCTAGTAAATCTATTTCATTGTTAAGATTTCATCTTGAATCGATGTTTGAAATAGAATCTTCCAATGATTTCTGCAATCACTCAAAAGAAGTGTTTGTTTTTGTTTCTGCCATAAAAAAGAAATTAAAAAATATTTATTTTTGTTATTCCTACTTAGGTTATCACATTTTTTAAATTGATGCAAATATTGAACAAAAAAAAGAGAACCCGTAGTTCTCTTTTTTAACTTTTTTCTTATTTTAATCGGTCTTTTTTCTAAATTTCGCTAATCATAAAGTTATCATCATTGCAGCCAAAATGAAAATGAAAAATTCTGGTCAAGTCTTAACTTTTGTTACTTCTTTTGCAGGAGGAAGTGGTTTTTGTAAAGCCTGAGCTCATGCCTTATAGGCAACACATTCAATATGTCCTAATTTTCCGCTTTCTTTTCAAGAAGCATCTATGTTATGATAATTGATTGGGAACTTTAAAATTCAAACAGCTTCTCATTCTTTTTTATCGGTTGAATTTAGAACGTAGTTAGCTCATAAATCTGATTCTAGAAAATTTACAGTTTTTCCTCATTCAAGTAAAAATTCTTGTTTTCATGTTCAGGTTTTAGAATCTGTCCAAACGATTTCTTCAGAAAATTTCCAAAAGTTTGAAGTGTCAACCGGATTAGATATCCATTTTGTTGCAGCCCCTCATACATTAACCATTTCTGGTAAAGTTTGTTCATCTTTATAGATTACCTGTTCAGTTGAATTTGGATTTGTCCAACTATCGGTTAAATTAGAAAGTTTCTCTCAAGTTGCTTTGATTCATCAGTCAAAACATTGATTACAAGCATTTTGTGTAAAATAATCCTTATCACATGCCACTTCTGGATAATTTCATATTCATCATTTCAAAGTCAATACTGATGATGGACCAGCTGCATTTAAATCTCAAGCATCTTCATTTTGCTCTTCTGAAGCAATTTCAGTATTCTCTTCTTCTGCACTCACATCAGAAGCTCAGCTATCTGTAATCTCTTCATCAATTGAAACAGTTTCAGTTTCATTTGCCAATGGATCTACAGAATCTCATGTTGCAGCAAATGCGGAAAAAGAAATAAAAGATAAAATCAAAACAACACCTAGGTATTTTTTTGTTTTCATATCTATAAAGATTAATTAAATAAAATCCTGCCAATTTTAGCACTTTATAGCGCATTGTCAAAAAAATGTTAAAAAATCTTGGATAAATTTTGAAAATATATATAATTGTGTGGTATTTAGGCTTCAGAAAATGGTTATTGATAATTTAATAATTTTAGTTATTAAAAAAGATTGGCTTAAATAATATTATTAATTAAAAACAAATATGATTGGGAATATAAAAACAGATTTACAAAAAGCTGAAGAACATTTGCATAATGAATTTGCAAAACTTCAAGTCTGAAGAGCTAACCCTAATTTGGTTGAATCAATACATATTAGCGTTTACTGATGAATACAGCCTCTTAAAAATGTTGCATCGGTTTCAGTACTTGATTCACAAACTCTTTCAATACAGCCATGGGATAAGTCGCTAATCAGAGATATAGACAAATGAATAAGCGATGCTTGACTCGGCCTTAATCCTCAAAACAATTGAGAATCTATCATGATAAAGATTCCAATGCTCACAGAAGAAAGAAGAAGAGATCTTGTAAAATTTGCAAAAAAACTTGCTGAAGAATGAAAAATAGCCATAAGAAATATAAGGCAAGATTATCTTAAGAAAATCAAAAATGCAGAAACAAACAAGGAAATAAGTGAAGATGTAGCCAAACAAAATGAAAAAGACCTTCAAAAATACATAGATGAAGAAATTGAAAAAATTGAAAAAATGCTTAAACACAAAGAAGAAGAAATAATGAAGATATAGTGATTGATTGTTTTTGAAAATTAAAATCGTATTGATAAGTTAAAATACCCTCCTCTTTTTAAAGCGGAGGGTGAAAACAGGTAATTGAATTATAAATCAGTAACATTTTTATATGGAGTATTTAAATTATTTCGTCATATCACAAATCTTAGTTGCTATTGCAATGGTTTTTGATTTTTTAAGTTTTCAGTATAAGGACAGAAAAAAGACATTTTTGTGTTTTATGATCTCGGCAAGCCTTATTAGTATACATTATTTTTTACTATTTAAAATTGCTGCATGAGTAATAGTATTTTTTTCTGTTTTGAGATTTGTGACTTGTTATTTTACAACTAACACAAAGTATTTCTGGTTATTTATATTTTTGAATACATTTTCTATATTTTTCACATTTAATACCATATATGACTTATTAATATATATTTGATCAATTTTCATAATAACAGGAAATTTTCAAAAAGATAACAGAAATATGAGAAAAATGATGATGGTCTGAACTTTGATTGTCATAATCTATAACTTAATCATTTTTTCTCCTGTAGCAGCGTTAATGGAATGATCATTTTTGTTAAGCAATTTTATCTGATATTACAGACATTACATTAAAGAAACTAAAACACTTGAACAATGATAAATTTAGAATTAAACAAGGACTACATAAACTCTTGAAACATTTTTTCAAGGGTATTTCTTATTTGAGAAAATTTTGTAAATGAGAAAAAAATAGTGTTTTTCGATTCAATTGATGATTTGAAAAGATTTGAAAAGATTTATGATTATTTTTATCCAAATTCAAAAAGTGTTGTAGTAGACAATTACTGATGATTTTTTTCATATTATTTTGAAAACTCTTGAGTTTATCTAACTACAAAAGACATATTTACTACCACTATTCCTGATAATTATGAGCTATCAAAAAAATCCGTTAACTTACAAGTTTGATCTGAAATTATTTTAGAAGAATTCATAAAAAAGCTGATTGACCTTTGATATTCACATTCTGCCCATCTTTCAAAAAATTGAAGCTATAATGTCGAAGGAGATATAATAAATCTCAAGCTTCCTTATTGAAGGTTTAGTTATAAGATCAGTCTTTTTGGTCAAGAGATAGACGAGATTTTAATCTTTGACAACTTAGACAAGAATAAAATTGAAAAAACAAAAATCTTAAATGTTTATTCTGCAAGTAAGGATGAGCTTATAAGTAAAAACATGATATCAGACAATTTAGACAAAATATCGAATTTTTTCAAATCTTGAGTTAAATTTTTCATTTGATTGGATTTTTTCAATGAAAAGGATCTGATCAAAAATAGACTTGAGAAAAGTGTAGTTTTTTGTGATGCGTACAGCAATAATCTTGAGACTGACCTTGAAATTTTAAATTTGGAAATAGATAGTGTTGATGAGTTGAAAAATGCTCTTGAATCTAAAAAGGTTAAAATCTTCACCAAAAATATTAAAACAGTAATGAATTTCATCGAATATAACAGTATTAATAATCCTGGGGTTGAAATCATAGAAATCATGGACAAGAAAATAAATCTGGAAAGTTATCAGATTTCATCTCTGGGGTCAATGGTTATTTGTGATGATATCCTTTCAAATATTTTCATCAAAAAAAGATACAGGAAAAGCTTATCGAAAGATCTTGATCTTCTTCTTCAGATAAAACCTTGAGATTATATTGTCCATATTGACCATGGAGTTTGAATCTTCAAACAAATTGTTATTAAAGATCTATCAGGCATAAAACGAGAATATGTTGAAATAGAATACAGGGATAATGACAAATTGTTTGTCCCCATTTGAGAGATTTACAGGATCAGCAAGTACATTTGAAATGAAAACCCCAAGCTTACATGACTCAACTCAACAGAATGGAGCAAGATCATAAAAAACACTGAGGTTGAAGTTGAAAAGATTGCAAATGAGCTTCTTGAAGTTTATGCTAAAAGATCTTTGGCAAAATGATATCCTTACATCGAGTTCAAAGAAAAAGAGGAATTTTTTAGAACATCTTTCTGATTCAAACATACTTTTGATCAGGAAAAATCAATCGAGGATGTTCTATATGATATGAAGATAAACAAACCTATGGACAGACTTTTGACAGGAGATGTGTGATTTTGAAAAACTGAGGTTGCTTGTAATGCTATTTACAGAGCTTTTTTAAATAAAAAACAGGTGGCATTCATATCGCCTCTTGTGATCCTTGCATATGAGCATTTCGATTCCTTAAAAAAAAGGTTTAAGGATTTTTGAGTTAGGATTGATATTCTTACAAGAGTAAGTACACAAAAAGAGCAAACTCAAGTTTTAAAAAAATTAGCAAATGGCGAAATCGATTGCATTATTTGAACGCATAGGCTTTTATCTGAAGATATCTCATTTAAGAACCTTTGACTTTTGATAGTTGATGAAGAACATAAATTCTGAGTCATTGACAAAGAAAAAATAAATAAAATCAAGTTAAATCTTGATATATTAAGCCTTTCTGCAACGCCAATTCCTAGAAGCCTGAACTTTGCGCTAAATTCAATAAAAGACATTTCAATAATATCAACAGCTCCTTTTTGAAAAAAACCGATAAAGACAATAGTTTCAAAATTCAGCGATGAGATAATAAGGGATTCTGTGAGTGCTGAAATAGAAAGGAGATGACAGGTCATTTTCATTCACAATAGAGTTGCAACAATCGAATCAACAAAAAAATATTTAGAGCAAATACTTCCAAAATGAACAAAAATAGTGATAGTCCATGGTCAAATGAGCTGAATTGAAGTCGAAGACAGGATAATTGATTTCAAAAATAGGAAATATGACATCCTTCTTGCCACTACTGTTATTGAAAATTGAGTAAATTTTCTTGATGCCAATACTATAATAATAAATGATGCGGAGACTTTCTGATTATCTCAGCTACATCAATTAAGATGAAGGGTCTGAAGATGAAAAATCGAATGACATTGTTATTTGCTCTACAGGAGAGAAAATCTCCCTGACGATGCAAAAAAACGATTGGTGACAATAGTTAACAATACCCATCTTTGAGCCTGATTTGAAATTGCCATGAGAGATTTGGAGATAAGATGAGCTTGAGATATCCTTGGAATAAAACAATCATGAAAATCAAAAGAAACTTGAATTTCTCTATATATCAAACTTCTGGAAGAAAAAATTGAAGAGCTCAAAACATGAGAAATCAAAAAAAGAACAGATTGTAAAGTGGAATTGAATATTTCATACTACATTCCTGATGACTTTTTTGAAAGCGAAGTTGATAAAATAAGCTTTTTCAGAAATATCGAATCTATCGAGACGGTCGAAGATCTTGAATTCAGCTATAATATGTTTGCATCATGAAAAGATATAATTCCCGAGGAGTTCACAAATCTTTTTCTTGTCCTAAAAGCAAGAATCAAGCTTTCAGAATATTGAGTGATTTGAGTTAAAAAAGTTTTGAATAATTATTTTTTTGAATTTGATAAAAACACCCCTGTCGAAAAAATCAGAGAATTCCTGAATATTGATAAATGATGAAATTTTGTGCTCGTAACGATCCATAAAATCAAAGTAGACACCCAAAACTACAAATGAGACAGAGATTTTTTAGGGAGCTTAATTGATTAACCAATTAAATCATGTTAAAAAATTTAAATATTGAAATTGAAGAAGTTATACGTTTTCTATCCTTACATATACCAAATTCCAAAGAGGATTCTAGAAAGTCGATTTTATTTCATGATATTAGGGTTGGCACATATCTCTATGAAAAGAATTATTCTAAAGATATTATCTTAGCTTGATTTTTACATGATATCATTGAATGGACAGGCATAGATAAGCAAACAATAGAAAATGAATTTGGGAATAATATCTTGAGATTAATACTTGCAAACTCAAAAGATGATTCAATAATAGACGAAGAAGAAAAAATAAATGAATTAATTATGAGATGTGTGCAGAATTGACAAGATGCACTTATCATCAAAACGGCCGATATTATTGATAGCTTTAAATGGTATTCAAATCAAATTAACAATAAAGAACTCCAGTATTGCACAAGAAACGCTAATGCAATATTTAAGCTTAAGCCTGATAATTTCAATGATAAAATATTTGATGAGCTTGAATTTTGGATGAATAATAATGGATTATCTTAAAATAGATACAATATTCCTTCATCATTCGAAAATCTTATTTTCAACCACTTCAAATCATGAATTTAAAAACAATTCCTTGAGTTCATCTGATTTAAATCCATGGTAATACCTTGAATATTCTCATATTTTAATTTCAAAATCTCCACTTCATAAAGTTGTTTCCTTATATTTATTTATATTTTCCTCAGAAAATAAATTCCAATTCGTCATAAAAACAATTCATCAATCATTTAAAAGTTTTTTTACATCTCATAAAACTTTCAGTCTTAGTTCATTTGTTTCCAAATGATGAAATGATGCAATAAAGAAAATTGCATCGAATCTCTTTTTTAGACTACTTATTTCCAACATGTCTAAAACATTAAAATCAGCTCCATTGTGCAATTTCCTGGCTTCTTCTATCATTCAAGATGATGAATCTATTCATAAATAATCAAACTTTTTGTCTAATTGTCAAAGATTGTCTAGAAGTCTTCAATTTCAGCATCAGATATCAAGAATCGATATATTGTCTGAATTCAATCCCGGGATCGT
>AMFJ01033370.1_pt1 | contig 11225 bp, 4 predicted proteins | sample 427208 | NCBI WGS metagenome assembly AMFJ01 (sample SAMN02954298, study PRJNA114691) | groundwater metagenome | biome: aquatic; feature: subsurface aquifer; material: sediment; isolation source: subsurface aquifer sediment | place: USA: Rifle, CO | collected 2008-08
ACATGCGGGCCGCCGCCGGCGCCAGTGCCTGTAACAATTTCGTCTTTGCCATCAGCGTCAATATCAGAAACAGAAACATTCACTCCGCCTAAAAACAGAGGAGCGTACGCGTTGAATTCCAAAATCAGTTTCCCGCTAAGATCCAAAACGCGGACAACCGGCGAGTACCCGCGCGAACGCGACGCGACAATTTCCGCTTTTCCGTCATTGTTCAAGTCCCCTGCTGATGCGCGAATTGCGCCACGCTGATCAGTCCCAAATGGAGAAACAGACGCGAATAGCGTTCCGCGCGAATCAAATACTCTGACTTCTGATGAACCGCCGGATCCCTGCGACACAATTATATCTGCGCGGCCGTCTGAATTCGCATCTGCAACAGAAACAAAAATACCAGAACGATTGGTTTGGTCATATGCAAAGAACTGACTCTCAAGCGTTCCATCAAGCGAGAACACGCGCACATGCGGGCCCCCGCCGGCGCCAGCGCCAGTGATTATCTCCGGAGCGCCGTCCGCATCAACATCGCCTATCGCGACATTCACTCCGCCCAAAAACGCTTCTGCATACGCAAACCAATTCTTGCTTACAGTTCCGGAATAATCCATAACAGCAACGCGCGGAGCAGAACCTGCGGCAGACCCTGCGACAATCACTCCGGCTGATTCCGAATTCATAACTTGAGGCGATACTTGTTGCGACGAAGCAACATCTGTCGCAAACTGTTTTGCTATTTCAAAAGCGTTTGCGATGTTTAATCTTCCTGATCCCATTTGCGCTCGCAAAACAGAATCGCTCATGTTTAGCGGATCAACAGACAGTTTTAAAATAGAACGAATTGAATCAACGCTTAGGTTTGGATAAACTGAACGAAGCAATGCAGCAGCCCCTGAAACAATCGGGGCAGCGACTGATGTGCCTGACCAATAACCGCCATACGCGTCTTCAAAACGAATATCGCTTGGATTAAACAGCAATGTGCTTACAATATTTGTTCCGGGCGCAGCAATATCAGTGCATGATGCGCCGTAATTTGAAAAATTCGCTTTGTCATCGTTTTCATCGCTTGCAGAAACGCCTATGACAGTATCTTCGCCGTTTGCGCCTTTTGAACACGCGGGATAAATCGGACTCTTGCTCATATCAACTCCGCCATCCGGATCATTTCCAACAGCCGCAACAACAACAACGCCTGCTTTGTACGCGTATTCCACAGCTTGACTCAAATCCTGATTATCAACTGTTCCTGTAAAACTCAAATTAATTACATCAGCTCCATTTGATACAGCGTAACGAATTCCTTTTGCGACTTTGTCGCTTTGTCCTGTTCCAGCGCTGTCAATAACGCGCACTGGCATAAGTTTCACATCCCAGTTCACGCCAACAACTCCTATTGAGTTACCGCCCTTTGAACCAATTATTCCAGCAATTACAGTGCCGTGAATAAGAGCGTCAGTATTGCTTGCGCCTTCTTCGGTTGGAGACGGGTCGTTGTCATCTGAAACAAAATCCCATCCCTGAAAATCATCAGCGTATCCGTTTTTATCATTGTCAATGTTATCAAACGGAGATTCTTTTTCGTTTTTCCATAAATTGTCTTTTAAGTCAGGGTGATCAAGATCAATTCCGCTGTCTAAAACAGCAACAATTACTTCTTTTGATCCGATTGATATATTCCATGCTTCAACAGCTTTAATTTTTTGCAAATGCCAAAGCTCGCTAAAGTATTCGTCGTTTGGTACGCGAGCGAATACGGCAAATGGGGTAGTTAAAAATATGGCTAAGATTAGACAAAATTTAATCATATTAGTTTCTCCATTCAATGCCTTTAATCGGCAGTCCGGAAATAAATTGGCCGGATAGCGATGAGCCCAAACCAGTGCCATCAGACCAGATAAGATTCTCCGCGATTTGCGTTGAGTCGGTCTGCAAAGTCGCTCTAACACTGTATCCATCGCCTGCGATTTTGCTTAGAACATCTGCAACAAGCAAATATGTTTTTGAAGGCGCGTACGCTTTGAGCGTTGTAGTAAAATCAATAGTTATCAGACCATAGTCACCGCTTGCGGTATCAATACCTTGCGGAGTTGAATCAATTGCGTGCGATGACGCGTCATAAATTGAAAAATCAATGCTTCCGCTTCCGTTTTCTGCAAGCGGCTGCTGGTTTTCAATTTCGTACAAATCAATTATATCATCATCATCAAGATAATCGCCATTAACATCCGCCCATCGTTCAAACAAATCATTATCAGATCCGACTGTGCCAACATCGGTTGATGTGATTTTGAAAGTCAGCCGTTTGATTTCTGGAACGCCCTCGCCTTTGCTTGAAACTGAAAAACCCAATAGCTCATCGCTTCCGGAAACAAGCACACTGTTCGCCGGCGAAAATACTGGAATGTTTTTTCTAACAGTTAATGCTTCTCCTTGAACAATGCTTGCGCTAACATCACTGCCAACATCATCTGTATCAAACACCGCATTTGAACGCGCGCCTCGCAAACGAAACGAACCTGCTGTTTCAAAAACAACTGCAATCTCGTCACCTGATGTTGCGCCAAACAAAGAACCGCTTATTTCAAGCATAAGGCCGATGTCAGTATTTTTGTCTTTTGGCAATGGAATTGACAGTCCGCTGAAATTCGCAGTATCAGAACTGCCGAACCCTGTTGAACTTTCACTGACAACACCTTGCGCGTCTGTGTATTTGATGTAAGCGCGTTTAATGCTTCGCTTTGACTCTGGCGTAAGAATACGGAATGTCATGCCCTCAACAATAAAATCCTCTTCTTTTGACGGGCGAAAACGCACAGCGTAAGAAACAGCATCCTGCTGGCCCATATAAACATACCCCTCGCCAGCAGACCCGCCGGTTATGCTTATTGTGCCGTGACTAATAAACGAATGATAAACTTTTGGCGTTATTCCTCCATTCGGCTCATCGCCTTGCGCGTCAATTTCCGCTCCGTCAGACGCGAAAGCGGAAACATCATCTTCCGCAACTGCAATATCAAACGAGATTCTATCGGTTCCAAGTTCGTCAGGCGTATTGCCGGATGTCGTGGCTCGCAATACAAGCTCCAATGGCGAGCCCTGAACAATTTTTATATTCAATCCTGAAAACAAAATCCTGCCGTCTGAAGACGAAATTGTTTTTGTTCCATAAGACAATCCGGTTGCTTTATTAATAAGCGAAACAGATGAGATCAGATTTTCAGCGCGCAAAAACGATCCATTGTCCGAGTCCTCGCCAGGCAAAAAATCAGCATTCCCCTCACCTTCGTCAACATAAGCAGTGATCGCAAGTTCTTTAATAGTCGCTTCGTCTATACCATTGGCTTCAAAGCGAAAACACGACGCGTCAAATATTTTTATTTCGTTTTCAAAAATCGTCTGTTTTTCAATCCCTCCACAAGATGAAATTTCAAGCTCTCCTGAAACAATCATAATTCCAGACCCGTACATGTCTTTTTTGCCTGTCGCATCCCAGCCGCTTATAACTGATGCGGAAGTATTTAGAGAAATTCCGTATTGTTCGTCATTCGGCGTATATTCGTCTATGTCAGCAGTGAAAAACAAAATATGCCTGCCTGCCGCAAGCGACTCCGAACCTGTAAATGACAGGGTTTGCTTGTCATCGTCCGATTCAGCCGCATTAAGCGCTCCGGTTGAAAGAAAACCGTTTTTCCCAAAAAGCGAAAAACGCAAATTCGTAAGATTCGCGCGCTGGTCATCGTCGCTGTTTCCGCCAAAAACAAGCCCGCCAAGATCAGCATCAGAGTCGCGCGAAAAACTTTTGGATTCTATTGTGGCTCGCAATTGCGAAACGGTTATTGCCTGCTTTGTCTGCAAAGCAAACGCGCCAAGCACTGCGGATTTTTCGCCGGCAAACGCGCTTGCGGAAGTCGGCAACGCGATTATAGAGACCTGTTCGGTTGATTTTGCTGTTCCGTGCAATTCAGACGCATCTGTAAAATACGACTCCTCGTTGATAACAGGCGTGCCGATAATATATTGGCTAAGCGAGGATGCGTAGGCGGTGAACTTGTCCAGAAACTTATTTTTTTCAAAAGCCGTTCCCTGCAATTCGCGCTTTTGCCCGCCCCATATCACATATTTTTTTGAGCTGGATTCATCTATGACAACCGACCCTTCAGGATATATTCCGCTTGCAAGATCTTTGCCGAATATATAATCAGAAAAAAAACTGTCAGACATATCATCAACTTTTTTTGCCCAGTCGCCGCCGTACAGATTATACGCGACAGTTTCCGATGGGATCCACCGCAATATTCCACCTGTTTCCACAGCATAAACTTTTGGAACGCTGGCAAGCTTAACAAGACGGGTACCGGGTCTGTAAGTGATATTTTTACCTAACGGAATTTTTGCAAGATCGCTATTTGTCAGTTTTGTGACGCCTGAAAAATCAGAAAACCACGAAAAATATATTTTTTCGTTAGGAAAAATATATCGCTTGCCGTCAGATGAAAGATAATAAACAGAAGACCCTTCGCCTTTTATAAGAGAGCTGGCGGATTGCGACTCTTTTGCAAATAAAACAAAAGAAAATAAAGCGCATAATGCAAAAAAACCTGCTGTTTTCAGCTTTCGCATATGCGGAAATTGTATCATTTTGCTGAAAGAATAGCCAATATTTTTTGTTGCGAAAAAACTCTGCAATGATACAATACACAATATGAAAAACGAACGGGATAGAAAATCCATCAGATTGCGTAATTATGATTATTCCAAGCCGGGGTTTTATTTTGTTACGATTTGTACTTATGGACGCGAGGAATCTTTTGGAAATATTGTGGACAATAAAATGGTTGTGAATGATATTGGAAGTATTATTGAATCGTGTTGGTTGAAAATTACAGAACATTTTCCGTTCACGAAATTGGACACATATCAAATAATGCCAAACCATATGCATGGAATTATTGAAATCATGCCGAATGCTGCTGGGGCCTGTATTGAAGGGGTTCAATATATTGAACCCCTTCAACCAGAAATTAAACCACAACAAAACAAATATCAAAAAACCATACCGAAGTCTATATGTTCAATAGTCCGAACATACAAAGGCGCGGTCACTAGAATTGTTCGCAAAACAGAATTTGGTATGATTATCTGGCAGAGAAATTACCATGATCATATAATTCGCGACAAATTCGAATTGGAACGAATCCGCAAATATATACGGATGAATCCAGAGCGTTGGTATGAGGATAGAAATAATCCAAAAAATTTCAAAAGCAAGCAAAAATGCTAGAATTATCAGCGCACACCTATTATTTTTTTCAAATCTTCTATTTCGCTTTCAAGATCCGCGTTGTACGGCAAAAGATCGCGGCCTGTTTCGTATGAATTCAAAGCAAGGCCAAGGTCGCCTCTGTCTTTGTAATAATCTCCTGCAAAAATATAAATCTGCCCGTCCTCTTCAAGCTTTGCCAGCGCTTCTGCTAGTAAGGATTCTATTCTTTGCGCGCTTTCATCTTGTTTGAACGCATGCAAAAAACTGATCGCTTTCGTGTATCTTTCCAGTTTGTAATCAAGTTCAAGCGCTCTGAAATAATGATCTTCGGCGCTATCAACATCGCCCATTTCAATCAAAAGATCAGCAAGCTCATCGTGCGCAACAGCGCTGGAATCGTCCGCGAAGAGCACGCTATCGTAAATTTCGCGCGCTGCAAGCAAATCGCCAAGCTCGGAAAGCGTGCGCGCTAGTTCAAGCGACGGTACAAGATCGCGCAAAGAAGCAGCTCGCGCCTCTAGCTCTGCTTGCGCAACAGGGCTAAGGCCGCGATTAACATGCAAAATAAGGCCTGAAAAAGGATCGGATATTTCCGCGCGCTTGAGAAAAGCTCTGTGGGACGAAAAAGCAGTGCCGGCCAAGACAAGCAAGGCGGCGGCTATTGTCATTAAGCGAATCGGCAAACCGCGTGAATACATAACTAAAAATTAAGATTTCGCTAAAATTAGCGATAATTTTTTTGTACCGGGTCGCCAAATGTAAAAAAATTAACAATTAGCGACCCGGTCCCTTATTAGCAGTATAATTCTAGAACTGCAAACTGAACAGCCCATCTTCAAATCCGCTGATTACCGACTCAAACGGCAATATCTGCCACCCCTCCCTTCGCGAAGGGAGGGGCCACCCGGCCTCTGAATTTGTTTCAATAAACCGAGATTGAAACATATTAGCAATAAATGAATTCCAGTCAACAAAACGCCTGCGGCCGTTTTCGGTAATATAATAAACATCGGGCGAATCAAATGTTTTAACAAGCGCTGCTTTTGGCCAATCTGTTTTAAGATCATCAGCTTTGATTGAAGCGCCAAACTTGAATTGTGCAAAATAAGTCGGCTCAATGTCAATAATGTTCTGTTTCCAATTAGAACCTCCCAAAACCAGCGCAATTTCTTCGCTTTCAATCCAGCGCAAAAGATAAGAACCCGGCTCAACAAAATATACCTTTGGATCGGATTGGATTTTGACCCAAGATGAGCCAGGACGAGGCAAAATCGGAGCGCCAAGAGAAATATTTGCAATCATAGCATAACTAATGTTTTTTACTGCGCTGAAATTTGTGTACCATGTGAAATAAATTTGCTCTCCAGGAAACGGATGGCGTTTTGCATCAATGCCAATGTAGTAAACAGTCGTGTCAGTATAAGTTGTCGGGTCGCCGTCATCAGGAATTTTTATAAGATCGTCAACAAAATAACCCGCTGGAAAAAGAGCGTTCGCCTGTGCTCGTGTTAGTGTAGATGCTGGTGTTGGAGTTATAATAATTCCTCCACCTCCTCCCCCACCTCCACCTCCCCCTCCGCCGCCGGCCTCAATTGTAATCGTGAAGTCCTGCTCATCAACAAATTCCCAAGCACCGCCGGTGTCCGTAACACGAATCGTGAAATCAAACGCGTCAACCACTGTCGGAGTTCCGCTTATTTCGCCTGTGTCCGCGTCCAGTGCCAAGCCATCAGGAAGCGCACCCGCGGTAAGTGTAAATTCCAAAGTTCCCTGACTGCCCGATGTATCAACAAAATCACTGTAAGCGCTGTCATCTTCGCCGTCTAATAAAGTATCGTTTGTAATTCGCACCAGTTCAAAAATCATAACACGACTGTTTATCGCATCATTCACATACAACCGACCGCCTTCAGGCTCAAACAATAGGCCGGCTGGAGAATCAAACCGAGCTTGAGTTATGCCAGTATCGGCCGAGTTGTAAAACGGCTGACCAAGCACGGCTACAGCATCTTCGCCATCAGTTATTACTTCAACATCAAATACTATCACGCGCATGCCATCAAAATCTGTGACAAAAAGCCGATTATTTTCCACATCAAGTTCAACATTAGTTCCGCTAAACATTAACGACTGCGACGGCCCAGGATCGTTTGAGAAAAAATCCTCCTGGCCAAGGACTCTTATAGCCGCTTCGTCGCCGTTAACAATCTCGGCAACATCAAACACGAGCACACGCCTATTTGCCTCATCGCCGACAAACAGCAATTCGCGAGCTAAATCCAGCTCCAAACCAAACGGCGAATCCATAGAGTACTCATCTGTACCAATAATAGCTTCATCAAAATTATCCTGGCCAAGGACTCTTATAGCCGCTTCGTCGCCGTTAACAATCTCGGCAACATCAAAAACCGTCACGCGGTGATTATCTACTTCTGAAACATACAAAAGATTCGCGTCCGAATCATACGCCAAGCCCTGCGGCGCGTTCATACCGATATCTGTTGTTGCGGGATCTGATGAATCAAAATCCGGCTGGCCAAGCACGGCGACCGCGTCCTCACCGTCCACGATTACATCAACATCAAAAACCAGCACGCGATTGTTACCCTGATCCGTGACAAATAGCCGATTTCCGGCATCATCAAACGCCAAATCAATCGGGGCATCCATAGTGCTCGCGGTTGTGCCAATGTCGCCGGAATCAAAAACATCTTGTCCAAGCACTGCATCGGCAACGCGATCCAACAATTGATTGGATGCGTCAAGATTAAACACAAGAACGCGGTTGTTGTTATAGTCGGAAACAAACAGCCGATGATCGGTAAAATCCATTTCCACCATTGCCGTAACATCAAAACCGCGGTCATTTGGAAAATCAATGCCGTCGCCATTATTCTCAACATTTTGCGTATAAACAGGATTGTCGTCAATATCAAGCTGGCCCAAGAGATCGGATGCCAAATATGCTGGCTCGGCCGGGATGTCATTGTCCGTAATGTCCACAACAACATCGTCAATCGCAAAGCCATCGTAGTCAACATCTGCGCTAACAGCAGTATGCGTGATTGTGCTAACATGAGCGTCCTCAAGCGTAGCGTCGTCAACCGCGGTAACTGTGACAACTTGCGGTGTATCCCAATTGAGCGGAGTAAAAGTCAACTCCAGCGCGTCAACCTCCACATCAGCATCCGTCGTAACAGTAATCACGACATCCGCGGCCGGCACGGTTTGCAAAACAATTTCATAAGTATCGGTCGCGCCACCTTCGGTAACTTGGGTTGATCCTGCTGACTCGGTAACATTCACAGCCGGTGTGTCGTTGTCTAGAATAGTATAGGTGTGAACAAGATTAGCCGGAGCGCCAAGCTCGGCGCCATCCGTCGCAGTTAATTCAATGATAATGGTTTCATCCGGATCCTCAATAATTACATCATCAATAATTGTAATCGGGATATTGGCTGTAAGTTCGCCAGCCGGAATCGTGACAGTTTGCGGAAAAGGAAGCGTAAAATCATCAACTTCATCTGCTGTGCCGCCGCTTACAATGTAATCAACCGTCACATCAAAGCCGGATGCTTCGGACAGCGACACTTCCAAATTGGCGGGCGTCGTGTTTTCGTTGCCGTTTGACAATGCGTTTGAAAATTCAACTGTCACAGGTCCGAACTGGGCAAAATAAGTTTGTGGCGCGTCATTGCCGACGCTCGTAAATCCACCTCCCGCGTAAACCGTTGATCCATCAACCGCGAGCGCAAGCACGCGACCGTTCATATTCGGATCCCAATCCGTGACTAGCGCTGAAGTTCTATCAATTGCCGCTGCCATTTGACGCACTGTTCCTCCAACACTGCTTAAGTCCCCGCCCGCGTACACATACGCGTCAGTCAATGCCAAAGCCCGAACACTATTGTTCACATTAGGATTCCATGACATAAGCGGCGTGATATCGCTTGTGTTGGTGGTCAATTCCGCCAAATGATTTCTGCCGGTCAGCCCTTCCATAACAGTAAAATCCCCGCCGGCGTAAATAGATAATCCATCAGCCGCAAGCGCGAACGCGCGAATCGCGCCATTGGCACTCGGGTCCCAAGCGAGGACTAAAGGAGGAGCCGGAGGATCCGGAGGAACCGGATCAGTGTCAATCGCGGCGCCGTAGGAGCGCGCATTTCCGCCAATGGTTGCAAAATCTCCGCCAACAAAAAGCGTCGGGCCGTTAAGTGAAAGCGCGTACACAACAGCCGGATCGGGAACATTCATAGTCCACGGATCAAGAGCGCCTGTTGCTTTGGTTATTGCACCGAGGTTGGATTTATTTAGAATTGCATCAATAGCAGGAAAATCCCCGCCAACATAAAGACGCGTATCATCAACCGCCAAAGCGTAAACCGGCCCTTCAACGACCCTGCCCCAGCCGTCAATGGCATTATCGATATCGGTTTCTGTATCCAGCGCGGCAATATTGTAGCGCGCCGCACCGCCGACATTATCAAAATCACCGCCAACATAAAGCGTTGTGCCTTCAAGCGCCATGGCATAAACCTTCCCAAGGACATCGTCCACATCCGGGTCCCAAGTCGTTAATATGCCGTCCGCGTCTATTGCCGCAAGGCGATTACGGGTAATGGCATTAGCACTAGAGAGATCGGTTCCGCCAATGTAGACCGTGTCGCCGTTAACCGCGATTGTTTCTACGCCTTCATTTGCGTGCGGATTCCAAGCAGTCGCGTCGCCGGTAAAATCACCTGTGGCAATATCCTCAAGCCGCGCCAGATAGCTTCTTGTTTGACCGCCAATAGTTGTAAATTTTCCGCCAACATAGAGCGCTGTCCCGACAAGATCCATTGATTCAACCCGAGCATTCGCGCTCGGATCCCAGTCCGCATCTACTACGCCCGCCGCGTCAACTGTAGCAATGTAATTTCGCGCCACACCGTCAATAGTTGTAAAACTACCGCCCACGTAGAGAGTGGTGCCATCGTGTTCCAGAGCCAAAACAACATTGTCCGTGTTCGCGCTCCAGGCGGGAATAGCAAGTCCATCAATCACACTAATCGCAGCAAGATTATTGCGTGGCGCTCCGCCAATAAGATCAAAATCTCCGCCAACATAAGCCGTAGCTCCGTTAATTTCAATCGCCCTAATGTCGGCTGTGTCAGGATCGGGGTCCCAAGGGGATGCAAGCCCGGCAACGGTATCAAGCGCGGCCAGACCGTTGCGTGGTACTGCAGTAATTGCAGAAAAAGTCCCGCCCACATATACGAACGCTCCACTCACCTCAATATCATTTACTTCGCCGTCAGCATTCGGATCCCAACCTGTTATCTGCCCTGTCGCAACATCGTAAGCCGCAAGATGATTGCGTACAGTACCATCAACTACAGTGAATGATCCGCCCACATAAAGCGTGTTGCCGTCATCGGAGAGCGCGAGCGCTTTCACAGGTTGGTTCGGCTCATCCCAGCCAGCCTCAAGCGCGCCTTCAAATGTAATGTGCGCGAGGTAGTTTTGCGCCACACCGGCGACACTGGTGAATGCTCCGCCCATGTACCAGCCGCCAAGGCCATCGGGAATAATCGCAAGGGTCGGTCCCATGAATGAAATGTGCGGCGATACTACTAAACTCGTTGACGCTTTCACGGGAATAGCACTGCCGTGCGCCGCGCCAATTTCAGTAAAGTCCCCGCCAAGGTAAGTAATGCCGGTCGCGTCATCGTGGATAATCGACCGAACTTTATCGTTGACCACATATTGGCCAGTGTCCGGGTCGCTGGGTTGAGCTAAAACAGAAGGATAAGACGAAACAAAAATCAAAGAAATTACAAGAATTGCCAATATTGCAAAAAATGCGTTTTTCATAGCTGATTATATTATAGCATAATTTGTGGCAAGTGTAAGGAGTATTTTGTTCTCATCCGTCATCTCGAACCCCTCTTCAGTTAAGGGGGGTGAGAGATCTCAACTGCTA
>AMFJ01001364.1_pt1 | contig 11224 bp, 7 predicted proteins | sample 427208 | NCBI WGS metagenome assembly AMFJ01 (sample SAMN02954298, study PRJNA114691) | groundwater metagenome | biome: aquatic; feature: subsurface aquifer; material: sediment; isolation source: subsurface aquifer sediment | place: USA: Rifle, CO | collected 2008-08
CACATCCCCCGGTTGGATAGGCATCATTTTTTTCTTAGCTTTCTTACCTACATTTTCTTCAATCACTTCAATAAAACGTGTAAGCTTTTCTTCCTTGTCACCACCGATATTCATCACAGAGTATAAAAGATTTTTATCCAAAATAGTTATTATTCCAGAAACAATATCATCTATATAAGTAAAATTACGTGTCATCTTTCCGTAATTGTAAACTTCTATCTCTTTTTCTTCAACTATACTTTTTGTAAATCCAAAAAGCGCCATATCAGGACGCCCCCAAGGGCCGTATACTGTGAAGAAGCGCAAGCCACTCGTCGGAAGTCCGTATATATGAGAGTACACATGCGCCATGAGCTCACAAGACTTCTTAGAGGCCGCGTATGGTGAAATTGGCATATCTACGCTGTCGCTTTCAGAAAATGGGAGCTTTTTATTGTTTCCATAGACAGAGGAAGAAGATGCATAAACAAAATTTTCAATCTTGTATTTTACAGAAAGTTCCAGCAAATTCATTGTTCCCCTAACATTCACTTCTTCATATAGAAGAGGGTTTTTAAGTGAATTGCGCACACCTGCCATAGCCGCCAAATGAACGACTTTATTTATCTTTTCTTTTTTAAAAATTTTTTCCAATAATTCCGTGTCTCGGATGTCACCCCTATACAATTTAATTTTGCATTTATTTAAAACATTTTTAAGTCTATCCTCTTTCAATTGAGGTTCGTAGTAATCATTAAAATTGTCTATGATAACAATTTCATCGCCTCTTTCAAATAAAGCTTTGGACAAATGTGAACCAATAAAACCCGCACCACCAGTGATAAGTATTTTCATATTATTGAACAAAAAGATTTTTGATTATAGAAACTTATTTTCTCTGTCAACTAAAGTGCTAGTTTTTTGAATTCGATGACTGATGACGAGTGACCGATGACTAAATATTTATCTTGCTTCTCAGGTATTCATAATATTCCTCACTGTGACTATGTTTCGTCGTATAATCACGTAGAGCCTTTTCACGAGCCTTTTCACCCATAGACTCCCTAAGTTGAGGATTTTCAATTAACAGGGAGAGCTTCTCCACCCATCCATCCTTACTGTTAGCCAAAAAACCGTTTTCACCATCAATAATAGCATTTGCAAAAGTTTGATTATTTACTGTAATTGCTGGAACTTTCAAGAGTCCTGCCTCAGAAAATTTTAATTCTGATTTTCCCTCGCTGAATTCATCATTTTCCAAAGGAGCTAAGACGATGTCACAATAAAAGATATTTTCAAAATGTTTTTTCCTGGGAACAAATGTTGAGCGAATTATTCTTTGAGAAAATTTGGAAAATTTTTCTTCCAATTCCAAAGGGCCAGCCAAAAATAATTCGACATTTGGATATTTATCAAATATTTCAATCAGTGCATCTGAAATTGTTGCGAAATCTTTATTGTGTCCGATTGTTCCGCTGAAATACCCCATTCGAATCTTATTCCTTTTGTTTTTTTCCTGTATTTTATCTTGCAACAGTTCGCTTGCAATTTTCATCCACTCCTCAGAAAGCTTATTCGTTGTTACAAAAACTTTTTTTCCATACTCCTCCAACTTGGATGCGATAAATTTTGTACTTGTTGTACAAACTTTTACATATGGATCTCTTATGATTTCTTCTCCTATGCCTTTTTCGTATTGTTTTTTTTCGAAAAAAGACATGTTCTTGTAATGATCAGTTTGATGAACATATTTCGTGTCAAAAACCATATCATCAGTATCGAAGATAATCTCTTTTTGTTGTTTTTTTATTTTCTCTATCAATTTAGCGACCGACGAGGTATGCAAAGTGCGACAAAAAACAAAGACATTAAATTTCCTGTCCAGACTTGCAAGAAAAGGATTGTCTTGCATTGTGACAGATACATTAAAACCATGATTGCGAAGTTCCTCTGCTTGATTATGTGCCCGATATAACGCACTGTCACCAACTCCAGATGTAATAAAAAGAATATCACCGGATTCAACATTGATAATATTTTTTATAAATAATGCTAAAAAATCCAAAATTCTTTTTCCGCCCTTCAAAACTCCATCTCGTTGAATTGTCTTTATAGCCTTGCCGGCTTTGATAAGTAGTAGTTTCATACAATAATCATAGCATATCAGGTAATTATTATACAATAAATGGGAAAAGTTAATTTTCCCGTTTAATTATATGCTATCAATTGCTAGTCATCAGCCACATGGTAACAAATTGCAAGTGAAAAGTAATCAGAAAATTTATAAATTTGAAGAACTTTATAAACCTTACAAACCTTATAACTTTATGAACTATTTTGTGTAATCGAATCTCAGGTCATTTTTAAGAATCTGCTCCTGGGAATATTCACCGTCCTTGTTTTTTATGCGAACAGAGATGGGAATTTCACCTACACCCGACTGCTTCTGAATCAAAAGCTTGTAATCTTCAATGTTACTAAAAGATTCAGGAAGCTCATATTTAATATAAGCATCAGTCTGTCTTCCAATAAGAACATGACACATGAAACCAAAATATGTCTTACCAAAATCCTCATTCGTATTAAGACGACTCACCATCTTGCTTTCCACAAATGTAGATCCTTTAGGAACATATACGCGAAGATATGAATGATAATCACTCGTTCTCCAGTCACCATAAGGAGCGGTGTGATCATATTTAATATTCAAGGTTACCAATGGCTTTGGCTGCGTTAAATCAACGTCATATGTCATTCGTCTTTTGATATACCAATCCGTTTTCAAAGCTCCCATATTAGCATCAATTGCCATCAGGAAATCTCCTTCCCAATTTTGTGGAACTGTTCCATCCCAATGAACGCTTGTCACTGCGCTTTGCAACCTAGGATCCGAAAAATTAAGCATCACATCCCTATTCTTCAACTCATTATGAAAAAGTTCAGCATTTTTAGGAATATTGCCAAGTGTCATAAGTTTTTCCAGCATAATAGGCGCCATTTTCTTAATTATGGCTTTTCGGTTTTGAGTATCAATATCAGGATTCATCAGATAAATTTTTTCCACATGTTCCTCAAGTTTACGAGCACCATTTTCACTATTATATTCGCCAGGATATCCAGGGACTTCAATTGGTCCAGTTAAACCCAACACATCATTGAATACTTTTGAATTCACAGCTATAACACCATCAAAATCATTTCCACCTTTTCCCGCTAGGCGGAAAAAATATTTTGCCTTGTCAACATTGGTTGGAAAATCCGGAGAAAAATTGCTATCACGAAATTTCCAATTTTTTAACTGCATCATGCGATAGAAAGGAAAAGGAGTGGGAATTTTAGCTGTAATTCTTTGATCAAGGAGATTAGCGTCTTCCACAAAGGTTGAAACAATCTCACCATTTTTAATCTTTATGATGGCATATTGACCCAAAAAGCCACCTCCCGGACGAAGCTCAGCTTCATTTTGAAGCATCACGAGAAAAGATTTTTCTATGTCATCTTTTTTTGTAAGTTCTGAAACTATCGTATTGATAACTTCCAATTCCTTTTTCTCATCTGCGGAAATTGGCAGCAACATGGAAGCTTTACTTATTATGTTTAATGAAGAAATTGCCAATGTCCGCTTATTTTTCATAGCATAATAACCAAAAGCAGCCCCAGCAATAATAAGTAAACTCATGATAATTAAGGCTATTTTTTTTCGCGAACCTTTCTTTTTGTGAGCTATATTCTCATGCGAACGATTTGGATGTATTGAATTCATTTTTATTTTAAATAATTTTTTATATCAAAAAAGACAAAGTTGCCCACATGAGATGTCGAGCCTTCTTTTATTTTTCGTACACTTCTTCTATTTTTTCCGCAGAAGCCCCCCAGCTAAACTGCAAGATTTGCCTCTTATTAAGTTCACCTTTAAAGTTTATTTTTTGAGGATTTCTTGTGAGCTCCAAGATCGCATTAGCTAAACCTTGCGCAGACATCTCTTCACTGTATTGAGCACCCTCTCCTAAGTATTTTCTATTGTTATACCTGTCATAACACACAACAGGCAGACCTGCAGCCATATATTGCAAAATCTTTCCACTAGCCTGCAATGTCGTAGAATCTTTCGGATCAACTCCAATATCACTTGCCAATAAAATTTTTGGCATTTGAAAGTAATCCAAGGGACTTATCACTCGAACAAATTCTGCTAAGTTATTTTTTTGAACAAAATCATTTACTCCCTCAGCGGGAAAGCCAGCTACAACGAAATAAACATCCTTATTTTCTTTCAGAACCAGCGGCACGGCATCCATGAAATTCTGTATCCCTTTATTCATTATCATAGCTCCGGTATAAACAACTATGACTTTATTTTCAGGAAGTTCAAATTCGTTGCGAAGTTCTTTTTTGCTTAGCTTGTTTTCATAATGTGAAACATTAGCTCCATCCAAAACAGTTATAACATCGTGATTTTTGCGCAATTTATTTATCTCTCTCGTGTTTTCTTCCGAACTTGTTACAGCAGCATCTCCTAAATTATCTATGAATTTCTCCATTTCAGAAAATATTCTCTTTAACATTCCGCCACTTAAATAACTATGCGAAACCATTTCCTTTGTTAAGCTTCCATGAAAATCTGCCACAAGTTTTATTTTTCTCCAAAAAAGGGCCTTTTTCACTATCCAACCTATTAACACACCTTCATGTAAATGACCATGAATAATATCTGGATTTTGTGTTCTCGCCAAATAGAATGCTTTACGAATTAACATCAAATCAAGAATTATTTTTTGCCAATCCGGCCCCGCTTCCAATTTTTTATACCAAAAAAGAAGGCGTCTGATTCTTCTTACGTCTATCTTAGTATCAATATCTGAATTTATATCCTTACCAATATGATAAGTGGCTATAGTTATTTGATGGCCTCTTTTTTCCAAAGAAAGAGCCTCCTCTAATATTCGGATGTGAGTTCCCCGATCAGCAAAAAATGGTGTCGGAGCAATGACTAATATTTTCATATTTAAATGATATCATAAAGATGCTTGAGTCACCACAATAGCATTTTCGCTGTAAAAAATCAATATTTAAATATGAATTTTCTAAAGGCTAACCTTAACAGCTTCGCCATTAACCATCTCACCAGCTATAATTTTCTTAGCTACCAATCCTTCAATCTCGTCTTCTATGAATCTATTTAAAGATCTGGCTCCAAAAGTCGGATCATATCCCTTTTGGATAACTTGATCTATGACCTCATCGCCAAATTCAATTTCGATATTCTTCTCTTCCTGAAGTCTTCTGACAAACTTAGCAAGTTGCAAACGAACCACACTCACTAATTCATTTTCATTTAACGGCCTAAAGAAAACCACTCCATCGAATCTATTTAGAAATTCCGTTCTAAAAACATTGTTTTCAATTGCCCAATCAATTACAGACTGTTTTATTTCCTCACCCTTGCTTTTGTTTTCCACCATTCTTTTAATGAGCGATGCTCCTGCATTTGAAGTTGCTATGATGAGGGTATTTCTAAAATTAATTTTTTCTCCAAAAGCATCCGTCACGTATCCTTCATCCAATATCTGCAAAAAGATATCCAGAATTTCAGGATTGGCTTTTTCTATCTCATCCAAGAGCAATAAACAATATGGATTATCTTTTATCATTGTAGTAAGTCTCCCCTGCTCACCAAGCTGACTTAAGCCCAATAGCCTATCAATAGAACTTGGGGATTTAAATTCGCTCATATCAAGCCTTACCAAATGCTTATCATCTCCAAAGTAAGTTTTGGCCAATGCCTTAGCTGTTTCAGTTTTACCAACACCAGTTGGACCCAGGAACAAAAAGCTTCCCACTGGCTTATTTGCATTTCCAATTCCGCTGCGAGCACGCCTAAGCGCTTCGCTAACCTGCCTAACAGCCTCCTCCTGTCCAATCACAAGTTTATGCAAATGCTCTTCCAGATTAAGCAGCTTGTTTCTCTCATTAGTTTGTATTTCACCATGTTTAATTCCAGTCTTAAGTGATAGATAATCATCCACGGTCTTATCTGTAATAAATTGCTCATCAGACTTCTTCTCCCAAAACATCAAGGTGTCCATAGCTAAATCAATGGCACGTTCAGGAAGCGGAAACTTCCAATTTAGCCTGCTAGATTCAACTACAATTTTTTTAAGCGCTTTATAGGTAAAAAGAATCCTTTTGCGTTCATACTTTCGCATCTGAGCAAGCAATATCTTGATACTTTCCTGTTCATCTGGCTCCCTCAATTCAACAACCTCGAAATACTTAATAATATTTTCATGTCTCTCAATAAGTTGATGATATTCTTTTGGAGTTGAAAGACCAATTATTTGAAAAGAAGGGATATTTAAAAATTCATTTAATACGGGTGAAATGTCAGGATGAATTGAACTCCCATCACTGCCCAAGAAAAATTCGAGATGTTCTATCAATAAAATAATGTTTCCAGCAAAACTTGCCTCGTAAAACAAAGCGCGTAAGAAATTTTCCACGTCTTCTCCAGCATTCAATGCATCCGAAATAGCTCTTCCCAAATCTAAAAGTAGTAATCGCTGATTTTCAAGTTCATATTCTCTTCGTTCTCGGATATTTCTTCCAATCTCATGCAGCAGTGTTTTCTTGCCAATGCCAGCTGCTCCAACCAAGAGCGCACAATTCTGATCAGGACGAGTTAAAATCATCTTTAGAATTTCATATTCTTCACTTCTCCCCACAAGTTCGGCATCTCTATATTCACTAATATCCCAGCTGGAAAGATCTTGGCAATATCTATCTAAACGTGCAGTAAAACCATACCTCCATTGAGTTCCGACGGGAGAAATTTTCTTTAAATTTGAAGTTATCCAAAATTTTCCCAAATCCTTCATTTTCTGCACGTTTAAAAGCTCGTGTTGAAATATGCTTCTATATTCAGCGATTGATATTCCCTGCAGTTTCAAAAATTCCTGCAATTTATCCTCACTGGAAAGTATCTCTTCAGGAAACCTTTTTCTGGAAAATCCGAGTCTTCCCGCTATCCTATCTAAAACATTACTCTTTAGCAGCTCTTTAGTTTCCATGTTGAGCATGGAATTCTGAATGTCATAGAAATATAAACCAATCGATCCAATAATCCAAGCCAGGATAAAAGAAGTTCCGTAAAAAATGTCCAGAGATCCATTAAAAATAAGAAACACAATAACACCAAAAACAAGAGGCATGCTTACCCAAAGTATAGCAACCTCTATTCCGAAAACGAAAACGAAAAGAAAAATAACTATTCCAAATATCAATACAAGAATTCTTACGAATGCGCCTACTAATCTTGAAAGGATATTTCCAAAAACTAACTCCAGAGCCCTGCCGGGATGAAAGCCTCTCCAGGATTTCATCTCGACATCTCTTCGCCAAGGAGAAATTAGAGTGGCTAACATTTCCCATATAGAAAAATGCTGCCAAGTAAACACTAAGAAATTCTTCCATATTTCCAAAATGCCATGGACGGCATCGTTGTAATACCAAGAAATGAAATTGGGCTTTCCTCTGCCAAAATCTGTTTTGTTTTTTTCCATTATTTTTTGTTTTTGTTTTAAAGACACGCAAGAAGTCGCATCGAGCGACATTCAAGCTGCATATAATGGAATTTTACACCACCGTTTTTGGCTTTGCAAATACGATTCTAGAAGGTATAATTACAAGTAATGAATAGTATTATAAAAAAGTGTTTCAAATCTAGGATTATCTAGCAAAATTTGAATATAAATTATATTAAACCATAAATAAAAGATTCATTAAGCATAAGCTTTTTAAATCATTGCAGCTGAAAATGAACGGAAAAAAACTTTCAACTCGGGATTATCAGATTTTTCTATATAAATGCTTCTGGGGATTAACCCTTGCATGGGCCGGGTTATTGTTGGGCTTGGCTGGATATTTTTATGCATGGATCGCCTGGGGACTTACCGCGCTAATAGGAATCATTATGATAAAATTAGCATTCCAGCACCGTGTAGTTTTAAGGATAAGTTTAGAAATGTGGATTGCTACGATTACCTTCATAATCTTAGCCATAACTTTTGCATTTGTTTCCACCCCCACCGTTTTTTCTGGTCGTGATCAAGGAGCAATCAGCGAAGCTGCCATAAGATTGAATCAAAGCCATTCTTTTTATTTTTCAACTCCTGCCAGCCAAGAATTTTTCAAATTACATGAAAAAGGAAGGGCGCAAAATTTTCCAGGATTTTACTATACCTCAACAGGAGAACTGGTTACACAATTTCCGCTAGCTTACATTTCCTGGTTAGCTTTGTTTTTCTCTCTTTTTGGAGTAGCGGGTTTTATGTTAGCAAATGCCGTTCTTATGTATTTCTTTTTAATGAGTTTTTATCTCCTATTAAGACTCTTTATTGAAAACATTTCCGCAATTCCTTCCATGTTATTCGTTGGAACCTCATTTATATTCATGTGGTTCTCACGTTTTACTTTAAGTGAAAACATGGCGCTTCCGCTACTTTGGACTTCACTGCTAGCCATGATGTTAATCGTTCAATACCAAAGATTACTTTTTTATACCGTCTTTCTATTAAGTATCACACTTCTTGCTTTCACAAGAATAGAAGGAATTGCTTTTTTAATTTTTTCATTCATCATCCTTTTCTCATTCCATGATACTAGACTGTATATAAAAGAGAAATTTTTCAAAAGATTCTTACTACCTATTTTGGCCTTTTTGGGAATTTTTATTGCCAATGCAATTGTGGATATAAACTTTTATCGAGAAATGGTAAGGGCATTACTGCCATCCGTTAAACTTCCGCAAGCCCAATATTTAGGAAATTTAAAGAATACTCCCCTGCCTGATTATTATACTCTTAAGCTTTTTGCTCTTTATGGCATGCTTGGTTTTTTTATACTAGCTGCAATTGCAATTGTAACTTACTTTTGGAAGAAGGAATTTCATAAATTAATTCCGTTTTTTCTTATTCTTCCCACTTTCATTTATCTTTTTGATTCAAACATTTCTCCTGATCACCCATGGATGCTCAGGAGATTCATGTTCTCACTTACACCGCTTGCTATTTTTTATTCAGGACTTTTAATTGGAGAGTGGATGGAAAAAAATTCTCGTGAAAAATATGCCAACAATTTCAAGGTAGCTGCTGTTGGTTTGACTTTGATTTTAATTTTTCAAAATTTTCCAGCTTTTTCCAACTTCATCTCATTTGTGGAAAATGATGGCCTACTTGAACAAACAAAACTTTTAAGTGAAAGATTTTCAGACAAAGATTTGATTCTGATTGATCAAAAGGCTACTTCTGACGGTTGGTCGATGATTGCGGGACCCATGAGCTCGCTATATGGGAAAAATTCAGTCTACTTCTTTAACACTCAAGATTTAAACAAGCTTGATCTCTCCAGGTTTGAAAATATTTATCTTATTTCATCGAATGATAGGGTCGGATACTATATGAATAGTACCTTAGGGAAAAAATTAAGTGAAAATGGGGATTATTCTTTCAGATTCTCCCAACTTAATTCACATAAAGATGAGCCATTGGAAGAAGTTTCATTTCCAGACAAAAAAGAAACTCACATAGAGGGAAAGATATTTAAATACGCAAAATAAAAGTGTATAATACCCATGGCAAGCCCTGGCCTCATAGGCTCACGCAGCAAAGCTGCGAGATATTAACCTTTTGATATCTGCGCTCGTTCGGAAATTGAAAAGATTATTTTCAAATAAAGTGAGTGGAAAGAAAAATGTTTTTCTTTTCCGAACGTATGCAGAAAATATAACAATACTTTTCAATTCGCTCGACTTCGCTTGATAATAACTACATTATGATTGATTTGACCAAAAATATAAGACTCGACAAGAATTCTCAAAAAAAATACATGCTGGCAAAAACAACCATGTATGCAGGTTTCGTATTGGGAATGATTATTGTTGCCAACAAGATACTATTTCCAAGTCAGACATTGAATCTTTTTTTTGAAAATCTTAATGCAGCAAAAAACACCATCGTTAATCCAAGATTTACCGATGGAAAGATTCCTTCCAAAGGTAATATTGCGAAAGACAATACGTTAATTTTCAATGCCAACCCTCTTGGGAATTTTTCATCAGTAGAAATTAATTTTCACACTGCCGACAAGCAAGATTTATCAAATTCAACCGTTTGGGTGCAAAAATCATACCAAGCGTTTTTTTATCCTATTGGAAAACCACTTGGATTTAAAAATGGATCACTACTAACAACGCAGGAGGGAGAATACTACATCGTATCCAATGGCACACTAAGACGATTTGCAAATACTAATGTAATTTTAACGTTAGGTTTTCCCAAGACCGCATTTACTTTGGTTACCAATGAAGATTTAAAATACAACCAAACAGGAGAAGATATTACAAGTTTAAATTCCTATCCGAATGGAACTCTTTTTGTAATAGATGAAAAATTTTATCAACTTGAAAATGGAAAACTTTTAGCTTTTGTTAGTGATAGAGCGTTTTTATCCGAATACCAATCAATTCAAGCCATTTCAAAAAATAGAGATTTTTTCAATGACTATCCCTTGAGCGAAAATCCCCTGGGATTTGCCGATGGAACAATCGCTTCAGCTGGTGGATCAGCTTTCATTTTAAGTGGTGGTAAAAGTTATCCTATAGCAGACTTCAATACTTTCGAAGTGATGGGATTTTCATGGGATAATGTCATAGCACTAGAAAGCGATGAAATGGGTGCTTATGAACAGCAAAAACAATTCACTCTCGATCAGCCACACCCAAATGGAATCATTTTTTCAGATAAGAATACCAATGAGTATTTTATAATAGATAATGGAAGCAAGCGCCCAATAAAAAGTCAGGCTATTCTTAAAACTTATCAATTTCAAAATGAAATTGCCGTTGACTCGAATGGATCACTCAAGAAACTCTCTTGCAAATTAAATAAGAAAATATTTCCATTTAAAACATACTCTTGCGAAATAAAATTGGAGGAAATCTCCTCAATCATTGGTAATGATTACCAGTTGGAGGCAAAATTAATTTCAGACTCCAAGCTTAAGGAGATTAATTTAAACTTCTCTACTCCCCTTTCTTGGAAAAACATGATGACTTCTCTTTCAAAAATAAAAGGTAATTTGCAAAGTAATTACAGCGCTCAATAAAGTGATATAATACCCCAGGACTAGTCCTGAACCCAAAGGTTTCGCGGCAAGCCGCGAGGTATTAAACCTTTGATAATTTCGTTCG
>AMFJ01000052.1_pt1 | contig 11220 bp, 13 predicted proteins | sample 427208 | NCBI WGS metagenome assembly AMFJ01 (sample SAMN02954298, study PRJNA114691) | groundwater metagenome | biome: aquatic; feature: subsurface aquifer; material: sediment; isolation source: subsurface aquifer sediment | place: USA: Rifle, CO | collected 2008-08
ACTCTGGGGATGGGAAAGCATTAATAATTAATCTTCCTGAGTTCTTCCGAAAGTCTCTTTATAACTTCATCGTCTGCACGCGGTCAATCTGTTGAAATTATATATCATTCATATTTATCCGACCAATCTGATCTATTGCTGAGATATTGCCTCCAGATTCATTTTTTCATGTGTCATGTTCCGTGCATCGGAGTCAGTTTGATGTGGGCATGATCAACTCATGTTCATTCCATTATCAGTCATACTCTTCCTACATCTTCGAAATGCGACAATAGAATGTTCGACACTTCTTTCGCTGCTAATATGAATCTCTGCAAGACATCATCAGGAAGCGAGAGAACGTCACTTCAGTAGTGGCTTTTGGGAATTATTACAGTATGTCATAGCACACTTGGGAATATTGTAAGAAAAGCCATGAATTCTTCATTTTCCCAGAATATCCCTGGAGTTGCGATGCTTCAATTCGCTATTTCGCAAAATAGACAGTCTCATTTCTCAGTTGTTGAATCATATAGGGCCATATTTAATATATTATGTTATATTTGCCTTATTCATTTTTTCATATCTGATCTTAAGTCAGAACTGGAGGAGTCAGATTATTAGCGCTATGAAATTGCATAGCATGAGCGGGAATGACTTTATCAGATATCAATATACGAGCCATAGGAAACAATTAAGCACGTACATGAGAACCATTCACCAAGATACATCCTTCATGCTTTTTGATTTGAAAGATTTCACGAGCTGGGGCAACATAAGAAGAGTTCATACTGCAGTTGCCAAGTATCAGATTATATCAGTCGGAGTCATTGCTATGATTTTAAAATTAAAATATCTTCCATTTCCTTTAGCGATTCTATTTCAAAATCGCATAAATCCGGATTTTGCCTTTGTTTTTTGTTATAGTTTAGCCATATCGTCTTAGCTCATGATCTGTGTCATCATTCGACATCTGACCAACCGTCTCACACTACATATCTCAATTCAGATATTCAGAATATCTTTTCCAGCTTATCGAATGACGAGAGGAATACATCAGGATTAGGCTTCTTATTCATTACCTCATTTGCGCTTGTGCTGGCCATTATGATATTTTCAAGCCCGAAATGCACGATGAACTTGTCTATGAATTCTCGACATGCTCATGAGGAGATTCAGATCCTATACCCGTTTTCAAGCAAGAGTTCCAATGATTCCCTGGCATGAGGCATTAGCTCTATTTCTCACTTTTCAAGAAGCGATATCACCGTCTCATCTTTGCGGCTGACGAAATCTTCCAGTTCTTCTTTTGTGTGTGCGATATTTTCCTCAGACAGAAGTTCTCATATCCATTCCTGAGGAGTTCTTCAGGCATACTTTTTTCAGATTGAACTTGGCTCTATGTCGATTCATTTAGACTTCAAGAAGTCGGATTCGACTTTTTCGTGTATCTTTTGCGTATCTGACAGTGTTCAGTCGAGATCGAATACTATGTGTTTTTGCATTTAAAGCAGATATTCAATATAATCATTCGCACTATATTGCTTATCCTTACTTTTGCAAATTATCTTAATTGCTGTGCGCTGAAAATCCAGAAAATATCATTTACTAAATAAGGAGGATGGATGTGATGTTTTTTGGAGGTATGCAATAGGTTAATTATTTGAAGATTCCTGATTTAAATTTAAAAACTTGTTCAATCAGCTAAGATAAAGGCTGTATGATTCTGAGAATCAGCCGTTATGCGAGCCTTTTGTTTCCAAGAATGCTTTTTTTAAGCTGATTTTTGCATAAAGCCTCTGTCAGTTCGAGTAGCTTATTATCTCATCCTCAGGGCTATGGATTACATATATGGGAGAGTGGATATTGGATATTTTCTCATCGCTCCGAAAATGGAATCGCAGTAGAAGCCAAGTCGGTAAAAATGCATAGTTCTTACTTGCCATCTCATCCATCGAATAGAATGATGATTCTATTATTGTCGCATAAACATGCTTGTTCTGTGCTAGATTTATAGCAACAGCTCATCCTAATGATTGTCCCCAGATTATGATATTTCTTGATGGAACTCCTGATTTTACAACATATTCATAAGCAGCTTCAGCATCGTCATAAATATCTTGCTCTTTCAATAACTCTCCTTCGCTCTTTCAATAACCGCGATAATCAACCATAAGGGCATTCACTCACAGTCAATCGAATATCTTTAATCTTCATTCGTTATATCCGATATTTCACCCATTTCCATGTAAGAATATTATAGTCTTATCGCTCTTGTTATCTAGAAACCATGCATTAAGCCTTATATCCTCTTTTGTCTTTATGTGCAGTTCTTTAAGGTTTTTGTATTCAGGAATCACTGATATTTCTTTTGAAGGGAAAAAAATCAAGTCTTTTTGAATATAGAAAACGAATATGCACAATATTACATACGCTATCGCAAAGGCAATTAATATCTTTGGGACTATATTCATTGTGAAGAATTTATCTTTTAGAAAGTTTCCTGCCTAGCCTAAGTGCCATAGCACAATCATCCGTATGTGAGACTTCTCAGACTTTCCTTCAGGAGAATTTTAAAAGTGATTTTCCTAAATGGCTGTTTTCGCCTCTTTTTGTCGAGGTCATAAGGAATTCTGCCTTTTCCTCATAGCTGAATTTTCAAAGTTTGCTCCAGAAGCCTGCAAGAGGAAGCTCGAGTATATTGATAGCATTTTCAATGAGATCATTCTCTCATCAGGGAATCGCATCGAAGACCGCATCCCACTCTTCGGATGAAAGGATTGAGAATCACCCGGTTTCTGATTCGCGCTTGAGAGCAGCATCGGCATTCCATAATGTCTCTCCGTGTTTGTTAATATGAATTCATCCTTCGGCATTCTCGGGAGCTTGCTCATTTTTTCTTTTTATTTCAAATCATCCGATAAGGATTGTCTCAGGTAGAACCATAATCTCGGAAATCTTCTTTTGCATTTCAGGATCAAGGGCATATTTCTCTTTCAGAGTCTTCAGAAAACACACTACCTGATCCTTCTCATCGACTTTGTGGTTGAGTATCAGTCATACGCTCTCAGCTACCAGATGCTGCGGAACATATAGGCTAGATGTCACTGAGCTGCCTGCTCATGATAGATAATTAGGAGCTTTGTTCATGTGATTGAGTTAGGGATATTTTTTTAATTATAAAGAAAATATTCATTTGTCAATTATGCCTTGCAAAAGCCTGAAAACCTATTTTGACGCTCAGCCGGCATATACAGGAATTGCGAACTTAAATTTTCAAAATAAGGATTTTTCCATATAATCTCCGAACTTAATATATTTAAAACAATATGCAAAAAGGAACAATACTGGAAAACATAAAGATAGAAAAGCTAATCTTCGGATGAAAAGCCTTATGATTCGCACCAGACGGGAAGAAGATAATAATATCGGGATGAGTTATTCCCGGTAGCGTGATCAATCTGAGGATCCTCAAGAACCGGAAGAATTACTATGAAGGTCAGATGCTCGATGAAGTGCAGAAATCTCCGCTTGAGCAGAAGCTTCCTGATCATTTTCAGGTTTATGGGGGTTGCAAATGGCTTCCCATAAATCACGATGTGCAGCTTGAGATAAAACAGGAGCAGGTCAGAGAGGCATTCAATCATCTTAAGGAGCATGTTACGGATGCTGTATTTCATCCGATTGTCGCTTCGCCTGAGATTTACGGATACAGGAATAAAGTCGAATTCTCTTGGGGAAAATATATATCGGACAGGGAATGAGTCCATGATGAATTCAGATTCTGATTCCATAAGCAAGGTGAATTCGATAGAATCATCGATTGCACTTTCTGCGTCCTGGCTGATGATGAGATAAATGAGATTTTCAAAAAAGTAGACAAATTCTCCAGAGAATCCGGATTGCCAACTTATGATCCGAAAAGGCAGGAATGATTCTGGAGGCATTTCGTTGTCCGCAAATCAAAACATGTTTCCGAAATCATGATCATATTCAGTGTGAATGATGCTTATCTGGCGAGCAAGTGAAGCGGAATAATAGAAAAATTCTCAAAAGACCTGAAATGATTCACTGATAGGCTGACAAAGGAGCACCCGAATATAAAATCAATCTATTACCTTAAGAATAATTGAAAAGCTGATATAGTGACGTGAGAATTCGGGCTCTATTTCTGAGTTCCGACTATCAGGGAGAGCATTCTCGGCAAGACATTCGAAATCAATCCTAAGAGCTTCTTTCAGACAAACTCGCTCGGAGCTGAAAAGCTATATCAGATTGCAATCGAAATGGCGAAGAAATGAAAAGATGAAATGAAGTGAGAAACTATGCTTGACCTTTATGCAGGGACCGGAACCCTATGAATAATATTCTCACCGTACTTCAAAAAAGTCTATAGTGTCGAGCTTGTCAAAGAAGCCAGTGAAGATGGCAAGAGGAACGCAAAACTCAATTGAATAAATAATATAGAGTTCGTAAATGCGAAAGTAGAGAATTTCTTGAAGGATTTCTCAGAAAAAAAGGGAAATGCCGATCTGCTAGTGATCGACCCTCCGCGCGATGGCATGCATCCGGATGCACTTCCGAATATAGTTAATTTCGATGCTAAGGTCATGGTATATGTGAGCTGCAATCCTTCAACCCTAGCACGCGACCTTGACTACATTGTCAAGAACTCTCAATACAAGATTACAGATGTTACGCCGGTCGATATGTTTCCTCATACCCATCACATTGAAACAGTTGTAAGGCTGGAAAAATTTTAATAAAAGTTCTATAGAAGAAAAAAGAGAATTATTCATAATTCTCTTTTTTTATTCTATAGTTAGAGTAATCAAGGCTTAACCGAATAGGTTCTCGTTTGGCGGAGTTACCTTTTCTTCTCATCATTTTGCAAATGCCCGCTCTAATGCTGATGTCTGAAGATTCAATTTCAGTTCTCACATTCAAATGATAATATCATCCATCTTTTGTGCCTTATCAAAATCGCATCAAGCAACATTTATTCAATTTCTTGCAAAAAGAGTTTGAAGATTTTTTCATAAATTATTTACACTATTGCCAGCAGCACTATCCCTCTGGAATTCACTGATAATTGAAGCTGCTCATCTTTTAAAGCCATCATCATCTATGTTGGCATGAGTTGATTTCGCCAGATTCAAAATGCTTGAGCTGAGATCTCTTGCTAGATTCTCAACCTGCTTTTTTTGCATATCGGCACTGTTTTGAGAAATATCTTTCCCTTCTCTTCATATTTCACTCATAATGTATAATAGATAAATAAATAAAAACAGGCCTAAAACTTTTCCACCACTATCTGTCCCATTCTTCAGCCCGAAACATTCTTGACTATCAATCTTAGATTCTTGGTTTTCCCTTTCAATTCGACTATTTCTCAATTTTCTGCAAATCTTTCCAATCTTGATGTTATTATATAGCTAAGATTCTCTCAGATGAATTCTTCCTCAAGTCAGATGTCTCTGATATCGTCAATCTTTAGCTCTTCCAGAACGTCGTCAATGATTACATTTCAGCTTGCTAAAATCTTACCGTCTTTCAGCTTGCTCAAATAAATATCTTCCTTATCTGTCTCATCTTTTATGTCTCAAAAAACCTCCTCAATTATGTCTTCAAGAGTTATGATTCACTCTACTCATCCATGCTCGTCAAGAACCAATGCAATATGCTTTCTGGATTTCTGAAGCTTCTCAAATATCTTATCAATAGGTTGAGTAAGGGGGACTTTTATTATATCATCAAGATGGATTTCAGACAGCTTCTTATTTCATCTTCATGATTCTTTTAGCTTGAATGCTTGCTTAAAAGTTATGAAATGATCAATCCTATCAACAGTTTCTTGGTAGACGGGGATTCTCGAATGGCTATGGATAAGCAGATATTCACAAAGCATGTCTACAGTGATGTTGATATTAACCGCATCCATCTGAACACGAGGGGTCATTACTGACAATGCAAGAGTATCGCTAAGATCCAAGACTCATTTTATTTTCTTGTGTTCCTCTTCTTCTACGGCTCATTTTTCATGTGACATATCGATAAAAGCCTCAAGCTCCTCTGGAGACATTTTGATATGGATGTTATCTGCACCGAAAAAATAACTTACTGATTTAACAAAGAATCAGATTATCAATATCAGAGGATTCAATAATTTTATCAGCAAAAAATAAAAAGGAGCAACCAGAAGCGACACTTTTTCACTGTATTTTGAGCATATTGTTTTCGGCGTTATCTCTCAGAATAAAAGCAGAATCATTGTAACAATTCATGTCGCTATTCATATTCAATAGCTTCATGGCAGTCAGAAATTTTCTGCTAATTGTATCGAGGCGGTTGTTGCAAGGGCAGAAGCTCATACATTTACAAGATTATTTCAGATCAGTATTGCAATCAGAAGCTTATCGTTATCTTTTTTTATCTTCTTAAGGAATTTTGCTCAAGCTTTCCTTTCTTTCTCAAGCGATATTATCTTATGCTGAGAAATGCTCATTAGGGCAATTTCAGTACCGGAAAAAAAAACAGAAAGGCTAACTAATGCTATGAAGATTATTATTGAAACAGGATCCATTTATTGAAGAATAATTTAATTTTCTTGATAATATGCAGTTTTGAAGAAATGTAAATGTTATTATTGTCATAACATCAATTCATTCTCAACTTTTATCCCCTTCTCTTTCAGGATTTCAGCCAAGACTCAATCTCATTTTGTCAATCTTCAAGTGAAGAGCCCGTCAAAAATGAGCCCGCTTCAGCACGAGGGGGATTTTGATTTCAGTATAGCCCTTTTGCATCATCGCTCGAGTGCAATCGCAAGAGCCTCATGAGCTCACCTTACGAAAGATTCAGTCATGTCTTCTCAGTCTTGGGTTATGAATCTTTTTCATCTTTTCTCACAAGGGCTCCTGGGAGTAGAGAGTCATCAAAGCAACTCCGGACACACTGGAGTGGCAAGTCATGATTTCACCATGTCTATGATTTTCTGGTTTGGACAGGAGCTTCAATCGTATCTGCAATTCATTCAAGCCAAACAGGCGCTCACTAAAATCATCTTTAATATTTTATTCCATAATGTGATGGATGATATTGAAAACAGGATTAAGTGCAAATGCAATAATTGTTTGTCGATTATCCAAATATTTGCCTTAACTTTTGTATTTTAAGCAAGACCTATCATTTTATATTTATTATGGGCTTCAGGTGATGAATCACATCCACCAGATCACTCTGCAATTCCATGACTTTGAAGATATTTTTATAGGCCATCGGAGATTCGTCAAGAGTCTGATGCGTAACTTTCGCTGTAATTCACTTCATTGATTTTTCAAATTCGTCCATGCTGACTGTTTCTTTCGCCTTGTTTCTGCTCATCGCTCTTCATCCGCCATGGGATGAAGAAAACAAGCTGTCAGGATTTCATTTTCATCTTACAATGAAGCTTCAATCCCGCATATTGCCAGGAATCACTCAAAGCATTCAAAGCTCCGCATGGGTAGCTCATTTCCTGTGAATCCAAAGTCAGTCTCTAAGTTCTGCATGATTATGGTTCCTATTGATATAATCTTTGATTTCAGTCGTTCATTTCAGATAATAATCCAAATCTCTCGCCACTAGCTTCAGCATTTCAAACCTATTGAGCAATGCGAATTCAAGTCAAAAATTCATGTCTAGGATATAGTTTTTTCAATCTTCGGAATCTGCGTCCAGTCAGTATGTTCATTCATTCGATCACTTCGTGAATTCCTTTAGCTTCTTATCAATGTAATTTCATTTGATCTCTTCATATTTTTCCAGATCCAGTTTTTTCAGGCTTTTGAATTCTTCTATATTCTCAAATTCCTTCTCAAATTTTCCAGTATCGATATTCTGTTTTTCCTTTGCCACCTTCATGTATACAGAGGCTATCCTGTGTCAGACTCATCTGCTTCATGAGTGAACAACTATCCAGACCGCCTTATCCTCATCGTATGCTATTTCGATGAAATGATTTCATCAGCCAAGCGTTCATATCTGGTTTATTCATTTTATCATAGCCTCTTCGGCAACTCAGGTATGATCAAAACTCATGATCTGGTCTGGTTCTATCAGGGGCTTATCCCTGAATCTTCCTTCTCAGCAGGGGATCGACCTATAGATGGAGTTGAATATTTTTTCTCTTTTGTCGGATTTGAAATCAGATAATATATAATCAGTTTTCATAGCCAAGACTCAGCATCAGATATCATATCATATGAAGGCAGGATATATTGCGCCCTTAACAGCGACAACTCCTCAGATAGGCAATACATAACCGGTATGCGCATCTGGCATCAGAGCTCATTTCACAACATTTTCAAGCCTCATCACATTATTGAACTGATCTATCGCTTCTTGTTCGATTCTTGTTCAGAATATATGTATTTCCTTTTCCATAAGTTTTTAATTATTAATTTGGGATTTTTTCTTAATGAAATTCTCCCATTCTTTCTGAGCTTTCTTGAAACTCGTCATCCAGGCTTTGCCTTTAAGGCTTCTCGACGTAATGACCATCTCTCTTATATCTTCCGGCAGCTTTTCGTCTTGCCACTTCCTTTCTTCATCGAAAGATTTTCATTCATAAATGATTGCCTTTAGCGCATATTCAGCTCATCCTGGAGCATGATCTGCCATGTGTGCAGTCGCCACCGCATGTCAGGCGGCTCTGAAAATAGCGATTTCTGTAGGATTCTGGGATTCTCTGGCAGCAATTATAACTCACATTGCAGCTTTTCTGGCATCTCCCACAATGGCAATTCCGCTCGCCCATTTCTCACCCGTTTCAAGTGCGAATACTATTCTTGGATCAATATTGTCTCCCAGAAGCGGCAAAACGTGCCTCACACATTCGCAGGACCATCTAATGAGCTCTATATGCCGCTCTTTTGTCAGGGGTCAGCCTCGGTGCTCAGCTATGAATAGAGGGTTGCGCATTTTTTGATAATTATTGGGGTTTAAAATAAATTCATGCTATATCCATTATTGTCACGGTAATCTAAAAAATATACAGCCGGCACTCATTCCTTTTTGACTGATACAACTTCATAATAGCCGGGCATGAACTTGATATTTCTTCATTTTCATTCATGCGGAACTGCCATCAGCACCTTAAGGGAGACATTTTTCAGATATGCGTCGTCAAATGAGAAATTAAAAGTATTTAAGAAATCATCTTTTTTCACAAAAAATAGCTCATCTGGTTCTACTGTTCATTTAGCGATTTCGGTCTGAGTTCATCTTTTGAATTCAAATATAAAGTTTCCATTCTCATTCACAATTATGCTTCATCAGATGATATTGTCATTATAAGGTCATATTTGTATATTATAATTACTGATATCAGCATCTATTATATTCACTCCGATGAATTTCAAAGTTTGTTCTTTTGTGACATCCCTATCTCCAAACCTTTTTAAATCAGATATTCTTGGCATCAATGAGAAATAGCATCTGTCTGAACCTAATTTTTTAAAATATCAATCGATATTTCCGATAAATTCTTTAAGTGACGTCAAATAGGTTGGAATTTGCGGCAGATTGAACCTTGTCAGATTCTCAAATCACACATTTCGCGGCTCATCAATTTTCCTTGCAAAATCAACCAGGCTTCGGATCTCTCATAATTTCTGGGCCCAATCATTAATATTTGCTTTATATGAACCAAGCTGGGGCATATTTGATTGTTTCATTAATTCTCTGATTAAGTTGTTATTATATAGGTGGATTGATTAAAAGACAAAAAAATAATGATGTAAAGAAATCTTTTTGAAAATTTTTTTATTTGGTACGACATGCAATCTTTGGTACCCCTGACTTAGAATCGTTCTTCCCTAGTCGCTATCGCTCCTTGCCAGGGGTCAATCATTTTTGGGCCATGAATATAGGATTGTGCATTTTGAAGTTATTTCTAAAAAAGGAAATCGATTTTATCCTTTTCTCAAGGATGCTTCTCGATATATGATTTTATCAATCCTATATCCTGCTTGTCCTTATCCCTTCAAGACTTTGATTTAAACCAAATGCAATCCCTCAAGCTCTGGAATGAAAGTCAATTTATTATCTCTGCCCTTGATATCTGTTCTTCTATGATAGGATTTCAATTTGAGCTCTCGAATTCTATAAATGATCAATTCCCGAAGGCTTCAATATTTTCAGATATGACTATTCTCACTATATTATTGCCGACTGTCGGAAGATAAGTTCTTAATAAGTTTTCCCATAATCCATCGCTCACCGCAATATCTATGTCTGAGCACTTCCTGATTCATCTTGCCGCCAAAGTTCAGCCTGAGACGATAACATATTCCCCGATCGGCAAATCCTTACCTCTGAATTCTTCAAATAGCTCCGCAGAAAGCCATGTATGATTTTTTTCCATAATTAAATAGAGAGGTTATATTTAAAAGATTCAAGAATAGAAGCCTTGGTTTTGTTTATTTCAAATTTAGCCAATGATATGCTTTTATTTCAAACTGCAAAGATTTTCTTTTGTATGTTTTACATTGGTACCCCCGACAGGAATCGGTATTCCTACTCGTAACCTCGCTGCCAAGCCTGCTAATTATATCAATTCAATATACGGTTTAATTTATTTTCCGTTAGACATCAATCTTGAGTTTTATAGTAACTAGTATCACTGTATTTACACCAATCAGAAGTATAGATGTATTTTATTGAAACAGTATTTAGATTAATTAAAAACACAAAACCTTTGCCGTCATTAAAAGCTTTATATTCTCATGGTATGCAATATTTATCTTTACTGTTAAGCTCTCTACATACTTTTTCTTCTTCTCATACAGGGAAACTACCATGGCTATTTCAATAATTTATAATGTTCGAATATAACACATTAGCTTCAGTCCATCTGAAGACACTTGATCTGATCAAAAGCTTCTCATCTGGTGCATCAACCATAAGGGAAAGAAGTATAAATAACGCTAGAAAAAAAATTCACATTCTTTTCCATGAAAATCAAAATACAGCTTTATTGCTTAGAAATTTTTTGAAACGAATCGTGTCCATTTTTAAATTTACTTTATTTTTCCATTCTACTTTTTTTAAAATAAAAAACAAGGAAATTGTTTTGGGAAAGGTAATCATATGCGTACCCCTGACAGGAATCTTTTTCCTCAGTGTCGTACAGGCTTTTCCAAAGCCAGTTCTCGCTCCCTAAAAACGCCTTGCGACATAGAGTGCCATACTAGGCACTCT
>AMFJ01016984.1_pt1 | contig 11219 bp, 11 predicted proteins | sample 427208 | NCBI WGS metagenome assembly AMFJ01 (sample SAMN02954298, study PRJNA114691) | groundwater metagenome | biome: aquatic; feature: subsurface aquifer; material: sediment; isolation source: subsurface aquifer sediment | place: USA: Rifle, CO | collected 2008-08
ACATTTTCGGTGCATGTGACAGAGACAGGCACTATTGACCAAGTGGGCTTCAATGGTGAAGGCTGCGCCATCAGTACCGCCGCGGCGTCTTTACTGTCTGAAGCCATTAAAGGGAAGTCATTGAGTGAGGTGCTCGAATTAAAACCCGATTTTGTGCTAAACTTGCTCAGTATAGATTTAGGTCCAACCAGACTCAAATGCGCTCTACTCCCATTACAAGCTATTACGCATCTTACCTCACCACAGTCCTAGTTGGAGTGCTGCCAGCTGTGGCCTTGGGTTATTCCGTGTCGGGTGACGGCTGCTTTGAGCGTGACACCGGCGTGATTCGTGTGACTGAACCCACCTGTACGCTTGTCATCACCAGCGACACGACCGAATCAGTCAGTTTCGCCTTCGAGAATGTTGACCCGGACAGCGTTGAAGTGACTTCGACTGATGTGACACTGACAACGGAACGGACAAGTACACGCTTGGAAACAACCTTTACCAATTCCAACACGACTACCCTCACATTAGCACCTTGGCTTGAGGCGACCGATGATCTGTGGTTTGTTGCGTTATCGGATAATCAGGCCGCCGGAACCGTTGAAACGAATCCAATCTTTGAGGATATGCTGCCGTTTATTAGTGCCATCAATCCAGTTTTTATAACCAATGCCGGAGATTTGATTCAAGGCAGTACGGACGAAGCAACCGTGCACGATATGTTTGATGCGGTTTTGGAAACGCTGACCGAAACAACTGTACCGATGTATCCTACGCCGGGTAATCACGATCATAATTCTGATCTCGGCATTTATGAAAGTCATTTTGGTGCTGTTGATTATAGTTACACCTATGGCCCGGCTCATTTAATTGCTTTGTCGAGCTCCGGTACGTCAAGTCGCGGCACGGTGTCGGCCGATCAGCTTGATTGGGTTGCCCAAGAGTTATCGACGACGGATAAACAAACGATTGCTTATTTCCACCATCCATTATCTGTGCCCAGTTGGGGGAAAAGCACGTGCTGTTTTGAAGATGACACCGAACGAGACAATCTGGCAGCTGTCCTGGAAGCGGGTGGCGTGGATCACGTCATCAATGGTCATTCACAGGGGTACGATTGGCGCTGGCTCACCACCAGCGATGTGGCTTCGTTGCAGGAGGGGCTGTATCAGTTAATCAGCGGCGGTGGGGGAGGTAATATCGCCCAACCAGATGGAGCTTATCATTTTACGTTGGTGCACGTTACGCCGGATGCTATTACGCATCAGGTATTTGAGTTGGAAGACACGGATATTGTGGTGGACGAAAACAAAGCCGGCGATGAAGTGACGGTTGAGTATGATGGTGTAGCGGATTTGCCCTATCTCCGTTTAAAGTTCAAACTCGATAACGACATTTCACAGCACTTGATTGCCGACGCTGAGGGTAACTACCTTGAGTACCAGGCACATAGCTTTGCCGATTATTCCGTGGTGTTCGTTAATGTGGCCGTCTCTCGTGGTACCACTACCTTTACTGCGCTGCCGGCCAACACCATTCATACGGGTATCAGTCAAACGGTTGATACGACCGGGTACATCACGTTTACCACTGCCCCAACCACTGTCGCCACGAATACTGCCATGACGGTGTTACCGAGTAAGTTGACCACAACAATTAGTGCAGTGACTCAAACAGATAATGGCTATACCTGGCTGGAACAGCCGGCTAGTCGATCGATTAACACCACCTATTCGTTAGGTGATCTCACGGCCGAAGCCGATGTGCGAGTGTATGTAAACGATGAGCTGTTCACTCGTGGCCGCAGTGATGCCGACGGAACATTTAACTTTACCTATACACCTAATAAAATCGAGCGCAATTTTTCAGTGGTTGTGCAATCCGAGTTGACGGATGTAATCACTGTACCAACCGATAGCGGGACGGCGCATGTCCGAACCTTTACCACCGCTGGGGAAAATATTGGTAACTTTTTTTCAGCAAATCAAAGAATGGGTTCGTTCCGTCTCGGTTATAGTAATATTACTAATGAATCAGAGCTAGCATTACTAGTGACGGAACGGGAGACGGGTAGATTATTTTTACATTCGAGTGATGGAAAAAAATTAGATACCATCTCAATTTCCAATAAAGTGAGCAGTACGGCGAATCGGCTAATGGTAGACCAAGGTAATGGTATTCGAACTTATCGGTGGTCAAATAAAAAACAGCAATTACAAGCCATTGATCGTTGGCAATTGCCATCGCCGTTGGTTGACTGGACCCTAGTTGACAATGATATCGTGGCCGTCATCAAAAGATCATCTGCTCAACGACCCCCTAGATATATATTAATGACTGCACAGCGGACAAAACGCTTACCAAAAAACATTACTGATGTTCATATTTTAAGCTGTCGATGTCAGACTACTGCTGCTACCGTTACGATGGTGACATGGAGAACAAATAATAGACGTTACATCTCTAGCTATTCATCAGATTTAGTGCGATTGAGTTATAAGACGATACGATTATCGGGGGACATTGAACAATGGATTGCCGGGCATCCGACGGATCGACTATTAGATACCGTAATTATGGTCAGTGATGGGACAGCTTACCTGTTACAAGCAAAAGGCTCAGGAAAACTAAAACGATTACCTAATGTAACCGCGGTTGATCGGGTCGGCATCGTAAACGATCAACTGGTAGTGACAACCAATGAACGACCGTCACAAGTTATAGTCTACGATTATAATAATCTCCTCGATGTGTTTGAGTTGGATGAATCCTTTTATCCCTATGGCGAAACTTTCACGGGTGGTGTAACATTAGCGCTACCATGAAAAGATTATCCATTATTCTGTTGCTGGCGGTCGGTTTGATGTCTATTGCCGCGCTGTATTGGCTAGTGCGCAACCAGCCGACCACCGATACAACCGACACCAACCGCCCACCCACCTGGACAAGTGATGTCGAGAATGAAATTGTTATTGTACCACTGGATTCCGCTACTGCTGGCCGCTATCAGGTCACCCTGGAACCATTTGGCGTATTATCCTTCGCGGCCGTTGGTGAAATGCAAACGGTCGCCGAGCATCAAGTGCAGTTGGTCAGTGTGACGACGGTATCGGCTCAAGTGCTGGTGTCACCTAAACGTGTCGAGTAGCACCGTGGCTGGTGACAAACCACTTGTAGGTGGTCAACGCCGTTAAACCCATTGGGCCACGGGCGTGTAATTTTTGGGTGGAGATACCGACTTCTGCCCCTAAGCCAAACTCAAAACCGTCCGTGAACGCCGTAGATGTATTGACATACACCGCTGCGGCATCGACCTGTTGTTGAAAAGCCTGGGCAATGGTTTGGTTACGCGTGATAATCGCTTCCGAGTGTCCAGAGGTGTGATTCTGAACAAAGGCAATACCGGCTTGGGCTGACTGCACAGTTTTAATCGACATCCGCAACGCTAAAAACTCATGACCAAAATCATCTGCCTTAGCCCTTTTCAATAACGGTTGAGGATACACTTTTTGTAGCAGGGCATAACTGGGTTGATCGGCTCGCAGTTCTACCCGGTGTTTTAGTAACAGGGGCGCTAACTCATTAAATAATTTTTTGGCGATGGGTTGCTCAACTACCAAACAATCAATGGAGTTGCACACTGTGCAGCGTCTGACTTTCGCGTTCGTGATCACTTTGGCCGCTAGCTTCACGTCAGCGGTTTTTTCAACCAAGGTATGGCACACACCCGCACCTGTTTCAATCACCGGGACAGTGGCCGTTTCGCGCACAAATTGAATCAGTCGATTGCTGCCACGGGGAATGGCCACATCTACTACACCATGGGCGCGCAGTAACTCTTCAGCACCAGTTACCAATACCACACCACTGGTTGGACAACTGGCTCGACGCAAGGCCAGGTGGACGCATCGTACTAATGCCACATTGGAATAATAGGCATCACTGCCACCCTTGAGCGCAACCGCATTACCGGTTTTGATACACAAACCAGCTACTTCAATGGTGACGTTCGGCCTGGCTTCGTAGATTACGGCCACGAGCCCAAGTGGAACAGATCGTCGTTGAATCACCAAACCAGTTGATCGAGTGGTTTTGTCGAGGAGCAGACCGAGTGGATCTGGCAAGGCTTGGACGGCATGTAAACTTTTTGCCATGTCTGCAATACGTTGTTTGGTTAACGTTAAACGATCCCGCATGGCATAGTCGCGCGGTACCCGAGCCAGGTCTTTGGCATTGGCCTTTAAGATGGACGTTGTCTGCTTGATTAATTCGTGCGCTAAAAAACCTAAGATAACATCACGTTTGGCATTTGACAGTTGTGCCAGCGAGCGGCTGGCTAGTTTAGCGCGAGAGAGTTTTGGATTTGTCATAGGCAGCTTGAATAGCTTTTTTCCACATCGTGTCGAACCCTGATAATTCTAAGGCGTTTAACGCAGCGGCAGTCGTTCCGCCCTTTGAAGTAACCTGTTGGCGCAATTCGGCCACCGGCACGGAGGCTTGTTCAATGAGTGCGGTGGCACCAACACACGTTTGAGTCACTAAGACACGAGCCTGTTCTTCAGAAAAGCCGAGGTCACGAGCCGCGGCCGTGAGGGCTTCGGCGAAGGCAAACACATAGGCCGGGCCAGACGCGCTGACGGCCGTAGCCTTGTCTACCCAGTCGTCAGAATCCACTTCCATCAGTTTGCTGAATTGTTCTAAAATCCTTGTAAACCATTGTTTGTCAGCTTGAGTGGTGGCCGATGTCGCACACCAGACCGTCATGCCTTTTCCAATTGTTGTGGGAGTATTGGGCATGCATCGAATAATGCGCTCCGCCCCGGTGAGTTGCTGCAGTGTACGAGTGGATACACCCGCCATGACTGAAATGACGAGTTGTGTCGTCAGTTTTGGTAAATCGGTCACTGCCGGTTTGATATCCTGCGGTTTAACAGCTAACCAGACTACTTCAACACTTGGCCAATCTACTGATTGTCGTGAGGTTTCGCGTCGCATCATCGTCAATTGCCCGGCCGCACCAGCCTTTTGTAAGGCAGCGGCAATCATACTTCCCATTGTGCCGGCACCAACAATGACCATTTGCTTAGACATAGAGCAACTTGAGTTTATTAGCATGCACTAAAGGTTTTTCCAGTGCAGTCTTTTGTTGAACCGCTTGTTTCACTTCGTCGGCATCATAGGCTACAACACCACAGGCTACAATTTGGCCGCCGACATTTTCAATACTGACAATATCGCCGGCAGTAAATTCACCCCTGACTTGTTTCACGCCCACCGCTAACAAACTTTTACGTTGCTTCAAGGCTTCTTCGGCGCCGGTATCTACAATGACAGATCCAAAATTATTTCGTGACGACAAGAACCACCGAATTTTGGCTTGTTCTGATCTACTCGGTACCGCCGGTGGCATAAACACCGTACCGGGCGGAGTGTCGTCAGCAATACAATCATAGGTCACCGGATTCATGCCATTCGCAATCACGGTCGGGATGCCGGCATACCACGCCAACCGAGCGGCTTCCACTTTGGCGTACATGCCACCGATACCAACTTCAGAGGCTTGGCTATTGATCATGCGTAATAGCACATCCGGCTCTTTGACGGTATGAAATTTTTTGGCATCTGGTTCCGTAAATGGATTCTTATCAAACACGCCATCCGTGTTGGTCATCAGCACTAATCGATCAGCGTCCAGAGCAATCGCAATAATAGCGGCTAAGCCATCATTCCCACCGGACGATAATTCTAAGGTGGTAATCACATCATTACCATTAATAATGGGCACAATACCTTCCTCGAGCATATGCTTAAACACAGCCGTGGTATTGTAGTAACGATTCAATTCAGAAAAGGTATTACGCGTGAGCAAAGCCTGAGCCACGGTAAGCTGGACGCGACTAAACGCTTCCACCAAGGCATGAATAATATACGGCTGACCGACTGCGGCATACAGCTGACGGCGAGCCATAACAGTATATTTGCTTTTTTCCTGAGGTGTCAGCTGGACGTGGTGTTTCCCTTCGGTGGCGGCTCCCGAACAGACAATAATAAATTCATGTCCGGCCTGTTTCAGTGCCGCAAACCGCTCCGCCACCGTATTCAACCAATCCTGTTGCAACTGTTTGGTGCCATGGAGCAGCACATTTGAGCCTAGCTTTACCACTAAACGCATGTTGCAACGATACTGATTTTTTGTCATCATGTCAATCAATGATCATTGCACATGGCCCACTTGGCTATCTCATCGCTTACGGGATTCGTAAACGCTGGACCTTTCCCACCTGGTACTATTGGGTTGGATTTGTGGGCGGAATTTTTCCTGACATTGATTTGTTTTACTTTTATTGGGTTGATTCTTCCCGATCACATCATCAGCTTATTACCCATAGCCTGGTGCCGTATGTCATCGTCTTGCTCTTTGGTTTGAGTGTTCGGAAAGTTCGGATCCCAGTCATACTATTTGCTTTGGGTAGTATGAGTCATGTGTTGGCCGACGTCCTGACCGGTTATGTGGCGGCATTTCAACCGTTCACCCCAGTGATGATTGGTGTGCCGGCTTGGGGTTATAGTTTGGCGACCAGTGGCTTTGCCGAAGTGGTGATTATTCTGTTGATGTTGGGCACACTACTGCCAAGACGAGCTTGGCTCATTCTCAGTCTGACCAGTCTGGTGAGTATTGGCGGTGTCTTTACCTGGATGAATCAACATAGCTATAAATCGAACGGTGCCTTGTATTATAGTGATGTGGATGCTGATGGTGTCCTGAATGTGGATGATCGAGATCTGGACGGTGACGGAACAGTGAATATCATTGATAATGATATAGATAACGACGGCCAAGATAACAGTGTGGATTTCTACTTGGAATTATTTTCCGCCGAGGGCGCGTTATTCGATTATAGTTTTGGTCATCTGATTGAAGTGCCGCTTAGGGTTGGTTTAGTAAACGATGTGGTACTGGTCCACCGCGCCTTCGCCAACGTTGGTCTGTTCATTAGCCAAGAAATGACCAACGACTACGCCGCTCGACCAAGTGGGTATCGGTATGACCCAACGGATAATCGTTTTGCTGAAGATACCGCAAACATGTTGAATTGGATGAAGCATACCCAACACGCTTTGCCAGCGGATGCTCCTCGTCAGGAATTTGATATCGTGTTCTTTCAATCTGGCCAGATAGCCATTTTTAGTCGAGTCAATGGTGAAGATGTCGTGCTTGATGTTGACTCGAGTCATCCACTGGCACGCTATGAACCTTACGATTTCGTCGTTCAACGAGAAGGCGGCGTCACGGCGTTTGGTCGGATATTACCAAAGCCCTATCATAAACGATATTAGTGCGGTAATCACCAATCCACAGATAGTTCCCATCACGATTTGCAAAGGGGTGTGGCCTAAGCGGGTGACGATTTTCTCGTGCGGGATATTGTGCTGATGATCCTTTTTATGCTCAATCAGTAAATCTTTCAACAGTTGACCGTGTCGACCTAAATGTTGGCGAATGCCAGCGGCATCACGCACGATGACGAGATAAAGAATCACGCTGACGGCGAATTCAAACGACGCCCAGCCAGCCGTTAGCCCAGCCATGAATACCAGTGAAGCAAACAGCGCCGAATGGGATGATGGCATACCGCCGTATGAATTCATCGACACTGACCGATGGTGGATAAGATCAATCACCACTTTAATAGCTTGTGTTATAATCAAGCTAGCCAGTGGAATAAATAGTAATGAATAGGTTTGGATCATGGAATATTTTTACGCGAGTCTATTAGGCATTGTGCAAGGTATTACTGAATTTTTGCCCATTTCGTCATCGGGGCACCTCATTTTATTGCATGAGGCCTTAGATTTTCAAGTGGGGTCAGATTTAGCTTTTGATGTGGCACTGCATGCCGGCACGTTGTGTGCCATCATCATTTATTTTGCCAAGGACATTATACAGTACTTTCAGCGTGGACGAAAGTTTTTATTAGCGGTGCTCATCAGTTGTGTGCCCGCTGGGTTAATTGGCTTAGTGTTGGGAGATCTGATTGATGCGTACGCCCGATCATCCTGGGTAGTGGTGGTGATGTTGGCAACCGTTGCCGGTGTCTTTTTTGTTGTCGAAAAGTATTATCGGCCACACCTGACGTTAGACACCATCAACTGGAAACACGCTTTCCTGATCGGCTGCGCTCAGGTTTTGTCGCTGATTCCTGGCACGTCTCGGTCTGGTATTACAATGTCGGCCGGCATGGGGTTAGGCTTGAATCGAGAAGCCGCCGCCCGTTTTTCCTTTATCATGACCATCCCATTGTTATTTGCCGTCATTGGTCAGCAAGGTCTGGCTATTATGGAGGAAGAGCTGACTCGGCACGATTATCTGGTGATGGGAGTAGGCACCGTTGTCTCGGCCGTCATTGGAGCTATCGTCATACGTTATCTCCTGGTTTTTTTACGACGCAATTCGCTCAAACCGTTTGCCTGGTACCGCCTAGGTTTGGCCCTGGTTGTCAGCCTGATGCTTTTACTTTAAACTGAGCCAATATGTATGTCGTTATTCGGGCTGGCGGTGTGGGTACGCGATTATGGCCCATTTCTCGTAACGCCAAACCAAAACAATTTCACGCGCTAACCAGTGCCAAAACCATGTTACAAGATGCCATTGATCGGGTGTTGGATATTGTCCCGCCGGATCAGATTATGGTGTCGTGCAATCGGCAGACCGAAACCGTGTTACGGGCTGAACTGGGTGCCATTTTGGAACACAACATTATTGTTGAACCAGATTTGCGCGATACAGCAGCGGCGGTTGGTTTAGAAACCGTCATGGTTGCGCAGCGTGATCCGCAGGCCATTATTGCCAGTTTAGGTTCAGATCATATCATTCGCGACACGGCCGAGTTCCAGCGGGTACTGCAGTTGGCCGAAGCCACGGTCACACAGCAACCTGATCATATTGTCTGTATTGGCATTCAGCCTAGTCATCCAGACATCGGCTATGGCTACATTGAATTGGCCGCGCAGCAGCAACCGGAAGTGTTTCAGGTAGCATCGTTTAAAGAGAAACCAGACGAACAAACCGCTCGTACTTTTCTGCAGACGGGCAACTATTTATGGAATGCCAACATGTTTGTCTGGCGAGCTGATACACTGCTCAAGTTGTATCAAGACCATATGCCCAAGATGTACGATCTGCTGTTGGCTATTCAACAGCAACCACAACGCTTGAACGAATTGTATCCGCAGCTAGAGAAAGTGGCGGTGGATTACGCCATTATTGAAAAAGCCAAAAAAATTCTGGCCATTCCCGGTCAATTTGGCTGGAATGATATTGGCGATTGGGCGCGTTTGAAAGACGAGCTCGTCAGTACCGAGGCGGATAATTATAGTAAGGGAGATCATCTGGACATTGGCAGTAAGAACACGTTGGTGTTTTCTGAAACGAATCGGTTTATTGCTACCATCAACACCACCAACTTAATCATTGTGGATACACCTGATGGCTTATTAGTCTGTGATAAATTTTCCAGTCAGCAGGTGAAAGCGGTGGTGGAAGAATTGAAGCGGCGTAAACGAACAGACTTGCTATGAAGTGGTTAGGGTACATCGGTACTGGTCTACTGCTTGGTTTGGTTGGACTATTCATTTGGTATCTCACTTTGGTGTATCGCCCCATGCCATTGGCGAGTGCGGTTGTGGTGACTATTCCAGAGCAAGCTGGAACGGAAGGGACCAGCACAGCGTTGAAAGAAGCGGGCGTCATCCGGTCTGGCTTTGTCTTTATTCTACATGCGCTCATCACCGGCCAGCGCACGGAATTACGGTCTGGGACATACACGTTTTCAGGCGCACTGTCTATTCCGCAGGTGTTAACCATTGTCACTCAACGACAATCCCTGCAAAACGAAATTGAAATCACTCTCCTGGAAGGCTGGACGGTACAGCAAATGGGGGAGGCGCTGAGCCAAGCCTTGCCATTTTCGGTCGATGACTACGTGGCTGCGGCTGAACCATATGAAGGTTATTTATTTCCTGACACATACCGGTTTTTTAGCAATGCCACTGTGGCTGATGTGATTGAACGGCAACGGAATACGTTTGATCAGAAATTTACAGCCGAAATGGTAGCGGAACTTGCAGTGCAGGGCAGAACGCCGGAGCAAGCGGTTATTCTTGCGAGCATCGTGGAAAAGGAAGCCCAAAGTTTATCCGATAAGCAGGTAGCCGCGGATATCTTTTGGCGGCGGCTAGATAACGACAAACGGCTAGAATCTGATGCAACCATTAATTATCTGACCAAGAAAAACGATACCACACCGTCCACGGAAGATTTATTTGTGGAATCAGCTTATAATACCTATCGGAATGTTGGTTTGCCACCAACCGCCATCTGTAATCCAGGATTCAATGCCCTGTATGCGGTTGTCTATCCGGCTGAGACAGAGTACTGGTATTTCCTGACGACACCAGATGGCGAAATGAAATACTCAACAACGTATGAAGAGCATTTGACCTACAAGAATCAATACTACCCATGAACAAGATTATTATCTCCCTTGGTGGATCAATTGTCTCCACTCGTCCAGACAATCCTGATATTCGGCGGCAGTATGCTGATTTTTTTGCTCAATTGGCTCACACGGCTGTGGTGGCTGTGATTGTCGGTGGCGGGTATCGTGCTCGGCAAGCCATCGCCAATGCTCAGGCAGTGAGCCGAGAAATTCGTAATGATCAGTTAGATCAGATCGGTATTGATGCTACCAAAGCCAATGCCGATATCATGAGAGAATTATGTAGAGTGAAGCAGGCATTAATTGATCCCCATTACCAATTACCTGATCAGCCACAAATAGTGTTTGGAGCCGGCTGGATACCCGGACGCTCCACGGATTACGATGCAGTATTATTAGCAGTCAATAATAATATAGACACAATCTATAATGTCAGTAATATTTCTAAAATCTATACTGCTGATCCCAAAACGGACCCTACCGCCATGCCATTGGATGATGTGACGTGGGAACAATTGCAAGAAATTGTGGGTGATAAGTGGTATCCAGGATTGAATGTACCATTTGACCCGATTGCGACCAAATTGGCGGCTGAACATGGTTTAACGGTCAAGGTGATGAATGGACAAGATGTAGAGAATGTCCAGAAGGCTATATACGGTGAACCTTTTGTTGGGACAGTTATTCACCCGTAAACACCTATCCCCCCAACCCCTTTCCTATGCAGGAAAG
>AMFJ01025466.1_pt1 | contig 11209 bp, 10 predicted proteins | sample 427208 | NCBI WGS metagenome assembly AMFJ01 (sample SAMN02954298, study PRJNA114691) | groundwater metagenome | biome: aquatic; feature: subsurface aquifer; material: sediment; isolation source: subsurface aquifer sediment | place: USA: Rifle, CO | collected 2008-08
ATCTGACAGTGACTGTCAGATCAAGTTTAGATTTTTACAAATCATCATTAAGCCGGCGCTTTATTTTCCGCTTTTTTCTTCGGCAAATATAAATCCGTGATCGTACCTTCAAACACTTCAGCGGCTAATGCTACTGTTTCAGATAATGTAGGATGCGGATGAATAGTTAAACTGATATCTTCAACATCCGAACCCATTTCAATGGCAAGCCCAATTTCTGCCACTAATTCGCCGGCATTTGGCCCAACCGCTGCACCGCCTAAAATACGATGGGTTTTTTCATCCACAATTAATTTTGTTAAACCTTCATCACGCCCAATACTTAAAGCACGACCGCTCGCAGCCCACGGAAATACACCTTTGCCATATTGAATTCCTTTGGCTTTCGCTTCATTCTCAGTTAAACCGACCCAAGCGACTTCTGGATCAGTGTAAGCAACACTTGGAATACATTTTGGATCAAAGTAACGTTTCATCCCAGCAATGACTTCGGCTGCAGTACGCGCCTCCGCCATCGCCTTATGCGCAAGCATGGGGTTGCCGCACACATCGCCAACCGCAAAAATATTGGCTACATTCGTACGTAATTGTTTATCGACTGAAATAAAACCGCGCTCATCTACTTTAACGCCCGCTTTATCTGCTGCCATTTGATCGCCATTCGGACGACGGCCGACAGCACATAAAATACGATCAAAACGTTCTGGTTCTTTTGGTGCGCCTTCGCCTTCAAAAGTGACATATAAACCATCTTTTTTAGCATCCACCTTCGTGACTTTAGTTTTTAGTAAAATATTTTTGTAACGTTTTTGAATGCGTTTATAAAGCGGCATCACAACATCTTTATCAGCGCCCGGAATAATTTGATCCATCAACTCAACGATGGTAATTTCAGCACCTAATGCGTTATAAACAGTTGCCATTTCTAATCCGATAATGCCACCGCCAATCACTAACATTTTTTCTTGTGTTGCTTCCAATTGCAGCGCGCCAGTTGAATCGATAATGCGTGGATCATCCGGTAAAAAAGGCAGTGTGAAAGGACGTGAACCGACCGCAATAATCGCTTGCTGAAAAGAAATGACTTGCTTGCCTTTAGAGCCTTCTAGCGCAAGTTGATTACTTGAAATAAATTTTCCAACACCTTGAATGATTTCTACCTTGCGTTGTTTAGCAAGGGTTTTTAATCCGCCTGTTAAGCGATTAACTACTTTATCTTTCCATGCACGCAATTTTTGCGTGTCTATTTTAGGTTTACCAAAATCAATGCCATACGCCGCCATTTCATGCGCTTCATCTAACACTTTCGCTGCATGTAATAAAGTTTTAGAGGGAATGCACCCTACATTCAAACAGACACCGCCAATATTTTCATAGCGTTCGATCATAATAACTTTTTTACCCAAATCCGCTAATCGAAAAGCCGCCGTATAACCGCCAGGACCACTACCTAATACAACCACTTCAGTTTGGAGTTCATTACTCATTTTTTTTCCTTATAACAATAAATGTCGAATATCAGAAAGCATGTTAGCTAAATGCACCATAAACCGTGCACCATCCGCACCATCAATCACTCGATGATCATAAGAAAGCGACAAGGGCAGCATGAGACGCGGCACAAAATCACCGTCTTTATAAACCGGTTTTTGCGTGGATGTTGAAACACCTAAAATAGCCACTTCCGGTACATTGATGATCGGCGTAAAAGCAGTGCCGCCAATCCCGCCTAAACTAGAAATTGAAAAACATCCGCCTTGCATATCTTGAGCAGTCAATTGTTTTTTACGCGCCTTTTCACTGACTGCACTTAATTCTTTGGCTAATTCAACCATGCCTTTTTTATCGACATCGCGAATCACCGGCACGACCAAACCATCGGGTGTATCGACTGCAAGACCAATGTGATAATAATTTTTTAAAATTAAATTTTCACCTGCAACATCCAAGGATGCATTAAATTGCGGAAATGTTTTTAAAGCAGCAGTTACTGCTTTCATGATAAATACTAACAGCGTTAATTTAATATTTTGTTTTTCTAATTGAGCTTTTTGTGCTTGCCGGAATGCTTCAAGTTCAGTGATATCCGCTTCACCAAATTGAGTGACATGCGGAACCAAAAGCCAATTGCGATGTAAATTTTTGCCGGAGAGTTTTTTAATTCGCGATAAAGGTTCAACACGGACCGTTCCAAATTTAGCAAAATCAACGATAGGCGCAACCGGTAACATTGAATGGCCGGAAGGCACTCCGCCCGCCAAGCGCGTTTTTACAAAAACTTGCACATCTTCTTTTAAGATACGTTGTTTAGGCCCAGATCCGCCGACTTCAGAAAGATTAACACCAAATTCCCGCGCTAATTTCCGCACGGAAGGCCCTGCATGTACATCAAGCCCCCCCTCTGCTGGAATCACAGTACCCGTTTGCAAAGGTGCCGGTTCTACTTTAGACGGTATTTTCGCCTCAATTCTTGGCTCATCTTGCGATTTAGGAGATGGCACACTTTGAGGAACACTCTTCTTATCAGCTGCATTCGTTTCTAACACTAGAATAACAGAGCCTTGCGATACTTTATCGCCGACTTTTACTTTTAATTCTTTCACGACACCTTCATCCGATGAAGGCACTTCCATCGTCGCCTTATCAGATTCTAAGGTAATTAAAGCAGCATCCATTTTTACGTGATCGCCTGCTTTGACCAATACTTCAATGACGACAACATCGGTAGCGCCGCCGATATCTGGCACTGTGATATTTTTTGTTGTCAACGGAGTCATCTCCTTAAACAGTTACTGGATCTGGTTTATTCGGATCAATATTATATTTCTTCATCGCAGCTGTCACTTCGCTTTTCGAAATGCTGCCTTCCTCTGCTAATGCATATAATGCAGCAACGGCAATATAATAACGGTCCACTTCAAAAAAATATCTTAATTGTTCACGCGTATCACTTCGACCATAGCCATCGGTTCCCAACACCGTATAAGAACGCGTCATAAACGGCCTAATTAAATCGGCGTAAGCGCGTACATAATCGGTTGCAGCAATCACAGGGCCTTCATGTTTTTGAAGACATTTCGTAACATAACTCATTTCTGTTTTTTTCTCAGGCGACAACATATTAGCGCGCGCGATACGTAAGCCATCACGGCGTAATTCACCGAAACTCGTCACACTCCAAATGTCCGTTGTAACACCAAAATCTTTTTCGAGCAATTCACTGGCTTCAATCACTTCACGCAAAATAGCACCGCTACCGAGTAATTGTACTTTTAATTTTGATTTTGTTTTATTTCCCTCTTTCAGTAAATACATTCCTTTGATGATGCCTTCTTCAATACCGAGAGGCATTTCAGGTTGACTATATTTTTCATTCATCGCCATCAGATAATAAATCACATCGTGTTCTTTTTGGTACATCTCTTCCAAGCCATGTTGAATAATCACCGCCATTTCATAACCAAATGTCGGATCATATGCACGGCAAGTGGGAACTGTTGATGCTGTTAATAAACTCTGACCATCTTGATGCTGCAAACCTTCACCTTCTAATGTGGTTCGCCCAGCGGTTGCACCAATCAAAAATCCACGTGCCCGCATATCACTCGCCGCCCAAATCAAATCGCCTACCCGTTGAAAACCAAACATGGAATAATAAGTAAAAAATGGAACCATGGGAATTTGATGCGCAGAATAAGAGGTCGCTGCTGCAATCCAAGAAGCCATACATCCTGCTTCTGTAATGCCTTCTTCCAATAATTGACCCTCTTGGCTTTCGCGATAATAAAGTAATTGATCTTTATCTTCTGGTGTATAGAGTTGCCCTACGTGTGAATAAATACCAATTTGCCGAAATAATGCTTCAAGACCAAATGTTCGTACTTCATCCGAAAAAATCGGCACAATACGCGAACCAATCACAGGATCTTTCACTAATACATTCAAAATACGGCCGAGCGCCATCGTCGTTGACATCGTGCGATCGCCGCTTCCTTTTAAAACCGCATCAAAATCTTTTAATGCGGGTGTTTTGAGAGGTGCCTTGGGTGCAAGGCGCGCGGGCAAGTAACCAGTTAATTTTTTTCGTTGCGCATGTAAATATTGCAACGCAGGATCTTTGTCATCCGGTTTATAAAAACTGAGATCGTTTCGTTCTTTATCCGTTAGCGGTAATTTAAAACGTTCGCAAAATGCAGTGAGTGCTTCCGCCGACATTTCCAACTGATTATGAGCAACGTTGCGGCTTTCTCCATGGCGAGTGCCTAAACCATATCCTTTGATTCCTTGGGCCAAAATAACGGTCGGTTGATTTTTATGTTGAATGGCTTTCGCATACGCTGCGTACACTTTCACAGGATCATGCGCGCCGCGTTGTAACTTGGCCATCTCTTCATCCGATAAATCGGAAAATAATGCTTTCAATTCTTCGTTATCACCGCACAGTAATTCGCGCATAGCAGCGCCGCCTTGTGCACAAGCGCGCTGCAAATCACCATCAACGATTTCGCCTAAGCGTTTTAAGAGCAAGCCATTTTTATCTTTTGCAAAAATAGGGTCCCAGTCACTGCCCCAGAGCACTTTAATCACATTCCAACCGGAGCCATTGAAAACACCTTCCAATTCTTGAATGATCTTGCCATTACTTCGTACCAAACCATCCAGACGCTGCAAATTACAGTTAACAACATAAATAATATTATCTAATGCTTCACGGGAAGCAACCGTCAATGCACCGATGGATTCCACTTCATCCATTTCGCCGTCACCGCAAAAAACCCAGACTTTTCGGTCATTGACAGAAATAAGCTTACGGTTTTCAAGATATTTTAAAAAACGCGCTTGATAGATTGCTTGCAAAGCACCAAGCCCTAGCGACACTGTTGCAAATTGCCAAAAATGCGGCATTAACCAAGGATGAGGATAAGAAGAGACGCCTTTTCCTCTGACTTCTTGCCGAAAATGTTGAAGATGTTGTTCAGTTAATCTGCCTTCTAAAAAAGCCCGTGCATAATTGCCCTCTGCAGAGTGACCTTGGAAATAAATTAAATCACCCGGCTGTCCGTCCACTGCACCACGAAAAAAATGATTGAAGCCCACTTCATAAAGGGTTGCAATGGATGCATAGGATGACAAATGCCCGCCCACCCCGCCCGCTTCTTTTTTTGCCCGCAATACCATGGCAATCGCGTTCCAACGAATCATCGCGTCAATTTGCTGTTCTAATTTAAGGTCGCCTGGGTAAGAAGGCTCTTCAGCAGGCAATATTGTATTTCCATAGCCTGTTTGAGTGAGTTGATTGGCAGCACCGGTATTAGCCGTTACTGTAAGTAATTGATCAATAATAAAGCTTGCACGCTCCCCCCCTTCATTTTTAATGACGGAGGCCAGTGCATCTAGCCATTCTTTTGTTTCGGTTGGATCAACATCATTCCACGTTTTTGACATATTATCTTCCTAATTGCTCTTTATTCGAGCAAAAAAAGGCTCTTTAAATAATTGTTTTTTGTTTATTTTAACCTGAATAACAGGAAAGCTGAAGGATAAGCGGTATTTTATTGAAAAAGAACTGAAAAATACTTATCCTGCATGATCGGAGGCATTTCAAGGAGCACTTAAAATTTATGGCAGAAGCTCGATATATACCCCTTACAAATGATGAAGTTACTTCGGAAGAAACATCCAAGGTATCAAATAAAAAGAATGAAAAAGAAAAAAACAAACTCTTAAAGATCATTCAGAGAAATCGAGAAAAACATACCAAAAAAAGTAACTCCCTGTCCGATACTTTTTTCAAAAAAACTACATACCATCATGTTAAATTTTTCGAAAGATATAAAGAAGATTTTGAAAAAAATTTCCTTGATTTGGAATATTTGAACATCATCCAAGCAATCAAATTAGGGGCCAGTTTAAAAGAATTAAATGACGCCTTAGGGCATATTTACCAAGAACCTTTGCTCGAAGATCACCCACAAATGATTCGATTGATTGATGATAAAAAACACGCAGATTCTACCATGAAAGAATTTCGTAAAGATTTTTATTTGCGTAACATCTTAAGAAAAAAACACCGCCTATTGCAGAGCGAACATAAACAAGATGAGAATTACTTACCGACCCATCTGAATAATCTTGCATTTAAAGCGCTTCTTGAAGGTACCGATCTCAAAGAGTTGATGTACGCATTTCAACCTGAACCCGTTTTTAATATTGTCATGCGATTAATGAATAAAGAAGCTAATCATCCTGCCGTGAGGCGCCTAAAAAATGAAATGCTTTCGTTATTAATAAACACTATATCAGATCAATTTAAAATATTTTGCGAGCATTTTAATTCCCAAATTTTTTCGCTTTTTCGTGGACCTTCAAAAAAACCTTTATTTGAGCTGTTTGAACAATTCACTGAATTAGGCGGTAGCGCCTCTCGACTTCCACCCATGGCTCAACTAGAATTTATTTCATGGCAAAAAGCAAACCCGCCGCAAAAAAAAGTGGAGCCTCGCTTAGGGATTGAATAAAAAGCTGTTTCAAAACTGTTGCAACCTGCTCTCTTCCAACAACGCACACATTTTTTGCGCGCCCTCTAAAATTCTGGGGCCGGCGCGCTGAAGAAAATCATCATCCATTGAAAAAACGGCGTGATGTTTGACAGCGGAAAGTTCAGGCCACGCTTTCCACGTTTCTCCCCAATTATTTTTATTTTTGCCGCCAATAATGACAGCAGGGTTTGCGCGAATCACAGCTTCCAAATTGATTTCGGGCGCAACACCTGGTAAATCAGCAAAAATATTTTTACCGCCGCACAAAGTAATCACTTCATTGATCCAGCTTGCTTTGGTAATCGTCACCAATGGCTTTGGCCACATTTCATAAAAGACACTTTCTGTTTTTTGTGTTGAATATTTTTTTTGTAAATAGTGATAACGCTGAACAAATTGTTTAGCATTTTTATTAGCTATTTTTTCTGTGCCCGCCAAACAACCTAAACGTTCTAACGTGTAGGGAATATCCCTTAAATGATGTTGATGGCTCACATAAATCGGAACATCACTATTTTTTAATTGATGAAGAATACCGCCCTCTGCCCACACAACAATTAAATCAGGATGTAAAACTAAAACGCGCTCTACATCGATATCATTAAAATTAGCTACAATAGGAATGTTTTTAGCTTCTTTTGGAAAATCACTTCCCTTCATGACACCTACAATGTGATCATTTGCACCCGCAGCAAATAATAGTTCGGTCAAATCAGGTGCCAAACTAATAATGCGTTTTGCGGGATGCGGTAAGGTAATCAGATGCCCTGCATCGTCTTCCACTTGACAAGCCATGACGATAGAATTCAGAAGCCATAAAAAAAGAATGCCATAAAATCGATTCACAATAACAGCACAAGCACGGCTAATATGACAAGACTCATAACAAAAACTCGGTCCAACAAAGCAAGTGCTTCTTTTTCGACAACCCCTTCTTTAGAAACTAAATCATCTGGCACATCGAGGGCTGCAATACCGCATTCAACTAACAGAGTTTCATTAACAGCAGGTCCTTTTAACGCATTTTTTTTAAAACGTACAAATACTTCCGTAAAATGCCCGCCCAATGCAAAAATAAAAGTAAAAATACGCACGGGTATCCAATCTAATAAACGATGGATCTTGCCAGAAAGCACCGATACATTCAGTAGCGATTCTTCATTTAATAACGCTATCATTCGGTAAAAAACAGCACCGACCGGCCCTAAAATAACAAACCAAAATAAAACACCAAAAATGCGTTGATGAGCCGCTAAAAAAATGGCACGGACAAATGCTTGATGAAAAGCTTCAGAATTATCAGCTACATTAATTTTAAATGCGGTATTCGCATGTTCAATTGCAAGATAAGTATCTCCTTTTTGCAATTCATGAATGCACGCATAGACTTGCACCCACAAATTATAAGGGCCTAAACAATACATGAAGATAGCAATGCCAAACAGCAATTTTAAAATGCCGTATAACCATCCATTCAATAAAAAATTGATGAACCCAACAACAAGAAGAGGCGGCAAAAGACAAAGAATTAATAAAACATAAGAGGGCCAATGATTAATACGCGATTGACTTAACCAGCGTTGATAGCGCAAAAACCATCGCCACTGACGCAAATTCCCCCAATAAAAAAAGCGTTCTATCACGAGTGAAATGAGCGTAATAATAAACGTCATAAAACTATTCCTTCAGTAGAACTCTTCTTATATTATCGACTTATCTGCCAATAAACAATCCAAATAGCGCCAATCAAAAAAAGGCCCCGGATCAGTCTTTCTACCCGGTGCTATATCTGAATGACCCACAATTCTTTCGCGAATAATCGCAGGATATGTCTTCATCAAGGCATCTAATACTTCAGCCAATTTTTCATATTGGATTTTTTCATACGGTAAATCATCCGTTCCTTCTAATTCGATGCCAATGGAAAAATCATTACACTGTTCACGCCCTTCAAAAAAAGATTTTCCGGCATGCCAAGCACGCATCGAAAAAGGCACAAATTGGATAATCTCGCCTGTTCTTGCAATTAAAAGATGAGAAGAAACTTTTAAAGAAGCAATCGTTTCAAAATAAGGATGCGCTGTGACATTTAAAGTCCCACAAAAAAAATGCTCAATGGATCCCGTACCAAATTGCCCGGGCGGTAAGCTAATGCCGTGTAAGACAACCATATCGATTGTGGTGTTAATAGGACGTTTATCGCAATGAGGAGATGGACAGTATTGAGCAACAGATAAGATACCTTCAGGCACATCAATGTTCAATGTCAGAAACCCCAGCTAAAAATTCTATTTTTATTATACCGTTAAATGAGAAGTAACAAAAATCTGTATTAGCAATATTGAATTGATTGAAATATAGACAAACAAGTGTTACTATGGAAAACTTAAAAGCAACCTGGAGGAAATACCCGCATGAATCCCCGTAACACCCATGACATGGACTCTGCTACTGCATATGTTGAATTAGCGAGAGAAGAAGAAAAAAATGAAGCACAAAATACACAAGACACCCCAGCTGCCCTTTCTACTAAAGACCCTCTAGACGTAGCGTTAATTGAAATGTTGTCTTATGAAAACAAAATCCGATCTCAATTCAATCTTCATTTTGAGAATTCAGCTAAAAAATATAAAGAAAAGTGCCAGACTGAAGAATTCAAAAAAGAACAGGATAAGCACTTAGCTAACGTCGTTCAAGCCGGCGGCTCATATCATGCTGTCCGTCAAATACTTGTCCACCCAGAACACCCTGAGGAGGATTCAAACTTTGGCGTTATTGATCGATTTCTTATTTCTCAAAAAAACAGTAACCAAGAAATAGCATTTGAAAAAGAGATCATCTTGAGCAAGATTGCTTCTACGATTGACAAAATAAATGAGTTGGCAAGCGAGTCATTTAAAAAGCGTAACTCGTTTTTGTTTTCTGATGAGAATGCAACACCGCCGGTGCTCGGATTCCAAAAAACTTTATTTGACCTTTGTAAGCAATTTCATCAATTAGAGAACCGTGATGAAAAATCTAGTAGCGCATTATCTAAGCAAGATATGATTAGTATACTAAATAACATAGAATCCATTTCTGGCCAACAAATTTCTCGTCGCGAGCTCATTCTTACATTCCTTACATCAGCGCAAGAAAAAAAAGACTCGTTGGTTTCGAAAGAAATGCGCCCCCAATAATTCATAATTAATTCAAATACAATCAACTTGGAGAAATCTGCTTATGTCATTCCCTAGACCCCCCATCCCTGCAACAAGAGAGCTCGACGAACAAAAAAGACAAGATACCCCTTTTGAAGTCCAGAAAAAAAAATTTGCTTTAAAAAGCATCCGAAACCATACACACTTTCCTACAGAAAAACTTGCCGATGCAGCAGCAAGACTCGCTACGGGTGTTTTAGAAGCTTATCGATATGGAGCCACGATAGAAGAAATAACTAAAACGCTTCCTGAACTTAATAAAAAATTTATTGATCATGCATTACTTCATGCACAAATGGCCGTCCTGCATAAAGCACTTGAACTGCAAGTGTCTGTCAGTAAGAATAGAAATAACAACATGTTTAAGCCGTCGTATGATCAATTATTTTCGCTTCTCGAAGCCTGCGAAAAAATAAGTGAAAAAAACGATAATCGGAACGAATACAGCGAAGACATCAAAAAAATTGCTGTTGTCAAAGATATTATTCCTACAGCTATCTTTGTGCAATACAACACGTGGAAAAAGGAACAAGCAAAAATCAAAGCAGACAACTTAGATATTCTAGGCATAAATACTTTTACGAAAAAGTAACTCTAAACTCCTACATCGGCCCATACTATTAGGACACAGTACGGGCCGTTTCTTTTCATTTGACGAACCCCTGAAGCTACGCTACTCTTTTTACCCAGTAAGAGAGCAGCTATGCAAGCGAACGATATCAAACATTTAATTGAAGCGGGGTTAATCAACTGCACGGCCTTTGTTGAAGGCGATGATGGTGTCCATTTTTCTGCGACCGTTGTAAGCCCGGCCTTCACCGGCAAAAACCGCGTTCAAAGACAACAAATCGTATATGCCACCTTGGGAAATCGCATACACGATGGTACTATACACGCACTTTCCTTAAAAACACTGACCCCTGAAGAATGGCAAACACAGAATGGATAAACTCATTATTCGCGGTAATGTTCCCTTAAATGGCGAAATTCGAATTTCTGGTGCCAAGAATGCTGCACTACCGATTTTGACTGCAGCACTTTTAACAGCCGCACCGGTACGTATTTGCAATATCCCGCATTTGCACGATGTCACCACCACCATGAGCCTGCTTGGCCAGATAGGCGTGCATTTAACGCTGGACGAACGTTCCAATGTCGAAGTCGATGCCAGTAGTTTACATTCTTTCCACGCACCTTATGAATTGGTCCGTACGATGCGCGCATCGGTATTGGTGCTTGGGCCCTTGCTCGGTCGTTTTGGCGAAGCAGATGTATCACTGCCTGGCGGTTGCGCAATCGGTACACGTCCGGTTGATCAGCATTTAAAAGGGATGCGGGCCATGGGTGCTGATATTCGCGTTGAAAATGGTTACATCAAAGCAAAAGCAAAAAAACGGCTGCAAGGCGCCGCTATTTCAATGGATTTAGTCACCGTCACCGGCACTGAAAATATCATGATGGCAGCCGTGC
>AMFJ01002887.1_pt1 | contig 11194 bp, 11 predicted proteins | sample 427208 | NCBI WGS metagenome assembly AMFJ01 (sample SAMN02954298, study PRJNA114691) | groundwater metagenome | biome: aquatic; feature: subsurface aquifer; material: sediment; isolation source: subsurface aquifer sediment | place: USA: Rifle, CO | collected 2008-08
TTTTTTTACTCTACTTAATGATGGTTTTAATATTCCAAAAAAGATAAACCGCAATCAGTAAGCCTTGAAAACATCTCTAAACTCCTCAGGATTTAAATCAATCTCTCTCTTTCTTGATTCAAAATCTTCACTTGCTTTTTTAAAGTTGGATTCTTTCAGGATTACACTTTTACTTTTTGAATCCATATATTCTTGTTTTTTTTCATCAGTCCACACCTGTCCATATATGGCATTCCTCCACACATATCCACCAACAGAGACAAGAACTACCAACAAAAGCAACAAGAAAAATTTATATTTCTTCTGCCAAAAATCTCCAGCCTTGGATAAAAAATTAGAACTATTCTTATTAAAATCAAACTCAAGATCCATTTTAACTTATCAAACAAGATTTATCCCCCATCAGGAGAATATAATCCTTGTTATTTTATGATTTATTTTCTTACTTAACAATGTCAATTTCTATTTATTTCTCAGATAAAAAGCCACATTTATCGAAGCATTCAAAATATTTTCAGAATTTTTCTTCATAAGATTATCCTTTTCCATTTCTAACACGAATGGGTTTGAAATCCCTGATCCCGAAGATATCGACTGCAACTGAGATTCTTCATTATTCTTGCTGATCTGTATTCCCATAATATCAGCGTAATATTCAAAATTTTCAATCATGCCTATAAATTTAACAATGGAGCCATATTTTCCAGAAAGAACTATCTTCAACCTAAGATAATTTTGACTCGGAAGCTCACTCGCAATGGGAACTTCTTCTCCAGCTTTAAGTTTTGGGGTCTTTTTCTTTGGGTCATTCACTGAAACCTCTTCGATTGTTATTGAAATGGTATTGTTTGTTTGTTCGGCCATTTTTTCAAGTTTTTCAATCAAAACAACAGCATTGGCGTTGTCCAACAGAACTAATGTCAGATCAGCGCCCTGATTCAAACTTTCAAATTGTTTCTGAATTTTTGGCAATTCTTCAATATTTTTTCGACTTATTTCCTGATTTAAAATTTCCTCCTGAACTTGATCGTTGGTGGTTTTTATTTTTTCAAACAGTGGCATTATCACAAAATAAACAACAACAAAAATAACCAATGTGTACACCACTAGGGATAATACCTCTCTTTGTTGCTTTAAAAAATTTTTCATATTTATTTCCTTTTCAGGCAATCTTTCTTTATGGAAAAATCGACTTGAAAATCAACATCTGTCTTTACTACCAGATTTGAAAGTGGCAAATTGACCTGCTCAAAACAATCCTCTGATCCAAGCTTATCTTTAAAATTGAGAAGTGTTTCTCTGTCTCTTGCTCTACCCAAAAGATACACCCTATAATTTTTCGTGGAAAGATCATTAATCATTACACCTTCCGAATCAAGCTTGCTCAACTTTTCAAAAACATCATGCCAGTAAAGATGACCGTCTTTTATTTTTAAAAGCAACGCTGAAGCTTCATTAACTTCTTTGAATTTTTTTTCATAAGCACTCAATTCTTTGTATTTATCCTGTGATTGTGCTGTGGATTGAGCAATAAGCAAAGAGTCTCTCTTGACTGAAACCAGATACCAAATATTGAACAATATGGCAATAAAAACAGCCACGGGAAACAGAAACAACAACTCCTGTCGCAAAATCGAAAGAAATCTTTTTTTTCTCTTAATCTCCAATTTTCTCTTTTTTGGCAATAAATCAAGATATATCTTCATAGTGCAGTCCTTTTAATGCTAGCCCTATCGCTGTCGAATATTGCAGTGATTGTTTCTCATTTATTAGTGGCGAAGATTTTCCAAGATTAATGTTCACCCATGGATTTCCAGCTTCTATTTTTCTTTCAACTTTTTTCAAGAGATATTCCAGCAGTCCCTTGGTGTTTGCACCACCACCACAAATAATAATTTTATCAATATTATCAGAATATTTAAGACCAGTTATATAAAAATCCATTGATCTCTGAATTTCTTGAATAAAATTTTCCAAAATAGGCTCAACTGTTTTATACAGTGCATCTCCTTTGATACTGTCTCCAATTCCATTGTTTATCTTTATCTTTTCAGCCTCCTCAAAAGAAACATTCATGCCCTTGGAAATCGCATCCGTAAATGATTGTCCGCAAAGTGGCATGCTGGATGTGAAGCAAGGAGTGCCACCCTTGGCAATTGAAAAACTGGTTCTTCTGTCGCCGATGTCCACAACCAAGACGGTGTCTTTTTCATCTTTCTCTGAGAGCAAGCTCCTTGCTTGCGCAATAGATTCAATTTCCAGGCCAACAGGCTCAAGACCCGCATCCTCCAAAACTTCAATCGCCTGATCAACAACGGTCTTGGCAATTGCAACGACCAAAAGATTGATCTTTCCTTTTTCGCCTGAGATCGCATCTGCAATTTTTTGCCAATCATAATAAACTTGATCCAATGGAAGTGGGATGTTGGCCTCCATTTCCCATTTGATAGCCTCATGAAGCTCATCCTCCTCCATTTCAGGCACGGAAATAATTCGAAGAAAAGCTTTTGTTTCAGGCAAAGAGCAAATGACTTTTTTTGTTTTTAATTTTTCAGGTCCCGCCAAAGAAATGGCTTTTTTGATTATTGAAATTGCTTGCTCCCTTTGATGAATTTCCCCATCAATGATAACACCATTAGGAAATGGAACTGACGAGAAACCTGCAACATATTCGCTGGTCCCATTATTTTTAAGATTAACAATTTTAACAGAAAGATCACTCAAATCAAGCCCGAAAACATCATCACTACTATTAAAAATTTTTCTATTCAAAAAAGACATGCGATTTTTTGTTTTTATTGCTTTATTCTTTATACATCATACACTATTAGAGATAAAAATCCTAGAGCTCATCCCAAAGATCGATAGAATATTCGGTGCCAGTTGGAAAATATGGCGGAGGAAAATACAACAAATTATTATCGAAGTTTATATTTCTAAAACAATAACCATCGCCCACTGTAACCCCGCCTCCGCAATTATATGTTGTTCCGGTGTAGGCAAAACCATACCGAACATTTGTCGCGATGGAACCATTAACGGTTATGGTGCTCTTGTTACTACTGCCATAATATTTTCTTCCAACACGACCTTCTTTTGCCAACAAGGCCGCATCAATTGTAAGATTTGTTTGACTGTTTCTCACAATTTCAACATTTCTCTGCGCAATAATTCCGATAATATCTGTTCCATTCGAAAGACCGTTTGAATTTGCATAGAGAAGATTATTCATCCCTAAGAAAACATCTTTGTTTCCAGTTGGAGAACCTGGCTCGTCTGGAAGCTCGGCAGCCACAAATGAAACTTGTTTTTCATCCACGGTCCCTTCAAGCCAGAGATTGTTAGCCACAAATACAACTCCTCCATCAGGTATTGGATAATTTGTTATCGTTGAGCATTTTCCTCTATTATGATTGCTGTTATTTATCCAATTGCAAGTCGTCATATCGTTACAACACACTGTTGAGTTTGTAATAGAAGAGCAAGGACTTCCATTTGTTCCAGCATATGCTCCAGTTGCCCCAATCGTTATTCCATTATAATTAGTAATGCCACTTGTCGTTGTGCTAAAAGAATTGACCTTGCAAACATCCATGGTCCCGTCTGTTTTAAGCTTTATGTGTCTTCCGCTTCCAGTGTTATCAAATTTAACTGTAGCTTGAGAACGCATGAAAGAAATGTCAGAAACAATAGCATTGAAATCTAACTGTGCTTTTGGAAAAACTCTTCCGGCCTGAAACACATCCGTTCTCGATGCTGGAGTGTTTGGCAATGCCTCAGATGCTCGATAAGAATCATTGACTCCAATTGCAGGAGGAACATTCACATGAGTGTGCACTCCGAATTCATTTCCGCCACTATGATCTGGGTCATCATATGTTGCCAGCGAACTTGAAACGACATTGTTTGCATTTCCATCAAACCTTATTCCTTTGTTTGAATGCATTTTGCCAGTGACAATTGTTCCGTTTCCAAAACGCATGTTGTCATTGGCCAAAACACTGTTTTCACTCCAAGATGGCCTTCTGAATCTAACCTGGACAATTCTTTTGGCTGAAGGTTTTTTATATGTCCAACCAGTTGATCTTACTGCCACAATTGTTGAGCCTGGAGAAGGTTGGGTCACACTCAATTCATACATTCCAATTGGCCCACCCTCTGGATCCTTGTATTCAATCTGAGCTGGAGCATCAACCCCCAAAGGATTTCCATTTTGCCAAAAATCATTAATCTGCTCCGAATTTTTTCCAGCAATTTGATGAGCCAAGTACCAACGATAATAATATGCACCAGCCTCAGCAATCTGAAAAGCCTTCTCTCTTTCAACTCTGTCTTTGCTGAAATTTATCTGGGAAGATATGTACGACATGAGCGATGTCATGGTGATTGCAATTACAACAACCATAACCAAAACATAGGCAAGCGTATTCCCTTTTTTTGTTTTAAATTTTACTTGCTTAAATTCTGACATGGGAATCTTTTTTATTTTTTTCTAAATTACTCTTCTACATATCTGAAATTAATAGATTCTGTCGTAGTCATTCAGATTTCTAATTTCCACAAATGTTTCTTGCTCAATGTTATCAGAGGGTCTGTTTGGGTCAATATTAATTTTCAAAAATATTTTAACCAAGCGAATTTTCGAAACATCAGCTGGTGCATTCACTGGATTGTTCACGCTGTCCATTGGATAGTCCTTATTATAATAAGAGAACATAGGATCACTGGCAGTATTAACAATTTGCTTGGCAAGTTCAAATGTCTCCCCGTCTCCCGTTGCATATGTTTTTGGCATAACAGCAGATGGCTTGCGCACACCAAGATAAACTTTTCCATCCAACAAATATATGTGTAACCTCTCCGTTATCCCATCCTTATTATAATCAGAATACAGAACCAAATCATTTTCATCAGCTGAGACAATTGGAAAAGCTCCATTATCAGATTGTCTTGCTCTTCTAATGTAGCCAACAAGATCACCCATGCTCCTTGAGACAATGAAAGATGCTTTTCCCATCTCCAATGAATATGCCTTGCTTTTCATTGTTTTAGCAAAAACCATAACGGTTGCCTGCATTCCCATGGTGAAAATTGCTAGCGCAACCAATGTTTCAACCAGCGTAAAACCCAAAGCTATGTTTTTTTTATTTTTTTTCATGCTAAATACTAACAACCAATTTAACCTCAACTTTTGTCAGTTCATTAATGTTAACTGTCACTTCTTGAGTCGTATAATTTGTAGCCTCAACTTTCAATGTATACGAACCAGCAGAAAGTGGATTTGCAGAGTCAGGATAATACATAACCCCATTAACTGAAACTGGCTTTTGCACAAAAATATCCACACCAGAATCATCTTTAAGTGAAACCTTGGCATCCACTATGGGTAAATTTTCAACACTGTCCGAAACATTAACCATAATTCCATTTATATTTTTGTCTGCAAGCTTTACCTCGTACACAAAATCAGTTCCTGGTGCAACTGCTATTGATGAAAGATTTGGGAGATAATCAACAAAATCATACTGCGCATTTGCTGTCATGGCTACCACATAATTTCCAGGACTTACATTTGAATATTCTTTCTGACCAGTTCCAACATCCGTTACTCCAGCTTCATGCAAATTATAAACATTGGCATTAACCGCGTCCAAGCCTAGAACTTTCCCTCCATCAATAGCAAAAGCAATGTCTCCGATTGGAAGATTCTGGTAATCAGTGGTTTTTATGATTATTTTTGACAATTTATCTTGAATATAATCATACATGTTCAACGCTCCAAGCAAAACAGTTCCGTGAGTATAAATTGGAATATATTCATCATTTTTATAATCAAGAGCAGGAGAATTTTGTGTCGCAACGGTTTCATAACCATTTTTCGAAACTGTGATTTGATATCCACCCATCGATTCCGGAGCAGAAGGAAGCATAATGTGCCCCACATCATCAGTTTGCACCGTAAAATTAAGGGCAGGAACAACAGTCGTGTTAACAATGTGAACTTGTGATTGCTTCACGGCCTCACCATCGCCTCCCTTCACATTAATGGCCAAGGGAGCTCCCCCAGCACTAGCCTCAAGACCAGGCGGCACAAATCGCAAGACAGACGAGATTTCTTGATCAGTTCCATCAGTGCCCTTCCAAGAAACTGTAACCTTTGCAATCTTATAATCATTCGGAATTATATCTGCTGGAAATTCACCGTCCAATGGATCGTCAATATATTGAACAGAACTTCGAACATGATACACCCTCCCATTGGCCGAAACATCTTCTTGTTCAATAAGCTTACCACTCGGAACACCTCCCTCAATTCCAACATCGTCATATTTCAAATTCCTGCTAATTTCAACTTTTTCATTCAAAAATGCCACTGCTCCCAGCCTATTTTTGGATTCGATAATATATTTTGTTCCAAGTGTCGCCGTGGTATAAAAAGTCGTAAAAACAATTGCAGCAATGAACATCACTATCAAAACCTCCACCAAGGAAAATCCCGAGTATTTTATTTTATTTTTATTGTTAGGCATATTAAACTTTCGAAATTAACACTAGTTCCCAATCCTTGTCTTCTTGATTATTTAACATTGTCCATTAAGCTATACATCGGTTGAAGCATTGCCACTGCGAAAAATCCAACAGCTGAGCCAATCACAACCATCAGCAACGGCTCAATAATGGCAGACATATTCCTGGTTACCTGATCCACTTCATCCTCATAGAATTCAGCAAGTTGCAAAAGAACTGTTTCTGTTTTTCCAGTTTCTTCACCAACTTGAACAATTTGAGAAACCATGATTGGAAATATTTTTTCATTGTCTGACAAAATTTTGCTCAAACTAATACCTTTTTGAATATCCTCAATACTCTCAATAAGAACTTTTTTATAATAATAATTAGTCAAAGTATTTGATATTATTTTCAATGCCTCAACACTGCCAACACCGCTTTTAAGCAGGGAACTATATATACGAGCAAAACGAGCACAATTAACCTGCTTCACGATTGGACTAAAAATCGGGATATTTACAGAAACAAAACTCAAAGCTTTTTTTCCAATCTCTTGTCGCAAAAAATATTGCATAAAAACCACAAAACCAGCAAAGGCAATGGCTATCAACAATCCATTATTCCTGAGCGCGTCACTGAGATTAACAATCATTTGAGTCATGATCGGAAGTTCGGCATCCATATCCTTGAAAACTCCCAACAGTTTTGGCAAAACATAAGTAAGCATCACAATTCCGATGACAATCATAACTGTCAAAATAACTGCAGGATAAATCATGGCACCCTTAACCTTTCCTTTGAGATCATTTTCTTTTTCAAGTTGAACTGAAACAATCCTCAAAACTTCATCCAAGTTTCCGGCAGTTTCTCCAACCTTAACCATGTTGATAAAAAGCTCCCCGAAAATATTTGGATATTTTGCCAATCCTTCACTCAATGATTTTCCAGCTTGCAGTTCTCCATAAATTGCCAATAGAATTTCCTTAAAAACCTTGTTTTGAGTCTGAATTGCAAGATTATTAACTGCGCGAGAAACTGTCAGCCCAGACGCAACCATCACGCTCAAGTTCCTGGCAAAAACCATTTTCTCCTTCAATGGAACATTCTTAAATCTGTCAAAAAATTTAACACTAACACTGTTTGAATCTCCTTCTTTGACAAGTGCAATGGAAGTAACCAGAAAACCCTCGCCTCTCAATTGTTGAGCGAGATTTTTTTCACTTTGAGCTTCAGCCTCACCACCTTTGGTTTGACCTTCATAGCTCTTGGCTGTATAGATATATTTTGGCATAATAGATTAGTTTTCAGCTTTCAACTTACAGTTTACGATTCTTATCGCAAATATAATTTTAATTCTGCATTTCCTGACAGCTGAAACCTGACAGCTGTCAGCTATTCCTTGGTTACTCTCATAACCTCTTCGATTGAAGTTGCGCCTTGAACAGCCTTGATGAAACCGTCTTCGCCCATCGTTCGCATTCCATTTTCTCTGGCATTTTTTTCAATATCATCTGCTGAGGCATTTGAGGTTATCAACTTTCCAATGGATTGATCCATTTCCAAAACTTCATAGATTCCCATTCGCCCCTTGTATCCTTCATTATTGCATTTTTCACATCCCACAGATTTGAAAAACTTAATATTTTTCCAATTACTTTTTCCATCAATAAAGCCTTCGGCTTCTGGAGCTTTTTTAAGCATAGTCAAAATTTCATCCATTTTAAATGTACTCTTTAGCATTTCAACTTCTTTTTCATCCAGGACATATGAGGTTTTGCATTCATTGCACAATTTTCGCACCAATCTTTGTCCAATGATCACATTCACAGTTGAGGCAACCAAAAAAGCTTCGGCGCCCATATCCAAAAGTCTTGGCAAAGTTCCAGCTGCGCTGTTGGTGTGCAAAGTTGAAAGCACAAGATGTCCTGTCATTGCAGCCTCAACAGCAATTTGCATAGTTTCTCCATCTCTAATTTCCCCAACCATTATGATATCGGGGTCTTGACGCAAAAGACTCCTGAGAGCTGCCGCAAAAGTCATTCCGATTTTTGCATTGGTCTGAGTTTGATTAATCCTGGGCATTCGATATTCAATTGGATCCTCAACCGTACTAATGTTAACTTCTGGCGTATTAAGAATGTCCATGATTGTATACAAGGTTGTGGTTTTTCCACTTCCAGTTGGTCCAGTAACCAAAATCATTCCGTTTGGCCTTTTGATGTGGCGATGGACGGCTTCCAAAGCATTTCCATTTAGTCCCATTTTTTCAAGCGTCAAACCTTTGGCAGTCTCATCCAAAAGACGCATCACAATTTTTTCTCCCTCGAAAACTGGGAGCATGCTGACACGAAAAGAAATCTTATACCCTTCTTTTTCAATCTTGAATCGCCCATCTTGTGGCAAACGATGTTCGTCCAATTTCAAATTGGACAAGACTTTTATTCTGGCCACCAGCCCATCCAAAACTTGCCTTGGCAGAGTCATGGCATCGTGCAAAACACCATCAATCCTGTATCTAACCCTCACTTCTTTTTCAGCTGGCTCAATGTGAATATCACTGGCAGATTGCAAAATTGCATGCTTGAGAAGTGTGTCCACAATTCTGATAATAGGAAGGTCCTCAGCAATTTTTTCCAAATCATCATCTTCGGTTCCAACCAAAACATTTTCTGAATCCCTGCTGATAATATCGCCAAATTCAGCTTTCAGGCTTTTTTCATATTGTTTCAAAATGAACAAGATGCTTTCGTCGCTTGCTAAACATGGAACAATTCGAAGGCCTGTTTTTTTCTTTATAAAATCAATGGTTTGCAAATCTTCAGGATTTTTCATGGCAACCTTCAAATCATTTCCATTTTTTTCAAAAGCCACAATGTTATATTTTTTTGCAATTGGCTCAGGAATGATTTGCAGAATTTCAGCTGAGATCGTTTCCCTTTCCAAATTGACGAAAGGAATTCCGAGAATATAAGCATATAATTTTTGAAGGTCAAGATTGCTGATCAGTTTTTTTTCCAACAACAAATCACCAAGCTTTTTCTTCTGCTCAGTCGACTGGGAAAAATTCTCCTCGATAGTCCCGGGATCCAACAAATTGGCATCCAAAAGAAAATCCTTCAATTGTTTATTGTCTATCTGCATTTTGTTTTGTATTTGTTTTTATTCAGTCCAGATCACTTTTTTTGTTTTTCCTGAAAAGCTATTCGATATTCAAAATTCCCTTAATTTTGAGACTTATTTCTTCCATCCTATAATCAGCCTTTACTAAATATGTGGTTGCGCCCAATTCCAAGGCCTTTTCAACATCAGCAATGCTTCCCAGGTTTGTGAGCAAAACAATTGGAACATTCTTGACTTCATTATTTGCTCTGATTTCTTTCAAGACTTGATATCCATCTTTTTTTGGAAGAATGATGTCCAACAAAACAAGATCGGGTTTTTCTGAAATGGCCAACTCCAAACCTGCCTCCCCATCAATTGCCGAGATAACTTCAAAACCATCCGCGCTCAGATATTCGGATAATGATTTATTCAAAACCAAATCATCCTCCACAATCAAGATTTTTGTCATATATTTTTATCAGTTATTAGGGCAATTATTTTTTCTTGTCCATTTTTGCTATCGGCAATGAGAAATAGAACTCACTTCCAACATTTTCAATTGAATGAAACCACAATTTTCCATTTGACTGTTCAACAATATTTTTGGCAATATACAAACCCAATCCTGTTCCATCAGTATCATTTTTGGCAGAATTATCACTTCTATAAAATTTCTGGAAAATATTTCCGATTTGATTGGCTGGAATGCCAACGCCATTATCGCGAACACAAACCTGTATCATATTGTCTTTTTTTTCCAAAATAACTTCAACCATGCCTCCCATTTTTGTATACTTTATCGCATTTGAAAGCAGGTTATCCAAAACAACAGCAATTCTTTTTTTATCTATGAAAATCTTGGCTGATTTCACCGGGCAACTCAACTGCAGTTTGACCTTTGAAGAATCAGCGAAGGATTGCTGAGCCTCCACAGCTTCTCGTACAATTCCGCAAAGATCAATCAACCCATTGTCAAAAGCCAATTGTCCTTGGTCGATTCGAGCCACATCCAACAAGTCCCCCACCAACCTTTTCATCTTCTGGCTGGAGTGCGTGATTTGAGCAATAAGCTCTTGTTGTTTTTCACTCAATCCATCTGCAAACTTCGAAGTCAAAAGTTCAATTTGCCAACTCATCTCTGTCAATGGAGTTTTGAGTTGATGAGAAGCAACTGAAACAAATTCTGTTTTCATTTTGTTGGCTCGCGCGACTTGATCAACACCTCTAATGATAAAATTTCCAATAATAAAAAGAATTGCCACCACTGTTGATTCACTAATAATCAAAACCTCAGGAGAATCATAGTTCTTTGAAATGAAATACACTCCGCTCATGGCAATAACAATGACGGCACCCATGACAATAAAAAGGAAACTTGGTGTCTGCCACACAGAAACTCCCAGGTCGTCAGCCTGTTTTCTCAGGTCAAATTCATATTTAATTCTGCTCTTAAATCTCGCGAATTTCATGAAAAATATATTTCGAAATTAAGTTTCAAATCTTTGTTAATTATAGCACAAAAAACACACGCCATACAACATGAAACACACGATAAAAATTCACATAAAACCGCCAGCGGTTT
>AMFJ01005922.1_pt1 | contig 11188 bp, 8 predicted proteins | sample 427208 | NCBI WGS metagenome assembly AMFJ01 (sample SAMN02954298, study PRJNA114691) | groundwater metagenome | biome: aquatic; feature: subsurface aquifer; material: sediment; isolation source: subsurface aquifer sediment | place: USA: Rifle, CO | collected 2008-08
GCTGGGATGCAGCAAGAGCTCCTATCGGGATCTTTTGGACATGGGGGGGATGGAATGCGACGGATCATATGATGTATTGTGATTATTTAACTACAGAATCGATAGAGGAGGTGGGATCAGAAAATTTATTTAAAAAATATCAAAAAGCCACTGATGGGCCGGTCGGTGTGGTGTGGTTGGGTGGCCGCGGCAATTTCACATTTCGTTTGTGACTGCGACGTGAGGTTGTAGTGAGGAGTTGACTCTCTCCTAAAGGAGTCCACCTGTGCCATCAGGTGAAGCTAGGGGCCTGAATAAAGTCACTCACAATATTCTAGCGAACCTTGTTTTATATGTAAGAAACCAGGCACGTTTGCTATTATGGCAAGTGTTGGAGTTACCTTGAGAATTATGGCCGTCCGCTCAATGGTGCCTTGTACCCGTAATAAAGTCTGGTCTTGGGGTTTGTGGTTTTCATATTGATGGATCGTAAGATACCTCGTTTAGGAGATTATAGTTTTTAACCCGCCCCAACCATAGTAGCTCCAGCAATGACCTAATGTTGATATAAAGGAGTTTTTGCAATGAGCAAGAAAAATCAAAAAATTGCGAGCGCTAAAGGATTAGCAATGATGAATCCTGACGCTGCAGGTATAGATGTTGGCTCAAAAATACATTACGTTTGTGTACCTGAAGATCGAGATGAAGAGCGTATAAAATCGTTTGGTAGTTTTACTGAAGACATAAATATGATGGCCACGTGGCTAAAGAAATGTGGAATTAAATCTGTGGCTATGGAATCTACAGGTGTTTACTGGATTCCAGTATACCAAATACTTGAACATGCGGGATTCGAAGTTAATCTTATTAATGCTCAACATGTCAAGGGTGTTCCTGGACGCAAAAAAACTGACGTTGAAGATTGTAGTTGGTTACAAAAATTACATAGTTATGGATTGTTGAGAGCTTCATTTCGACCTGACGATCAGATTTGTGTTCTTCGTAGTTATATACGTCAGCGAACACGTTTGATTGAAAGCGCGTCAAGTCATGTCTTACGTATGCAAAAAGCTTTAACGGAAATGAACATACAGCTACATAATGTCATCAGCAATATTACTGGAGTTACTGGTACAGCCATTATTAAGTCGATCCTTGCAGGAGAACGTGATCCGATCAAATTAGCCAAATTACGCAATGATAGAATTAAAAATAGCGAAGATATTATTGCCAAGGCATTGAATGGTGATTATCGCACGGAGCATTTATTTGTATTAAGGCAGGAATTCGAGGCATATAATTTTTATCAACAACAAATAGGAGACCTCGATAAAGTAATTGAGGCTTGTTATCAGGAACTTGATAAAAAAGAAAATAAGCAACCATTAGAAAAGAAAAAGCGTAAAGTATCATCTTCAAATATTCCTAAATTTAATCTTAGGGAAAGCTTATATGCACTTACAGGTGTAGATTTTACGGCTATTCCTGGTCTGAACGAGCTTACAGTACAAGTTATTACAGCAGAAGTAGGAACAGACATGAGCAAATGGCCTACAGAAAAACATTTTACATCATGGCTAGGGTTAAGCCCCACAAATAAAATTAGTGGTGCAAAAATATTGGGTAGTAGAACCAGAAAAGTAAAGAATAACGCCTCTAAAGCATTTAGATTGGCAGCTTGCTCCGCAGGCAAAACCCAGACTGCAATTGGAGCGTTTATGAGGAGAATAAAAAGTAAGGCAGGAGCGCCGAAGGCAATTACGGCTACTGCCAGGAAATTAGCTTGCTTATTTTACAGATTACTTAAATACGGCAAAGATTATGTTGAATTAGGTATAGAATGTTACGAAAAGAAATATAAAGCAAATTTGGTGGGAAAATTAGAAAAAATGGCAAAACACTTGGGATATGATGTGGTAAAAAAGATAGAAAAACAAGAGGTTAGTCTAAGTGTTTCTTAGGAGAGCGGCCCTGACAATGTAACGAAACGAGGGATAACCTCGTGGGGACTGAATCGTGAGAGGAAGACCCTTCTGGTAACTACAAACCGGATGAGTGCTAGCTAGATGGTATGGCGAACACATGTAAACCTGCGATAAAGATCGTGAGAAATAACAAGCGGAAGTAGTTAATACGCTTGAACCAAAAGGGTACTGGAAATTGGAGAGATGTCTTCACAATACATCCTCATGGCCACTAAATTTCCCGGTCAATAGTGGGCGCCTAACCCGTCGTACTTCTCAACACGGAACGCGGAAACCCCGTAGGGCTCCTCGTAAGAGGTCCGCCAATCGCAAGAGAGGCTTATGGCAATGCGGGCTTGGGGGGTTGGAAGAAGCGAAGGCTGTCCTGTAATGGGGCAGATAAGGGTTTAAATGTCACTCTATGCGAAAGCAGGCCCACGTCCAACTGGTCTTTCTTTGCGAGATAAATTGGAGAACTGTAAGTATGAGGAAAAGCAAATGACGGCAATGAACTTAACATTGACTGGTGCGTCTTCAGCTTCAGACTTAACTTGGGAAACCATTAATTGGGGACAAGTCAGAGAAGAAGTAAAACGGCTGCAGTTACGCATCGCAAAGGCTGTCCGAGAAAAACGCTATAACAAGGTGAAAGCCTTGCAATGGCTACTGACAAACTCCTTCTCCTCCAAGCTTTTGGCGGTAAAGAGAGTTACTCAAAACCCAGGGTCTAAAACTCCTGGGGTTGATGGTGTTATCTGGAGAACGCCAGAACAGAAAATAAATGCGGCCAGATCATTACAGAGGCGAGGATACAAAACTCAGCCTTTGCATAGGATATATATCCCCAAGAAAGATGGACGCCAACGCCCCCTCTCCATCCCTCCTCTAAAATGCAGGAGTATGCAATCTTTACATCTCCTCGCTCTAGAGCCAGTGGCGGAAATGAGGGCAGATAAGAATGCTTACGGGTTTCGCCCTAAGCGCTCTACGGCAGATGCTATCCAACAATGTTTTAATGCACTTGCAAGGAAAGCATCACCATCTTGGATTTTGGAGGGAGATATCCGAGCCTGTTTTGATTCCCTGAGCGGAACATGGTTACAAGACAATATCCCTATGGATAAAATCCTACTAACCAAATGGCTCCGAGCAGGATACATAGAAGAGAAGACTCTGCATCCGACCTTTGACGGCGTGCCTCAGGGAGCGTTTCTCCTTGTCTAGCCGCCTTGTATTTGGATCCTTTAGATAAAGCCATGGAGAAATGGATAAAACGAGGAGATTGCTTTTATGCCCGTTTTCAAGATGATATTATTCTCATGGCGCGTAAAAGGCATGTTTTAAGGCGGATGCGTCTGGAGATGTTTCAAATTTTGAAATCTCTTTGCTTCGGATTAAGAAGAGAGAAAACCTTTGTTGGGAGAAGTGAGAAGGGTTTTGACCTTTTGGGTTATCACGTGACGTTAAAGGGACTTTCTCCCAATACCTTGACCCAAGAAAAAGCCTTTGAGTGTGCAAAGCGGCGTTATGCGCAAGGAGGCATCAAATCTCTGCGACTCTATCCTCGGGTCAAGCTCAAGGACAAGCCTCAAACATTGGCAAACTTGGGCTCATGCAGGTCTACCTAAAAATGTAACTGGCGTTAACTCTTTTTTAATCCAGGCCTGGGATAGTGTTAATAGTAAGAAGTCATACGACTTCTACTGATCTGACTCAGTTGGATCTTAACATTATAACCAGTATTGAAAGGAAAAACTAACATGAAAATACTAGTTCTATTAGCATTAACTCTGGGTGCCTTGAACAGCACTGGGTTCGCAGATTGTAAATTAACGTGCAGCTTTACGACCGACAGATGTACAAGCTGGTGCGACCACATAAAAGACCCAGAGAATAACTTACCGTCTTGGCTCTTCGACAGCTGCAAAAACATGTGCTCTGATGTGCTAAACCGGTGTACGCAATACTGCAAGGATGAGAGCACGTCGGGAAGTGCAACGCCAGCAAAATAAACGCGGTGATCTACTGAACTAAACGTGCTGTGATAGGGGGAGGGACACGTATAATCCCATGGAAGGGCCTCAGGCCCTCCTACCCGCCCCCGACGCTACTGGTGCGGAAGGGTAACGAGCTGAGGGTAGGTTGTGCATGGCCGATGATGGGAAATGGGCCAGGAAGGATTGTGGTCATTGCGGGTACCGCCCTATCAGCAAAACATGGCTAAAGTTGAAACAGAGCTCCACTCTCCTGCCTTTTCTCCCCGCACAGAGAAATGGAAGGATCACGCTCGAGAGCTGGCAAAGCTTGATCCTCTAAAGGTATTAGAAAGTCTTCACAAGCTAAAGGAGGATGCAGCTCAGAAACTTGAAAGACAAGTCTTGGAAGCAAAACCTACCCAAACTTCGCACCAACAACAAAACACCAAAGAAGACACCTACCTTCGGTTTAAAACCTTACACGAGGCCTTAAAAGACAACCCTCATCAGACTCTTACAAAAGAGCTCAAACACTTGGCTAAAGAGCTGTCTCAAGATAAGGATTTTATGAAGGAACTCAACCAACGAGAAAAGCAAGAGGCCAAGTTTATTGAACGCATGGTTCAAGAAAAAGTCCATACGATTGCATTGGAGCGAGATCGAGGGGGAATGTCATTGTGACTTCTTTTTTGTAATTGCTCATCCCCATATTTTTTGGCGAGAGCAGTGAATATTTGGGCTTCCTCAATGGCTTAATGGTATCGTTACATCTACGAAAATAACCCTTCGATCAAAGTGGAGATTTTTAGCATCATACACAACTGTTTGAGCATCTTTCTTCCATGCTTTATAGGTATTATTATCTGTAATACAAGAAGCTTTTATATTCTTTTCAAGCAAAGTATAATCATCAACAAAGGGTGAAAAGTAGGGGGCGAAAAAGTTCTTTTCTTCTTTTGTGTCAACAAGGTAAGATTTTCCATCTGTGTTACTTCTAATAATTTGAACCTGATTAAAATCCCGGTGTCCCCAAGGCGCAAAGTCTCTATTTCCCCTTTGACCCGATCCATCGATCCATTCTTGGTATACAACAAAACCCTCTGATAATACTTGCATTGCGTTCTCTGCAGTACAGTCGCATTTGAAAACTTTTTCTACCATACCAAAATGGTCTGTATAAGGCATTCTAAATCTAAACTTTACTTTGTCATTTTTGGGAACAATAAAAATCCTTGGCACGGCATAATCTTTCTCATGCATAAGGCGTTCTTTGAGGTATATGTTTGGTAGAACATATCCAAACGGCACTTCACGAACCTTGATTGCTCGCTTATTCTCACAAATGTACGTTTCTTCACGAACCTTGAATACTTCCTCAAAATCACAAAAGTACCTCTCCCTTTCTATTTTCTTAACCCTATCGTTCTTCACAAAGTGAGGCTTAATCTTTTCGATTATTCTGCCTCCATATTCCTGGAGCTGCGTTAGATTGTAACTCCAGTAGGGCTCATGAATGTAATCGCAATAAATTAGTGGATTGGATTGTTTGAGGGTTTTGGCTACTTCTGCAACCCCAGAAAGGGGATAGAGTTGGCTAACCATGTCTATATTTCTGGCATTATTGGCAACTTTGTAAGCTACATTGATAAAATCAGTTGAATAGGTTACGAAATCTGTTTCTGGGTTCTTGCCACGATATATTGCGAGAAGGATGTTATATTTTTCAGGCAAATCATCATTGGCCTCAGTAAGCTTGGTGCAGATTTTTTCTGCCATCAACCCTAAGTTTTCTTTAAACAAAACCTCTATATAAGTCAATCCGCTGTCTTCATCGGTGTTATTAAAATGAGCTAAGGAAGGAGCAAGTTCGATAAGTTTTTGAGAAACTGCTAAGTAATTTTCACAACGATTTTTCTTTTCGTCGGTAATATCATAGGGGAAGTTCACATGTTCTTCATCCCAAAATGGGACTACGCCGTAACGGAGAACCTTTTTAAAATATTCTTCAAAAGCTACAACCGATTTAGGTCCAATAGATAGTGGCAAAGATTGAGAAGTTTCCAAGTCTTCTCCCATCATACTATAAACACTCCTGAGCTGTGTAACCATTGTCAGAGCCAACACGCCTAAAAAAAATGATTTCTTCAACTTCATGATAAATCCACCCTAGATATTAATAAACAAATGCTTACGAATTACATCTCATGAAGTAGTGATTGATGGTATAATTTACAACCCATAAAAAGTATTGTAATCACTCCTCCTCCACATTTGTTGGTTAGAAGCTAAATTGCTAAAATTATAACTTGTTTTTAAAATCCTATAATGTTTTTATATTTCTCTGATTACAAAAGAAGAACTTGCAAAATTAACACTAGAAGAAAAAGATGAACTTATTCTGAAGCAGGCTGCTATCATTGAAAAGCAAGCTCATCTAGAAGCTCGTATTGCTGAGCTTGAAGCGCAATTAGCAAAGCTCTTGCTCAAGAAGTCCTCTAAAAACTCAAGTATTCCGCCCTCACGCTAAATCTACAGTTTCTTTCTACCCCTTAAAAGGGGCAGGTGTTACTCTTTTCTTCTGCGGCTTTGAAGGCTTTTGTTCTGGTTTTTGAGATTGACGACCCTTTTGAGATTCGAGGTCTTCGTGAGCTTTTATCTTCTTCTTAAAATCCAACCAATAAAGTCCTGAATCATAGATTGCCCGGGTTTCTTTATTCATCAAGAACACGGCCACAGGTGAGGTTTGTAGGAGGAAAAGGATCGACCCAACTAAAGCACCTGTCAAAATGGTTGAAAATATAAGGATCAGAAAGGGTTTTTCCCATCGAAAAGTATACTTTTCTTGGATATCATGGCAAAGCGTATTTGTGCTCCTGACCGTATTGTTCAGATTGCTGATGTCTTGTTCCGCACGATTAAGGAGAGGAGCAATTGCTTTGGATATGTCCCCCTGGCAAGACTGAACCACCCCTCGAAAGTGCTCCGTGAGTTGCTTTTTGATGTGTTTTTCAATCCCGTCTTGAATTTCGTGTCCACAGTTCTCCTTAATGGCAGAGATCTTTTTTTGAAGCTCTTCCTTGTTTTTCTGATCAAGCTCGCTGAGAGATTTCAGAAGATCCGACTTAATGATCTCCAAGGAAATCTCTTTCAGTGCTTCCTTTTCAAGATTGAGAAACTCCTTGTTGCTTTCTTTATTGGTTTGGTTTTGTGTGGTCATGATGCTCCATTTGATTAACTTGTGTAAAAGGTGAGAAAATTTGGTTTATATAAGTATATATGACGATATTTAATAGAAATGATTTCTGTATTAATATAGCATAATATTAATGTGGGGAGAAGTGAGTGGATTTAAAAATTTAAAAGCTCTAACACAATTTTCTTACGTATTGATCAAATCCCCAAAGTTAATAATCTCTGCAAAAAATTCACTCGCGATAACATCTTCATCGACGCCATTAACGTGGATAAGAACGGGACGATAGGAAAAATGTTTGGGAAACACGAGTGCCTTTATTTTTTCCTTCATCTCCTCGACAACACGAACATTTATAGGGTTTTTTGAAAACTTGACCTCACAAATATAAAGAGAATTAAACCGAGTTTGAATCATATAATCAATCTGACACCCTCTTTGATCTTTCGTCTGACGTTGAAAGTAAGGATTATCATTGACGATTTCATTCGGATCCAAATGCAGAAGCTTATGAAGCTCGGCACGATTTTGGAGGACCAGGTTTTCAAACTGAAATCCCATCAGAGACTCCCATCCTGGCAAAGTTGTTAATGAGCGGTCAACAAAAGCGTCCCTCTCAATCTTAGTTTTATTAGGCAAAATGTACTTTAAATAAAAACGGACATAATTATCACTAATCCGGAGATGACTTAGCCTTGACACTGCTCCATTTCGAATAGACCAGGTATAATCTCGCTTTAAGAATCCAGCCAAAATAAGATCCTCAATGTAGTCACTGAGGATTCCGCTCTTTTTCATTTTTAACTCTTTAAAGAGATCGTCTAATGAAGCATGGGGTTTCTCTCCAAGACAGCTTAAAATCTCTTTATAGGTGTCACTTCGTCTGGCAAATAGGTCATGAAAGATTTGTTCGAACTCATTAAAAAGAAAACCTTCCTGTATAAAACAGAGTCTTTTAATGTTTTCTTCAGCGGACAACTGGGGAGAGAGTATTTCTAAATAGCGCGGGACTCCCCCTGTTACACTCAAGGCTTTAAACTTTTCATAAGCAGACCACTGTTCGCTAGAGGCCCCCCAGAACTTGTTGCAGTCATGTAAGCTTAATTCATTGAGGGTGAGGATCAAATCAATCCGCCCTACAAATCCTGTGCTGCTGAGGATATTTTTCTCAATCCAAGAAGAAACCGACCCACACAGCACTAAAACGAGTTCAGCGTTTTTCTTAAAACGAAGATCCCAGGCATTTTTAAGCTTTCCCAGAAACGTTGGATCTTTAAGCCCCATCCATGAGATCTCATCAAGCAAGATCACACAGCGCCCTTCCTGGGTATGGTGAGCAAGATGCCAAAACAAATCGCTCCAATCCGCACTATATGGAATTGGAATATAAAAGAGACGCCCAAGTTGCCGCGCAAATTCATCCCGTTGGTGCTGAGCCGTTATTTCTTCCATTGGAGGCAATCCAGAAAAAGCAAAGAATTTTACATCTTTTGCAAATTCTTCAATGAGACGACTTTTCCCAATACGCCGCCTACCTTTTACAACCACAAGATTGGCTGTTTTCCGGGAGAATAAATCGTGAAGTTGTCGAAGTTCTCTTTCCCGTCCAATGAAAGAAGTCATGATCCCGATCCTAAATTTAGCACTAAATACAGAAATACCTTATCTTGTGCAAATTAAATTAGCAACAAACTTTGCACTAAAATCACTTTTCCTAATTTGGTGCAAAAAAGAATTGCTTTGGGTCGATTAGGCTGATATGATTATGGACGTGACGCATAGGTGCACTAACACCCATACGTCACTGAACATAACCAAACCCAGGAGATTTGATCATGTCTGATAACAATATAACTCTGCCAGAGTCTTTTTTCAAAGACTGCGACTATAAAATCCAAAGATTATCCATTCTTGTCGATAAGCTAGACATTTTATCCTTTGAAGCAAGACAAGTTTACCTTTCTCTCAACAAAACCTATACAGCGGCCCGTTTAAAGGAAACGAAGTAGAAGGGATGGCGTGAAGCAAGGTTAGAAGCCAATCAATCTTATTTCATTCCAAAAACCCCGTGAAACACGATTTTGAACATTTGTTTCATGCTCTGTTTCACAAAAACCTAGGAAAACAAAGGCCTCCAGAGGATTTGTTTCATCCGCGTTTCACGGTCTGTTTCACAAAATGAGTTTTGCTTAAATGAGTCTGTTCATGAGCTTATTTTGGCTGAAAAAGGCTTTGAGCCTGGAGACATTCTTTGGCGGCCTTTATTTGAGCATCTAACCAATCCTCTCCCTGGGAGTTCTCGTAAGCTTCTTGAGGGAGTGTGGTTAAAACGCTGATAAAGGCATCTTAATCTTCTAAGTGATTTATGAGGCTTGTTAAAAATGTTTTAATTTGTGAATAGCCATATAAACCATCCGCAAGTCCAGAAACTTTCCTTCTAATAGCTTTTTGATTGCCTTGCTTTATTAATTCTTCATTGAGCTCAATGGCTGCCTCCTTATCTTTCGCATATCCATAAAAACCATTTACAAGTCCAATAATTTTTAATTCTGTAATTTGGGAATTATCTAGCGTTACCAGTTCTTCAATAAGTAATTTTACACATTCTAGGTTCTTTATTAAGCTATTACACTCACGTTGAAATTTCTCTTCAATATTTTTTCTAATAACATAAATAGCATCAGAATTTCCTTCTGCTACTAACGTATAGCTTAATTTTTTAAGCTCCTTCCAATCTCTCAAATAGCCATTCGTCCCCAATAAAAGTCCATCGATTTTTCTAAAAATAGCCATCTGGTCTCTTTTGTCTACTAACTCATCATTAAGTTTTTTTGCAGTAGTTAGGTCTCTCGAATAGCCATATCTCGCATTTATAAGCCCATCAATTTTTATTCCAACGGCATCGTGATCTCCTTTCTCGATTAAATTTTCCAGGAATTTTGTTGCGGCCTCTTTATCTTTCTTGTATCCATATGTCCCAGTTGCGAGCCCATTAGCTTTTCTTTCAATAGCGGCTGGAATTCTCTTGTCTACGAGTTGATCATTAAGCTCTTGGGCAGCAACTAGGGCAGCAACTAGATCTTGAAGATCTCCATAACCACCTAGTAAGAGACCTTTGTATTTTCTCATAATTGCATCGAAGTCTCCATTAGTGATAAGTTCTTCCTTAATACTCTTTGAAATAGGTATTGCAGCTCTGACATATGGGGAACAACGTGGTTGTACTTGCATTTCAAGAGCGCTTTTATATCCAAGTTTTGCAAGCCGATCAATATCCGTTGAGCGAATATCATACCCTTTCAACACTTGATCAACTGTTTCCTTCCTAAGAGCAGCAATCACAAGAGCCTTGGATCGAAAGTTACTGGGAGAGTTATTGGGAAGTAAATTCATTTTTATAAGAAAATTCCTCCAAAGACTTTCTTCATTGCATATTTGATTCATAAACCTAGAAACTTGAGCTAACCTTGAGAGGGACTTTGGTGAGAGGTTTTTAAGAATGAGCATTAATATATCAGAGGGAAATTGCTCAAATGAGTGTGAACTTATTTGATCACTTCCCCTTTCAAGCTTATCAGGAAGCAATAATGAACTGAATGTGGGTTTAGCCCTTGTGATCTCTGTAGGAACCGTTTCTTCTGAAGTAGGTACTCTATCATTAGATGTGTTAGTTGCTCTCAACTTTACAGATGTATTTACAGCAGCATCATGTGAGCCTATGTCACTAGACATCATCACTTGTGCACTACACGTTTCAACTAATGTAATCAGGACAATTGCAGAAGATAGACTTAAACTTTTTTTAAAAAACAAAATCTTAAACGTTGCGGTACACTCCCTTATCAAAACTAACTAAAAATTTATAATTCATTCAAATTTTAAATGCAACAATTTTTTCAAGTCAAGGCCCAGGAAAAAGTGTGTAAAAATTTCTAGGGTAATAAGTCATAGCTGCTTACCGTTTATTATCTTCTAATGTCCCATCAGTGTCCCAAGGAGAAAAGGGATAATAGAAAAACCAAGGTATTTATTGGCAGGAGTGGAGGGACTCGAACCCCCAACCCCCGGTTTTGGAG
>AMFJ01030830.1_pt1 | contig 11165 bp, 10 predicted proteins | sample 427208 | NCBI WGS metagenome assembly AMFJ01 (sample SAMN02954298, study PRJNA114691) | groundwater metagenome | biome: aquatic; feature: subsurface aquifer; material: sediment; isolation source: subsurface aquifer sediment | place: USA: Rifle, CO | collected 2008-08
TTCGGCTATGGTCTTTTCAAGGGCGACTATCCTCGCATGCTCCTCGGGGTCCGACTCCTGGATCTGTTGCCGCAAGGTCTCGATTTCTTGTTTTTTGGCGGCGATGAGAGCGATTGTTTTTTCCATTTCGGCCGTTTGTTCGGAAGGGATCGAATAAAGGATCTGTTTCTGGATATCGATATCGGCCTCGATGTAGTTGATTCTCTTCAGCAGATCCTGAGTGGTGGGTTTGGTCATTGCGTCTTCCTCGATTGATGAATGCTTAGCTGGAACTGGCATGCTGGCTTATTATTTTTTCAAGTTTTTGATTTTGCTGTTCGGAATCGTTATGAAATTGAATCCCGACACCGCTGGAATCGATCCTGACGACCTGGCCTGACACGGAAAATGTATCGGTTTCGAGACCCTCGCCGACAGTGATGGTCAGATGACACTCTTCGCCCACTGTAAATTCTCCGTCAAGAGGGAGAAAGCACCCCCCGGTACTGATATTGGCCAACCAGCCGGTGCGGTATGTTTCAATCTGGTAAAGATATATGGAAACGAACAAATTTATTTCGACACGGGTGAATCGTCTTTTCTCTCTTAACACGTAGAGGGTTCTCCACTTATGACAAAGTCAGTTGGGGTAGAGCGTTTTCCTGATAGCACTATTCAAGTTGGCCAAGGATACCGGTTTTTCCAAGAATTGCGAAATTCCCAGGGTTTTGGCTTTCAAGAGATGCTCGGTTGTGGAATACCCGGTTATAATTATCGCTTTCTGGCCGGGTCGGATTTGCAGAATTTTTTCATACGTCTCCCAGCCGTTAAGACCGGTACTCATGATCATATCCAGCAGAACCAGGTCCACCTCCTGGGATTGTAAAAATGCAATTCCTTTTTCGCCGCCTATTACCGAATGCACCGTATATCCCAGACGAGTGAGCATTCTTTCTACCGTTTCAATTTGCTCAAGCTGGTCGTCGATCAACAGTATTTTCTCGCCATTGCCCAGTGCTGTGAGTTTTATGGCTTGATGCTTTTTTCGGCTCAGTTTTTCCTCGGTTGCCGGCAGATAGATCTCGAAAATGATCCCCGGATGAAGATTTTTTACCTCAATCCAACCCTTGTGCTCCTGAATTGAGTTCCAAACGATGGATAAGCCAAGACCCGTGCCGCTTTTCCCCATGGTCTTTGTCGTAAAGAATGGCTCGAAGATATGATCCAGATTATTTTGGGAGATACCCGGCCCGTTGTCGGCAATGCTTATTTTGATGTAGTCGTCGCCGCCTGCTGTGGGAGCGTCTTTTGTTTTCGGATGAGTGAATTTACAGTTTTCGGTGGTAATCCGAATGAGACCATCCTCGCGAACCGCTTCAAGGGCGTTGCCAATCAGATTGAGAAATACTTTATTGATCTGTTGCTGGGAACAGGGAGTATTGTGCAGGTTTTTCTGAAGCTTGGTTTGAATGACGACGTCGGGGTAATCAGCCAGTCGCGAGCAATGCTCTATCGAATTGAGGTGGTTCATCAGGATATCGTTAATATTTTCCACGGTGGTCGTAAATGTGCCTCCCCGTGCGAGGGTTATCAGATCGTTAACCACTGCAACAGCTCGCTTGCCAGCCTCCTGAATTTTCTTGATTTGAGGATAAAATTTGTCCGATTCCAGCATTTGTGACAAGAGCAGATCGGGATAGCTGACAACACCGACCAAAATATTGTTCAGATCGTGAGCGACAGAGCCGGCCATCAAGCCCAATGCATTAAGTTTGTTTGCTTTTTCTAATTTTTTGTAGAGTTCGAAGCGCTCTGCTTCAGCTTTCACTCTTTCCGACAAGTCCCTGATTGTGCAGACACGAGCGGGTTTGCCAAGATAGTTGATTGAGTGGGTTGTTGCCTCGAAAGGGAATTTCAACCCGCTTTTTTTTACCCCGATACCCTGATGGTTGCCACCAACCGAGTTTTTAATTCGTTGCAAAGCGAAATTCAGCGATGCGGAATCGAGGATCATCTCAAGAAAAATACCTTCCCGCAGTTCCGCTTCCGAGTAGCCGAACATCGAGAAAAATTGTTGATTAGCCTCGATAAATCGCCCATCGTTATGAATAACAATCCCTTCTGAAGTTGCCTGGGCGAGAACCTGGAACCTTTTTTCGCTTCTGTTCAATTCCAGGAGCATTTGGTTGTGCTGAAGAGCCTTCTGGATCGATTTTATCAACAGTTCGTGATGGATCGGTTTATTCAGGAAATCATAAGCACCCTGTTTCATTGCCCGCACAGCCGTTTCAATCGTGCTGATTCCCGTCAACATGATGACGGTGGTATTTTTTTCTGATTTTTTAATAATATCCAAAACATCACACCCGGACATGTCCGGCAGCCCCACATCGAGCAGAGCCAGATCGAAGTCCTCCTCCGCGAGCAGCCTGATCGCTTCGCCTCCACTCAATGCCTTGGTGCAATTATAATTATAATGTTTCAGAATAGTGTGCAGACTTGTCACAAACCGTTCTTCATCATCAATCAGGAGAATTTTCGGGATATGGTCCATCGTTGATCTCCATCAACTGAATTCCTTGAGCTGGAGCGGCAGGCGGATACGAAAACTCGTTCCCTCTCCGGGCTTGCTGGAACATGAAATCAAACCGCCGAGGTCGTTGACGGTTTTATGAACTATTGAAAGACCAAGACCGGCTGTACCATTTTTCTTGGTTGTAACAAAAGGCTTATAAAGATTCTTCAGAATAGTCTCGGGTAAACCGGGCCCCGTATCTTCGATAACAATCTCGATTCCTGCCGATTGGTACGACCTGTCTTCGTGCGGATTTTCTGACGCCATCCCGGTCTTGATTCCGACCCGTTGCCCTTCGCTCATCGCCTCGGAGGCGTTCTTGATCAGGTTGATCATGACCTGTTTGAGGGCATCGCCGGACGTCATGATCCGCGGAATATTTACGTCGGGATGAAATGCAATCGTCATCCCGGAAGCATGAAAAAGGGGGGTTTTGACAATGTGGACGATATCTTCGATCACCGCATTGATATCGGTTAATTCGAATCGGTGTGAAGCACTGTGGGAAAACGTATCCGAAAAAATACCCATCTTGCTCACCATTAAGGAAATTCGGTTAATTTCTTCGCCGATGATACCAAGCTCCTCCTGAATTGTATTTTCCTGGGACAGCTTCAATTGCATGGTTGTCAGGTAATTGTTGATTATCCCAAGAGGATTGTTGATTTCATGGGCTAATTTCCGTGCGGTCATCGATATTGCGGCCATTCTCTCAGCCTCAATTTCCGCGGCCTTTTTGGCTCTCATATCTTCCAGACAGAGGCAGAGCCCTACCTGGCGGGCAATCGCCTGGATGAGATTGTAGTCGCTCTTTGAGAGAGTCTTTATCGATTCCGGCAAACCGAGAAGAATAACCCCCGCGGTATTTTTCTCGGCAGTTATGGGAACTAAAAGAACCGTAGCGCTCCTGAATGCCATGTATATCTGCTCGTCTGCAAGGTGATCATGCTTGCGCGCCGCGGTGAGGTACGCAGGGGTTGACTGTAAGAAGGATTTAACTATCAGACTCGAACTCTTTTGAGAACTCTGTTGAATCGGCAGGATGAGTCCGGTGCTCAGATGTTGTAAACTGCTTGTCGCCGAAGTCCGTCCCTTCAGCAGCACTCCGGCCTCGTCCGGCAGGAAGAGAAGCACCTTTTCAATTTCAAAAAGAATGCTCATGGACTGTTCAAACACGGTAATAATGGCTTCGCGGTCGCCGGCCTGAATAAGTTTTTCAAAAAAACCCGATACGAGGGCGATATTTTTTATTTTTGCGGCAAGATTCGAATGGCCCGGAGCATCACTGTAGCCGCAACATGTTACCTGCGATCCGCAGTCCGGATGCTTTTCTTGACCGGATGACGGAACGACATCCGGCTGCAGGGGGGGCTTGACCTCCGCTGGAGGCTTGGCGTTTATCTTGAGGTTCTCGGCAATGAGCGATACTTCCTCGTTCGCGCCGTCAAGAATTTCCATGAGATTATTGCCGTCAAGGCCTAGCAGCAAGTCGCCCGCTTTGCTGTGACGCTCGAAGTTTTCGCCGTCCTGCATCAATAAATTGGCTACATATACGATCTTGACCAGCGGAAAAGCTTCCTGGATTTTTTCCAGCGATTCGTGGTGGTACTGGATGGCATCTGCCATCATGGAATTTAATTTCCAGTTCTGTATGAGCCACGATCCGGCCTCACCATGGGTCACCCCGATCAGCTGCTTTTCAGCCCAGAGCTCATTCCGGCTATCCTCCGTATGCAAGAGTATCGACTCGTGTTCCCTGGGAAAGGTCGATACCAGGACAAGCCTGCCGATATCAAGAAGCAGTCCCGACAGATATGCCTCTTCAATACTTCCGAACCCGGTCTTTTTGGCGAGGCGTTTGGCCAAGGTGGCGGCCATCAGTGAATTCCACCAGAACGTACAGAGATTAAACTGTTTAACCGCTTTAAAGCGTCTTCGATCAAAAACCTGATGGATGGAAGTGGTTAAGGCAATATTTTTGATACTGTTGGCACCAAGATAAACCACCGCATTCTCGATAGCGGTAAATTGACTGCGAAGACCGTAATAGGAAGAATTGACAAGCTGCAAAATTTGAAAACTGAGCGCAGGGTCCATTCGTATTACCGAAGAGATCTCAGCCAAAGGCGTCGAGTCATCATCGCATGCCTCGAGCAATCTGATGAGAATCTCCGGAAGTGTCGGCAGGTTGCCTGTTTTTTTGATTTGGGCATAAACATCTTCTTTGCTCATCATGTGTATCCAACATCCTATGCGGAGAAGTACAATCTGCCGGTCCAAATCGCAGGGGGATTTTGACTCGTGCGGTTGCGGCTGCCTGCCTATTTTCATCTAACCATATAACATGGTTAGAGCAACAAGGAGAGAGTAAAGTTTAATGAGAATAAGATTATTTTGACGTTCATCGGTGCTGATGGTATGTATCATGAAATTTGGTTCTGTCGCCCAACTTTATTTGGGCAATGGTGGCTTTCGGCTCGGCAAGCCTGCCCCGATTTCCTGTGCCAATAACCAGTAAAGGTAAGGTTTCATGACCCAGCAACCTGTGGTACTAATCGTCGATGATGAGGAGATTTGTCTGACCATTGCTTCGGAAATGGTCAAAAAGATCGGGCTGCCGGTCTTGATGGCCCGCGATGGAGTTGAAGCGGTGGAGCTTTTCGAGCAGCACACCCGGCAGATCGGCTGTGTCCTGATGGATCTGCAGATGCCGCGCATGAACGGGATAGACGCCTGCCGGCGAATCAGGGAAATCGACAAGACGATGCCGGTGATCATCACCTCAGGCTACCTTAACAGCACCTACGTCGAGCTTCTTAAACCGCTCAAGCCGGCAGGATATCTCAATAAACCGGTGAGCTTCAAGGACCTTGCCGAGTTGCTGAAGCTGCTGACAGCCGCCGATGATTTTCATGCTTGAGTGCGCAGGAATTCCTTGTAGTGTTTCTCGGCACAGACGGGACAGATGCTGTGGCTGAAGACCGTATCGGTATGGTCGGAAATATACGCTTCTATGCTGTTCCAGTAGCCTTTATCGTCACGGATGTTCTTGCATATCGCACAGATCGGCAGCATTGCCTGCAGCTGTTTGACATGATCGAGGGCGCTTCGCAGCTCCGTCATCAATCGCTGACGTTCGATGGCGTAACGAATGGAGCGGATGATTGCGGTTGAAGAGGACTCCCCCTTGAAGAGATAATCCTGCGCCCCTTTTCGCACCGCCTCAAAGGCCATCTCCAGGTCCCTGGCCCCGGTCATGATGATCGTCGGCATCGTGGGATGGTGCTGGTGGAAGGCGATAAAGGTATCCAGACCGAAGCTGTCCGGCAGGGCAAGGTCGATGATCGCCACATCGATTTCGGCGTTTTCGCCGGCGGAGAAGGCCCCTTCGAGCCGGCTTTCATGCAGAATGACGGCCTCTACTTCCTCGGATGAGGTGAGAATCTCCTCCAGGAGGAAATAATCATCCGAATTGTCCTCAACGATCAATGCCGTGATCTTTTGTTTCATTGTTCGTCCTGCATTCGCGGCAGCTTGACCAATTGCAGCCAGAACCCCTCCACCTGCCTGATGATCTCCGTGAACCGGCCAAAGTCGACAGGTTTGGTAATATAGCAGTTGGCATGCAGCTTATAGGCCTTGAGGATATCCCCTTCATCCTCGGAGGTGGTCAGTATCACGACCGGAATAGCGGTCAAATCCTGATCCTCCCTGATCGCCTTGAGTACCTCGCGGCCGTCCATCAAGGGCAGGTTCAAATCTAAAAGAATCAGATCCGGGCGCGGCTTATCGGCGTATTTACCCTCGCGGCGCAGGAACGCCATGGCGGCCATGCCGTCCGAGACCACTTCGATGTCCATCGCACCTTCGAATCTTCCAGGGCCTCAAGGGTCAACTCGATATCGTCCTGGTTGTCCTCGACCAGAAGGACATGGGCCGGGTTGAGAGTGGTTGATTTCGTCATAATAGTCACACTTCCTTTGGTAAGGTAAAATAAAAGCTCGATCCCCCGGACGGGTTGGACTCGACCCAGATGGTTCCGCCGTGCCGTTCAATAATCTTCTTGCAGAGCGCAAGCCCCATCCCGGTTCCAGGATATTCGCTCTCCGTATGCAATCTCTGGAATACTATGAAAATTCTCTGGTGAAACTGGGGCGCTATACCGATTCCGTTGTCTTGTACCTGAAAACGATGGGAGTCGTCAAGTTCCCGGTAATCGATGTTGATGAGCGGCCTGGGACTTTCGTTGTAGCACAGCGCATTGAAAAGAAGATTCTGGAAAAGACTGCGAATCTGGCCCGCATCGACCTGAAGCGTCGGCAGCGGGCCGCAGGTTACCTCCGCCTTCTTTTCCAGCACTGTCGCGTGAAGATTGTCCAGCACCCCCCGGACAAGGAGGTTGAAGTCCGTCGGCAGGAAGGTCGATCCCTTGGAGTTCACCCGGGATAAGGTCAACAATTCCCGGATGAGGGTCTGCATGCGGTGGGCAGCCTTCACCGTCCTGTCGATGTAGTGTTGGCCCTTTTCGTCGACTTTATCCTCATAACGGCTTTGCAGAAGCTGGAGAAAGCCGACAATCGCCCGCAACGGTTCCTGCAGATCGTGCGACGCCACGTAGGCAAACTGTTCCAGCTCCTGGTTGGATTGTTCCAATGCCTCCTGGGCCCGTTTTCGTTCGGTGATGTCGGTAAAGAACACGGCAAAAAATCCGGGAATGGTCTGGTAGGCGTAGACCTCGAACCAGCGGTTGAGAGGTGCCGAAAAGTTCTCGATATGGACCGGTTTTCCGCCAAGTGCCACCCGTCCGTAGGTTTCGACCCAGTACGGTTCGATTGCGGGCATGATTTGCCGGACCGTTTTACCGGTCACCGTCTCCCGCTTCAGACCGGTGAGACGTTCAAAGGCGGGGTTGATTTCGAGAAAACGGTAATCGACAGGCTTGCCGTCGTCATCGCAGATGATCTGGTGCAGGGCAAACCCTTCGGTCATGCTGTTGAAAAGAGCATGATACCGATCCTCGTTCGCCCGCAGCTGAGCCGTGCGATCGGCCACCCGCCGCTCGAGTGTTTCATTGCTGATCCTGAGAGCCTCCTCCGCCCGCCCCCTGCGGTGTCGCTGCACCAACAGCGCCCCGATCAGCAGCAACTGGCCCAGTAAAACAGCCAGGATTTCCAAGAGATACCTGGTGGAACCAACGAACATAATCCTCGATTTTCCCCAAAGAAGAGGAGACGTAGCAAAAGGTGTGGGGAAGAGGCGGGATCACCGGCGGCATTCGTGCAGTCCCTGACAAAAAAAAGCAGATGTGCAGAGGGGATTGCCGGCCGTCGGTCGTATCCCGGGCTGCGGCTCCTGTCTCGCATCTCTTCCGGTGATTACGACATTTTTCAACTTATCATAAGGTTCGGTAATAGGCAATCGGCACCAAACAGATTATATAATCGTATATGACAGACCGAATCACAGGGATTGAATATGGGCAGGGCAGAATTTTTATCGCGATTGATATCGGCCGGCATACTGGCTGCCGTGTTACTCTTCATGAGCGGGTGTGGGGCCGGGAAAAAGGTGCCTGAAGCGGCAGTTGAGCTTGATCCGGGCCGGCAGCGGATTGCCGATTGGTATGCTTTGATGAGGGAAAAGCACGATGCCCCGGAAATGGAGAAGCTGGAATCGGTGAATAATTTTTTCAATCGACTTGAGTTTGTCGATGATTCGATCCACTGGGGAAAAGACGACCACTGGGCCACTCCCCGGGAGATGCTGATCAGCAACGGCGGAGACTGCGAGGATTTCGCGACAGCCAAGTATTTTACCTTGCTCCGGCTTGATATTCCCGATGAAAAAATGCGCCTCACCTATGTAAAATCCCTGAAACTGAATCAGTCGCACATGGTCTTAAGCTACTATCCCGACCCAGCGGCAGATCCGCTTGTTCTGGATAACCTGATCACCGCGATTCGTTTTGCCTCGCAGCGGCCGGACCTCCTTCCGGTCTACAGTTTTAATGCCCGGGGTTTATGGCTGACCAGAAAACAAAGCTCCTACCGTTTGGGCGGAACAGAGCGTATGAGCCTCTGGCGCGAATTACAGGCCCGGTTCAGCCGGGAAGTCCATGCCGCGCCACCGCCGAATTGAACACGCCATTTTCATCAATATGGTTATGGATAATTCTCAGATTTTGTTTTGTCGGGTGTACTCCAATGTCATTAACTTAAGCTTTATACAATAGATGACATGCAGTTGATGGTGCATGAAATGCACCCAATTTTCCGGGCGGCCAATTGGTCTCACTCGCCAATGTTAGGAACTTTCCTCCAAATACCTTTGTTTCTACGATAGCAAATTGATAGGATTGGAAGTGCTGGAGATTTCTGTTGTGGTCGGGATCGACCTGATGGGCTCTCTTTTTTCGGTTTTTTTCCGTAATTACCGTAACTTCACCAGAATCGACAAGGAGGCGCGTATGACGGTAAGATCACTGAAATGGGCATCGATCATCTGCTTTGTCGTGGCCATGGCCATTCTGCTGGGCGGTGGTATCGCTATGAAAAAGGATCTGGCTCCCTATCCCGGCAAGGTGGCGGGGCCCGACGGTGCACTCCTGTTCGGCCGGGACGATATCATGAACGGCCAGAACGTCTATCAGCGCTACGGCCTGATGGATCAGGGTGCGGTATGGGGGTACGGCACCCAGCGGGGGCCTGAATTTTCCGCGCTTTCCCTGCATATTCTCGCCGAGGCGGTGGGCGATTATCATGCCAGTCGGGATTATGGTAAACCGTACGCCGCTCTGGATGAGCTGCAGATAAAGCTCGTCGATGCCAAAACCGCCCACGAGATCAAGCTGAATCGCTACGACAGCGCCACCGATACCCTGAAGCTGACAGCGGCCCAGGTAGAGGGGGTGAACCGGATCACCGCCTACTGGAACGGCATGTTCAGTCAAGGCTTCCAGCGATTCGGCCTCTTGCCGGATACCATCGCCGACAGCCGAGAGCGGCTCGATATCTCCCGTTTCTTTTTCTGGACGGCCTGGGCCGCGGGTACGCTTCGGCCGGGGAAGGACTATTCCTACACCAACAACTGGCCGCCGGATAGAAGAGTCGGCAACGTGCCCAGCACCGGAACCTATTTCTATTCCATTGCCGGAGTGTTCGCCCTGCTCCTGGTGCTCGGCCTTTTCGTCTTTTGGATTCACCGGCATCATATCTGGTACGGGGAATCCAAGGGCGTGGCCCTGGCCGACAAGTTGATCGATATGCCGCTCACCACCAGCCAGTATTATGCCGCCAAGTTCTTTATCGTCGTGATCATGCTCTTTCTGGTGCAGACCACCTTCGGCGGGCTCCTGGCCCACTATACCATTCATCCCGGCAGCTTCTATTTCGCCTTTGTCGGCAAGTTCATCTCCTATAACTGGGCGAAGTCCTGGCACCTGCAGCTGATGGTATTCTGGATCGCCACCACCTGGATGGCCTCGGCCATCAGGGCTGGGAGTTTCTGGAGCTGGGGCGTCTCTGGCAGATCCTGCTGTTCGGCGGCCTGATCTTCTGGCTGCTGATCGTCTACCGGGCGGTCGTCAATCACCTGGGGGCGCACAAGGACGATTTCAGCGCCCTGATCTGGTTCTATGTGTTCAGCGCCGTCCTGGTGGTGCTTTTCTTCGGCTTCGGGCTCTTCTACGGCAAGGGTTCCCACTTGACCATGGCCGACTACTGGCGCTGGTTCGTGGTCCATCTCTGGGTCGAATCGATTTTTGAGTTCTTCGGCATCGCCGTCATCGCCCTGATGATGGTGGCCATGGGGCTGGCCTCCGCCCAGGCGGCCCTGCGGGTGGCCTATTTTACCGCGGCCATCACTTTTTTAAGCGGCATAGTCGGCACCGCCCACCATTATTACTGGTTCGGCGGGGCGGCCTTCTGGGTCGGACTGGGTTCGGTCTTTTCCTCGATGGAGCCGGTACCGCTCCTGACCCTGGTGGTGCGCGGCCTGATGGAGTACCGGGACATCAAAAAGCAGGGCAAGGATTTCAGCTATCGATGGCCGCTCTATTTTCTGGTTGCCGCCTCGTTCTGGAACTTCCTCGGCGCAGGCATCTTCGGCTTTTTAATCAATCTGCCGATCGTCAATTTCTACGAGCATGGCACCTACCTGACCATGCACCATGGCCATACCGCCATGTTCGGCACCTACGGCATGTTGTCCATCGCCCTGTTGCTGTTCTCCTGGCGGGGCATGGTCGATAAGGCCCATTGGAACGACCCGATCCTCAAAGTCTCCTTCTGGGGCTTGAACGGCGGGCTCTTTCTCATGGCCTTCGTCACCCTGCTGCCGGTCGGTCTGATCCAGACCTGGATCGCTTTTAAAGACGGGATCTGGATGGCAAGGAGCGCGGAATTCTTCGAATTGGACGGCATCATCGCCCTTGGCAATATCAGGATAATCCCCGATACGGTGATCATCGTCTTCGGGGTGTTGCCGCTTGCCTATTTTCTGATCAAGACCTATCCGCACCTGAAACGGCCGGAGATTGGCGACAACGAATCGGTCTGGGAAAAATTGGGTGTCGACCTGTAATCCCGGCGGAAGTGGCGGGAACCGTTCCAGC
>AMFJ01026760.1_pt1 | contig 11164 bp, 7 predicted proteins | sample 427208 | NCBI WGS metagenome assembly AMFJ01 (sample SAMN02954298, study PRJNA114691) | groundwater metagenome | biome: aquatic; feature: subsurface aquifer; material: sediment; isolation source: subsurface aquifer sediment | place: USA: Rifle, CO | collected 2008-08
TGTAAAAAAAGCTTTCTTGAGTTTTGTTCAAATATTTTTTATAGAATAAAAAGATGGATATTTTCAAACTGGCAGAAAAAAGACCTCCCGCTGTACGAGATTTTCTATTTTCGGAAAAGCCGTCAACTTTGATGACGGCAATCGAAAATGAGTTTAGACTCAATGAGAAGGAGATGGATTTTTTGGTGGCGTATTCGGGAGATATTCTGCTGGGCGTGGAACCAGTTGAAGCTTTATCTGATAAGCTGGCGTTAAATCTTGGCCGGGTTTCAGGGGATGTCCCCGTTATAGAAAGACTTATCAGAGATAACTTTATTGAACCCTTTAACGATGAGTTGAACCAAACGAGTGAGGATGTCGATCGTTTCAAAAATAGGTTGAAGTTGTTTGAGAAAACGGATTCTTCTGCCCCTGTCAGCGTTGCGGGGAAAAAAGCACAGGAAGAGCCCTTTCAAATATCTTCTAAATCTTCTAATCATGTTGTTAGAACTACTAACGATATAACGCCGCCGAAAAAAACGGGGCATGTTTCTGGAGAGAAAATAGTGGGGCCTAGAATTGTGAAGCCTCCATCTATTTCGCAACCGCAAGCTTCTAAATCGGGACGTTCAAATGCTGAAAAACAAATGAAAGAGCCGTCTTGGAGCCAAAAGAAAAATTTTTCTTTGTCTACGGTTGATGATCTAAAAAATGTCATGCCAGAAGCACTTGTCTCTGCGCCGCAAGATTATGCGGGGCTCCTGAAGCGTATGAAAAATGAGATTCAAAACATTGCGAATATGTCAAAGGCGGGGCGCGTGGAAATTATCGAAGCTTGGAGGGAGAGCAATCTTTATAAAACTTATATCGAAATAGGCAACGAGAGTATGCAACAAGATAAGAATATCGCGGAGATTGCGGCGTTTCGAAAAGTATCAAGCAAGCCTTATTTAACGGAAACGCAGTTTCATGTCATGGCGGATATAAGTAAATTGTTGCTTAGATAAATGGTGTCATCTCGTTTGTTTACACTGTGGCATAAGTGGATATCGGCTTGTACAGTTTGTGTGCAATCTTGAGCAGAGAAAACATTGAAACCCGCGTGTGCCGGCACGCGGCTAAAACAATTATATGCAGTATTCCGTTCCACAATTTGTCGAAGTTGAAGACAAGATAATCGGTCCTTTAACGATTAGACAGTTCCTTTATGTTTTGGGAGGCGTCGGGGTTTTGTTTGTTATATGGACGCTGGCTCCGTCAATTGAGCTTTTTCTTATTCCCGCCGTTCCAGTACTTGGGCTTTTTCTGGCATTTGCTTTTTACAAAGTGAACGGGAGACCCTTTATTTATTTCTTTATGGCGGGATTCAAATATTTTATACAGCCCAAGGTAAGATTGTGGAGACGCGATTTCCGAGTGGGTGATATTAAGACCAATGTGCGTGGAGGGGCGGAAGTGCGAAAAAAGGCAACGGTGTCGGAAGTCGGAAAAAAAATTATGGAGAGCAGACTGAAGCAGCTGGCGCATATTTTGGATAACGAACGGAATATTGATTACTCAACTTTCGAAGAAAACGGCGCTTCGGGATCATCCGTGGATAAAGCGGGTGTTAATGAAATGACCAGCGAAGAAAGAGAAGAGCGCGTAGATGAACTGTTGGGAGAGAAATAATGTGATTAGGCTATTTCTTTGTAAATTTTATAAAAAAAATGTCAGAGAAAAAAAATGAAAAATTAAAGGAGCAGACCATGCATTCTGACAAGCTGACGCCTTCGAAAGGCGGGCAGAGTACCCAGAGCTATATTAATATCGAGGAAATACGCGAGGGCGTTGCGGTACTTAAGGATGGTGGGCTTAGATCGGTTCTTATGGTATCCAGTATGAACTTCGCATTGAAGTCTACGGAAGAGCAAGAGGCAATCATCTATGCATATCAAAGTTTTTTGAATTCTCTTGATTTTCCCATACAAATTGTTATCCAATCTAGAAAGCTGGACATCGATAAGTATTTGGAAGCTCTAAGAAAACTTGAATCGGAACAGGTGTCCGAGCTTTTGAAAATACAGACTGCGGAGTATATTGAGTATGTTTCCCAGCTTGTCGAGCTTAGCCATATTATGAGTAAAGGGTTTTATATGGTGGTTCCTTTTTATCCCATGGAAGGAAGAAAAGAGGGATTCTTCAGCAGATTTTTTAGTCCGGCGCAGACGATTATTCATAAAGAGACAGATTTTCATAGATACAGAGATCGGTTGGTCCAAAGAGTGGAAAATATTATAGGGTCTTTGCAAGGCGTCGGGCTTAGAGTTGCCTCGCTTGGCACTCAAGAGCTGATAGAACTTTTCTACAACACTTATAATCCCGCAACGTTTCAGCAGGAGAATTTGGCGGATATAGACAAACTTGATGTTTCCGCGGGGGGATTTATCAACGATGAAGAATAGGATGTAAAAGATTTGAGCAGGGAAAATTTTCAAAAATACATTTCTCTTGAATTTTAATCTTAATATGTTTGGTCTAAAAAACAATTTGAAAAAAGTGCCTAAAGAAGAGCTTGTGAAAAGAGAAGCTGTTTTGGAGGCTGAACGAGTTTATCGCAAGGGACTTGCAACTGTGAAAGATCTTATTGCGCCGGCGGCGATGAAAGTCACGCCCAGTTTCGTACAGGTTGGTGATAGGTATGCGAGGACGCTTTTTATATATACTTATCCAAGGTTTTTACAGACGAGCTGGTTTTCGCCCATAGTGAATATGAATCACAGCATGGACATATCCATGTTTCTCTACGCCGTTGACACTGAACTTCTTTTGAAAAAACTCAGAAACAAAGTTGGCCAAATTCAGACTTCTATAATGATGAATGAAGAAAAAGGCGCGGTGAGAGATCCCGTTCTAGATACTGCTTTTCATGATGTTGAAGAACTTCGGGATAAGCTCCAGCAGGGGACTGAAAAACTTTTCAGGTTTTCATTGTATATAACCGTTTATGGAACGACAAAGAAAGAATTAGATGAGACTACAGAGGCCATGGAGTCTGTTCTTAGCACAAAATTGGTTTATTCGAAGCATGCCATGATGCAGATGGAAGAGGGCTTTAATTCTACCCTTCCTTTGGGAAATAATGGGCTCAATGTGGAAACAAACCTGAACACGGCGCCTCTTTCCACGACGTTTCCATTTGTTTCAAATGAACTGACGTCGAATGAGGGCATATTGTATGGCATCAACCGTCACAATAACAGTCTGATACTTTTTGATAGATTTAGCATGGAAAACGCGAATGCCGTGGTTTTTGCGAAGTCAGGCGCTGGAAAAAGCTACGCGACCAAGCTTGAGATTCTGCGCAGTCTTATGATGGGCAGTAATGTCATAGTTATTGATCCCGAAAATGAGTATAAGTATTTGAGCGATGCCGTAGGGGGAAGCTATTTGGATATTTCTTTAAATGCCGACAACAGAATAAATCCTTTCGATCTTCCGACTTCAAAAGGAGGCGAGACAACTTCCGACGTTTTGCGCTCCGCGACGGTGGCTATTATAGGGCTTATGAATTTAATGCTTGGTGAGCTTTCGCCTGAAGAAGATTCTATTATGGATACGGCAATTACTCAGACATATGCAAAGAAGGATATCACGTCGGAATCGGATCTTTCTAAAGTGAGTGTCCCAACCATGCAAGATCTTGAAGAAGTACTCGATAGCATGGAAGGCGGGGAGAACCTCGCGTTGAGGCTACAGAAGTACACGCAAGGAACGTTTGCGGGCGTGTTTAATCAGGAAAGCAACATAAATATGGAAAATCAGTTTGTGGTGTTTAGCATTCGTGATTTAGAGGATGAGTTGAGACCCATTGGAATGTATGTGGTGTTGAACTATATATGGAATGTGGTCCGTTCACAGTTGAAAAGGCGAATATTGGTTGTAGATGAAGCTTGGTGGATGATGCAATATGAAGATTCGGCAAAGTTTCTTTTTGGTCTCGCAAAAAGAGCTAGAAAATACTATTTGGGGGTTACGACGATAAGTCAGGATGTTGCAGATTTTCTGCATTCGGATTACGGCAAGGCTATTGTCACAAACTCTTCTATACAACTTTTGCTGAAGCAGTCGCCGGCGGCAATTGACTTAATCGCTGATACTTTTCATCTTACCGATGGCGAAAAATATCTTTTGCTTGAAAGCGATGTTGGAGAGGGAATATTCTTTGCAGGGTTGAAGCACGTCGCGATAAAGATTGTTGCCTCATATACGGAAGATCAAGTCATAACGAGCGATCCAAGACAGCTTTTGGAAATCGAACAGGCAAAGAAAGATTTCGCGGAATCGCAAGAGGAAGACGCAAAGAGTTGATGGTTGTCAGGAATGAAATTGTTGGCGGGGGATGATTTTTCATGGAGGAGAGACGATTGTGAAAGTTTTATATTTTGCTTTCTGTTATCCTCTTTTTAATTATAATTTCAATGATAGTTCAATTATATGACTGAAGGGGCCCAAGATAGAGATAACCGAAATAATCTAAATGCTGACAGGCGTAATAATCCAGGGGCAAACTCTGCCTCTGCCAATAAGCTGGCGACCGATGCGGGTAAAAAAATTCTTACAGGAGGAAATGCAATGGATTTGGTCGAAGATTTTTTGGAAAAAAGATTGGGAATATCAGATCCCATGAGGACCATATTAATAGGACTTGGGTTGGCAATAGCCTGTATTTTAGGGGTTGGTTGGATACATTTTTTTATGTGGATTAAAAAACCTAAAAACGCCATGATAGGAGGTATTACAGTGGCGCTTGTTTTGGTTTCCTTTTTGATGGTCTTGGCTGCTATCGTGTCTGCTATCGTGTCTGCTATAATACCGACCTAGTTATGATTTTTATAAGAAGATAATAAGTTTTATTTACAGGTCTTATGTTTTCTATAGGACAAAAGAAAAGACTTTTTTTTACCGGGGTATTCATTGTGATCCTGCTGGTATTTTTTATAAAGAATATAGGCGTCGAGGCTTCTGAAAGCCACACTCATGAAGAATTTGAAATTAGCGGTGATGCGTCTCAAGTTATTTGGAACATAGGAGAACTCGCTGGTGGAAAATCAATTGATGAAGGAATTCTTGAATTTGATGTTACGGGACTTTCACAGAAAAACGAAGGGAAAAGACAAATTTTTTCCATGGTTGATAAAGCGGCGCCTTCTCCCTATGATAATGCAGGCTATTGGCTACAATTTAGAAAAAGGGAGAAAACCCCTCAAGCTGGGAATGCTCCGGGGTTCGATTTAAAAACCCAGATAAGCTGTGAATGGGATGAGGTTTCCAAGATGCTTGGGGAGAATTGGATTCCCGATCATACCTATCATTTTAAGCTGGATTGGGACGATGATGAAGCGGAGATTACCATTACTGACAAAGACAATTCTGAAATCAAAGTTAGTGGAAAGGTGAATTTTTCTTGGCCCTTCTTGGCGCAGAAGCAGGCTGTATATTTTGGCGCGGGGCCTGCGAGCTCGGCGGCCTTTCCGGCAGAGCCTGGGTCAAAATATAAAAATGTGACTTTAGAAATTGAAAATACGAACGATTATGATGACAATGATGGATATCCAAAGTGTGATGAGGAACCTCCTGATGCTGAAAAGGATAAAAGGGAAGACGAAAAAGGCACGGATATGGGAGATCCCATGGATGATCTTTCCGATCCTTACGATACGTGTGGGTGTGTTTCCTTTGATGGCAAGACGGCTCCTCCGTGTGAAGATCCTGAATCAGGAGATCAAAAAATAGATTTGGCAAGCAGTCCATTTTCGATCAGCATAGATTGGAAAAGGGCAATGATAAAACTCAAACCCAAGTGGACTTTGAATGATGTGGCTGAAGAATTGTTTAATAAGGAAAAAAATGATGAGCCGAGTCCCAAGGTGGAAGTTAATTTTGCAAATGCAAACATGATGGAGGGAGAGGAGGCAATGGCGGTCGCCGTACCGTTGAATTTTAGGACGATGCCGAACAACCTGTCTTTCAGCTTTTGTTTGACAAGGGGAGATAATGGGAAAACGGTCAATTATAATAATGTGCTGGCGGGAGGAAAGCTTGCAGAGCCCTTAAGTCCTTCGCTTGGCTTGGGGGATGGAGCCTGTTGCGGAGCTCTGACGCGCTCGGTGGAAACGGATGTAGATAAAGATGGGATGGATGATGGCTGGGAAAGACTCAATTTTTTAGGAAAGGAAATAGAAGGGGTTGAAGTGACTGAAAAAAACTATTTGGATCTGGTGAAGCCGGATGATGATCTCGATCATGATGGTTTTTTAAACAATAAATTTAAAAATGCAAAGGGAGAGTACGTGACAATTGTTCCGGCTCTGGTAGATCATATGGGGAAGGTTCATGTATCAGGGGCGGATGGCGAGCTGACGAATTTGGAAGAATTTATTTTGGGGACCAATCCAATGATAGGGGATACGAATGCCGATGGTGTGGGAGACGAGATGAATTATCAGGGGATCGGTATTCTTGAATTTTCTTTCCCCGTAGAAGTTCCTCCGGGGCCGAGTGGTTATTATGTTGTTACGGCGACCGTTCTTGGAATGACGAACTCGGAGATCGTTGTGGGGATTGCCAGCAATAGCAATAAGCTGATAGTGAGTGACGGTGGGAAAATTGAGTTGCAGCTTGATCCTAATCCAGAGGTTCTCACTCTTTCTGATGATGGTACGATGCAGATAGAGACAAATGTCGTCGGCGGTGAAGTTGATAAAAAAAATCTTTATTATAAATGGGACTTTAATGGGCAGTCCATATGTGACAATGAGGTTTACAAAGAGTTTTGCGATGTTGGGCAGAGGATACTCGAGCTTGGGGGATCTGGTGATCGGAGTTTACTGAAGCTTCCTGGAATTGCAGAGGGCAATCTTGGGGTTGGCGATCAATATTCTTTTGGGGTGCATATCATAGATCCTTCAAGTCGTAGGGATGCCAGTGCGACGGTCAGTTTGCCGATTGCTCAAGGGTTGACTCTGACTACGGCATGTAAAGAGGGAGCTAAGGAAAGAGAAAGTGTCCCCGCGGACAGCAAGGAGCCTGTGGAAATATGCGTTGCAGAGCTCATAAAAACTAGTTCAGCAAATTTATTGGGAGCCAACTTTCAGTGGTTTAAAGACGGGCAGGCGGATTTGGCAAACTCCGGGCTTGGCAAAAGTACTTATAATATGTTGGTGACTAATCCAATTGGAGATAAACATGATGTGATTTTAAAGGTAAAGGATGCTTCCGATGGAGTTGTGCTTGGTGGTGCTTCCATAAATCTTGTTGTGGAAGGCCCGCGAATAGAAATAGTTGAGCCTTTTTCTGAGCAGGTTGGTCCGGGATACGGACCGAAGGAGAGGTTTGCAAAAGCGGCTCCAAATACCAATGTTCAGTTTGTATCGGATGCCGTTAACTTTCCTATTGATTCAAGCATGGACTATTCATGGAGTGTTAATGGCGAAGTATTTCAGCGTGGTGAAGATGAAACATTTAACTTTGTGATTCCAGCCGAAGCCACGGAAGACGATACATATCGTATATCGGTTTTCATAAGGGGGATATCTGAAGAAGGTGATGTCAAAGAAGCGAGTGACAGCTTGAGCATACTCGTTGCGGGGTCTTCGGTTGCAGCTGGACCGGATGAGTTCATCAAAAAGGGACTTGCAACAATTTCTAACTATGTTCCAGAGAAATTCAGAATGGTTTTAAAATTATTTACGGCAATTGTTGCGTTCGGCGTCTTCTTCTATTTTATTACTAGGGTGATTAAGCCGATTCAGGCAAGGTAAATGAGACTCAAGGCTTAAAGTTGTTTGAGGTCTAAAAAGTATTTTGCCGAATATGAATTTTAATGTGAAAATTTGTTCAATTTTACTTTTGGCGGCGCTATGCGTTGCAGGTTTTGTTTTTGTAAAAAATGTGCATGCGCAGGGCGAGGACTATAGTATTAATTTGAGTCTTACCAAAGGCGAGGACGAAGTTGATCAAAAAACGGGAGGAAAATATGGAAGATACTATGGAACGTTTACAAGTGAGGGCTTTATGCTTGGTGAAAATTCTATGTTGACTATAGAAAATTTGCCCAAGGAGGTAAATGTTGCCCATGTTCATTTGTCGTATGAGGCAAGGGGATTGGATGATGATCTGCAATCCTTGAGAAATTTAGGGAGGGAGGATCTAGATGGAGTGACGTTTAATATAGGAAGATGGCATGATTGGAAAGAATGCAGTGACAAAAATTTTTTTATACAGACTAAGAAAAGTCCAAAGGGAATGGAGCATATGTGGTCGAACAGCATGAACTTTTTACCGGAATGGGGAATAGAGAGAACGGCGGTTCCCGGCGCAAATGTCGGTGACAATTTTCAATGGAATCCGGACGAGTGGTACAAAATAGAAATAGATATCGGGCCTGCCGGCGGGACATTTCATATATATGACAGCGGCGGCAAGGATATATTGAAAAGCCCTGCGGGTCTAAAAGTTGAATCGCCTATGCAGCCTCGTGACAATGTTTTCATTGCGCTCGGAGCGGAGCCTGCTTTAGGGTCGAAGCCGGGTAGTGTTAAAAGAAGTAATGGACCATCTTATGCTGATGTAACCTTGAGAAATTTTTCTATTACGCTTGAGGACACGGAGCTTCCTCCGAACTATAAAATTGGCAAGTGTGTTCCAAGAGATCAGGAAAGGGATGAGTACAAGCGTACGGATGATCCGGATAATCCATACGATACCTGTGCGTGCCAGGGAGTTCAGGTTCCAAAGGAAATTCCATGCGAAGATCCAATCGTCAAGGGTGAAGCTGATGACTTTAGCTCATTTCCTCAATTTCCATTCCATTTCGATGATGCAAAAAGATTTAAGTGGGATTGGAAGCTTCCCAAGCTTATCAATCTTTTTGATGAAAAAGAGAAGGAGACGGCGTATGAACCGTGGCTGAATATTAATTTTGGTCCTCCGTCGCCGAAAGAGGGCGAAGATGTGACGGTCGTAGTTGCGCCGATGAGCTATCGTACTAGTTTAAATTCTACATATCAAGCGTTTTGTCTCACGGATGAATCAGGAGGCTGGACTTTGCCTATGAATAGTGTTATAGCGGGGGGGAAATGGCCGGAGGTTGCCAATCCATCTCTTGGTTGGGCTGATGGTGCTTGCTGTCAACCTATAATCCGAAAGCCGGCCGCTGATGTGGATAGCGATGGGATGGATGATACGTGGGAAGCAGAGCGCTTTCTCAACAGAGGATTTGCTGGAATTAATTCTATATATGATGTTCGACCGGAAGATGATCCCGATCATGATGGATATTTTGCCAACCGTTTCAAAAATGACAAAGGGCAATATGTGACAGTTGCTCCTTCCATGAGGGCGATCGTTGGAGGGAAAGAAATTGTATATCCCACGGGCGGAGCCGATGCGGTCTTCACCAATATAGAGGAATATATAGCTGGCACAAATCCAACAAATGCGGATACGGACGGAGATGGAGTTGCAGATGAGATGGATTATCAGGGCAGTGGACAGATGACATTTTCTTTTGATGTTAAAAAGCCGGCCGGTCCAGACGGATATTATGATATCACGGCCACTTCTGTTGGGATTACTCAAGCTAAAAAAGTTGGAATAGCTAGCGGTAAAAAGAGGCTTTTTGTGGGAGATGAAGGAAAGCTCGAGGTTGCTTTGAGAGCCGATAAAGATGTTCTGACAGTTGGTTCATCTTCAACCCTTGAGTTGGAAGCTCAAATACTTACCCCAGATATAAATAGCGGTGGATTGTATTACAAATGGATTTTTGATGGGGAATCTATTTGTGAGACGGAAGAGTTCGGTGAATTTTGTGATGTGGGACGAAACAGAATAGAGCTTGGTGGGAACGGGAGCAAGAGCCTTTTGAATCTGCCGGGAATCAAAAATGGCAGACTTAAAGTGGGAGACAATTATACTTTTAGTGTAGAGGCTACAGATCCTGACAACAGAAAAAGGGCTGAAGCAAACATGAGTATGCCCATTGGCGCGGGACTGACATTGACCAATGCCTGCGATGGTGAAGTTGAGGGAAGCACGAGTGTTCCTGCGAATAGTCCATCCCCCGTGAAAATATGTATTCTTGAACTTCTTAAAGGGGAGAACATGGAATTGTCCAAAGCAAATTTTATATGGGAAAAAGATAATGCTTTTGATCAAAAAAAATCGGGTCTTGGCAAATTCACTTATGATCTGGAGGTGACCAAACCTTCTGGAGAAAAGCATAACGTTGGCGTGCGGGTTAAAGACGCCGGCAAGGGAAAGGAAATAGCAAGTGGAGATATTTCATTTTTGGTTGCGGGGCCAGAGGTTAAGATCGTTCAGCCGGAAGAGAGATTTGAGTACAGTGATCCCGTTGCAGATGAGGAAAGCAGATTTATAAAAATTTTTCAGGGGGAAACCATGACGCTTACCGCAGAGTTGAGGAATTTCATGGCGGATGAAGGATGGGAAGTGACATGGGCAATCGGAGATGAAAAAGTTTTATCTGAAATTGCTTCTGAAAAACATATCTATTTTGACTATACGGCTTCTTCCGATATTAGTCCCGGTACAATCGTGAATTTGACAGTTATGGCGAAATCCGTCAGTCGTCTGGAGCCGGAAGAGGGCATGGACACCATTCGGTTTGTTGTTGTTTCTTCCAAGGCAAGTGCGGGAAATTCCAAGCGATTTACCGATGCCATTGCGGCGGCTTTCAGTCACATACCATTAAAGATGAGCGGCTTCCTCAAATTTGGGGTGATACTTGCTAGTGTATTCCTTTTGATTTTAATTTTGTATCCTTTCATAAACAAAGTTGTTCTTAGGAGATAAAAATAATTTTAATGTTTTGCCGAGCGAAGCTAAAATTTTATAAAAGTGTTGTTTTGTTTTTTGCTTTTACTGTGGTTGTTTTGTTTTTTTTAAAAGGTCTTTATGTAAAAGCTGAAAATTGTGGATGTGTACAGTCCGGCAGTTTGGATGTTCCTCCGTGTGAAGAAGTTTACAGCGGTGGTGAATCTTATGATCCTTTTAACAGTCCTCCATGGAAATGGGAGCTCTCCAAAATGGTTGGCAGCGCCGGCAATGAAGAAAAAAAGGAGCAGCCGGATGCGGAATTGGCAATAAATGTTTTTGCGAGAGGCGTTGGCGAAGATAACAAAGT
>AMFJ01010993.1_pt1 | contig 11162 bp, 8 predicted proteins | sample 427208 | NCBI WGS metagenome assembly AMFJ01 (sample SAMN02954298, study PRJNA114691) | groundwater metagenome | biome: aquatic; feature: subsurface aquifer; material: sediment; isolation source: subsurface aquifer sediment | place: USA: Rifle, CO | collected 2008-08
CTCGAAGCACTGAATTGAAGGGTTCCGGCGGTGACGGTCGGAGTTGTTGGGGTTGTTGTGCCACCACCACTGCTACCACCACCACCTCCTCCTCCTCCATCACTTGAGCCCTCCGCCTCTCCATTTTCATTAACGGTTGTTACCACAGCGGCCCCCTTGAGGTTGACAAGGTTTCCACCAACCGCAAAGGCGACCACCACCAAAATGGCAAGTCCTCCTAAAAATAAATTGCGTTGCTTTTGATTTTTGAAAAACATAGGTTTTTGTTTTTAAAAATTAATAAATATAAAGTTATCTGATTATAATACCACTTATAATTGCTTTTTGCAATAGTTTTGAGGTATAATTTTTTGATACTTTATTAATTGGATTGAAATATGGCTGAATTTTTCCAGCACTATTGGGTACAAATGGGGTTGAGTATTTTTCTTTCCTTGTTGCCGGTTTTCATTTGGATTGATTTTTTATTGAAACAAAATGAAGACTCTCCAAAAACTCTGATTAAAGTGTTTTTATTCGGTGTTTTTTCGGTTGTCCCGATTTTGGGAATTCAATATTTATGGCTTTTTTATCCAAAATTCAATCTCTATTCTCTATTTCAACACGGAGATGCCACCGTTCCGGTTGGATTTTTGGCCACCTTTATTTTTGTGGGTATTTTTGAGGAATTCACCAAGTTCAACATGCTAAGGCACCTAAAATGGGCCAAAGTGGAACTCAAAACCGTTAATGATGCGATGAAGTACATGCTGATCATTGCATTGGGATTTTCATTCACTGAAAACATGCTCTATTTTTCCAATATTCTCAGTAATCAGCAGTTGGGTGAATTTTTCCATGCCTTCGTTTTTCGTTCGGTATTCACAATGGCGGCGCATATGATTTTCTCCAGTATTGTAGCGTACCATTATGCCATTGGTCGGTTTGGAAACCCCATTCTCGAGTTAGACCGCTGGACAGGCCAAAAACATCCTTTTATGGACTGGCTCAAGCGTATTTTTGGTATTCAGGAACAAAATGTATTTCGATTTCAAAAAACAGTTGAAGGATTGTGGGCAGCGATGGGATTACATGCGCTGTTCAACTTTTCGCTTCAGATGAATCATTTGGGGTATTCACTGGCCATTGTAGTTTTTGGATTCATCATGGTGCTCTATTTAAGGAAAAAACGCATGAACTACCTCGTCTTCACCACGGCGGAGCGTCAGAGGCCTTCAACGATTGGAATTGCGGAAGAAAAAGTCGTGATTGAGCTCATGGGAATGTGGTTCAATGAAAAAAAATACAAAGAAGTGATTGAGATTTGCGACCGTTTGGGAAAACGCGATCCGGATAATCTAGTGGTGAAACTTTTTAGGGCCAAAGCGGTGGATGCAAAAAAAATTGAGCGCGTTAAAAGAGCCATCCATTTGCTATTTTCCGAGGAGGATTATGACGTGGAAAACGAAGAACTAAGCTTGTTTGATCGATTCAAAACCGTTCAAAAGAAAAAGGAAGAATTGAATGTGGAAACAAAGTAAAAAACTCCTAAATAAATCGGATACAACCACTAATGCGTACAAGACGAATGGGTTGCTATTTTTATAAATTAATTGTATAATAAAATTTAGAATGTTAAAATCCATGTATGTTGTTCAATTTATTCAATGATCGTTTTATCTATCGACGCTTGGATGGTCTGAAAGGATTCTTCGAAAAAGCCCCTGGTGCCGTTACGGGCGAACCCGTAAAGCATGTGGGAGAGGTGGCAGGGGAGTTGGGAAAAGCGGTGGAACATTTTGGAAGTGCGGTACGAGAATTAGTCGGTGGAATTGCTTTTTCGACCGTTGAAGTGGAAGAAACACTGGAAAAAGTTATCGTCGAAGATCTTGCCATTCCGGTAGGAACGCTTCTAAGAGGAGAAGCGGAAGGCATTTTACAGATTGTTGCAGATGCTCCAAGGAGTGCATTCAACGGCAAATGGAAAGCGGCGGGAGACTCTGTTTTGAAGGGAATTGGAAATATTGCCCTTACCCCCTTTAAGGCGGGATTAAATCTCCTGAAAGGAATGGTTTCCATCCCGGTTCATGTCACAATGGGGGCAGTACGAGCGGCCAGCCATTTCACGGGTATTGGAGTTAAACAAGAGGGGAAAAGTTCTAAGGCTAAATTAAAAGAATACGGCTTGATTCCCGGAATACGAGATGTGGGAAAAAGCCTCTGGGGATTTGTCACCTCGCCCTTTGGAAGGCGAATGAAGGCTAAAATGACCGAAAGAACCGGAACGGAGAAATTGATGAATATCAATACGGAGAAACTGGTAAAGATGAATACAGAGCCATTATTCCCAAGAACCTAAATAAAAAAGGTGGATAGATTCCTCTAGTTTTTGTCTATTATGTTGCTCAAATCTTCCGGAAGGGGAGCCTCGTAATGGACCTTTTTCCCTGTGGTGGGGGAGAGAAATTCAATGGAGGTGGCATGAAGAAAGGGACGTACTAATCCATGCGCTTTCGCCAGGAGATTGATGGATTTTGTACCATAGACGGGATCACCGACAATGGGGTATCCAATAGCTTCACAATGAACCCTGATTTGATGGGTCCGACCGGTTTCAATGCGTACTTTCAACAAAGAACTTTTACAAGGAACGTCCATCCATCTCAGTACTTCATAATGGGTCAGAGCGTAACGACTTTTAGGATGAGTACTGATGGTTATTTTTTGACGGTGTTTTTCATTCCGTGTCAGAGGAGCCTCGATAGAGCCCTGCTTGGGAGTCAGATGTCCCACGACCAAAGCGGTATACAGCTTGATGATGGTCTTGGATTCAAACTGTTTCGCCAAATTTCGATGAGTTTCATCATTCTTGGCAATAACCATGATTCCCGAAGTACCTTTATCCAAGCGATGCACAATCCCGGGACGATTCACTCCTCCCATATGGCTCAATTGATCCTTGAAATGACTTTTAAGCGCTTCCGTAAGGGTTTCACTATGTACCCCGGCTCCGGGGTGAACCACCAAGCCCGCAGGCTTATCGATCACGGCATAATTCTGGTCTTCGAATAGTACCTTGAGTTTTAAAGTGGATTTCGAATCGGGCTTCATACTATTGAGGAGACTGACTTCACCATACTCAACAACATCATTTTCTTTCATGGAATAATGAGAAGAAACCTTCCGTCCATTCACTTTTATTTCTCCCGTTTTAATTTTTTTTTGCCACGCACTTCGACTTTTTGAAGGATCCTGATCGCTCAACCAACGGTCTAATCGAAAACCGACTCCTTCGGAATCCATTTTTCCCAATTGTTTTGAAGTTGGCGCAGAGATCATTTTCAACTACACTGTATCTTAGAGCATGCTTAGAATCTACCTATTTATCTTTTTGCGTCTTTTTATGCCCAACGTTGTTGCTCCTCCTCGTCGTATCACTTCCTGATACGCCTTCGTCGTCGCGCCTAGTCGGACATAAAAATTCATTAAAAAGTATTTCAATATATAGATTCTAAACATGCTCTAGATTTATCTTTTTAAAAAGGGAAGTATGAACGACGCGATCACCCATTTGCTGACTAGAGGAACCGTTGATGTCATTGTACGAGAGGATTTGGAGCAAAAACTGAAAGCGGGAAAGCCGCTTCGGGTGAAATTAGGGATTGATCCCACGGGTTCAGTATTGCATTTGGGACATGGAGTTGTTTTTCGAAAGCTTCGCGAATTTCAGCGCTTGGGGCATCAGGTTATTTTTTTAATTGGTGACTTTACCGCTCGCATTGGAGATCCAACAGGTCGGTCCGTCGAAAGAAAGCCCATGACCGATGAAGAGATTGAATCCAATATGAAAAATTATATTGACCAAGCGGCCCGTATTTTAGATATGGATCGTGTGGAAGTGCGTTACAATTCCGAATGGTTAGGGAAAATGGGTTTTAAAGAAATCATTCAATTGGCGGCAAAGGTGACCTATGCTCAAATTGCGCAGCGTGCGGATTTCAAGCACCGCATTCAAAATGAGTTGGATTTGAGTCTTCAAGAATTCATGTATCCGATCATGCAAGGGTATGATTCGGTGGCGCTTCATGCCGATGTGGAGTTGGGTGGCAGTGATCAAAAATTCAATCTGTTGATGGGACGACAGATTCAGGAACGTTACGACCAAACTCCTCAGAGTATCATGACTTGCGCCATTTTGGAGGGATTGGATGGCGTAGAAAAAATGAGTAAAAGTTTAAATAATTTCATTGCCCTGAATGAGCCTCCTCAAGAGATGTACGGCAAAATCATGTCGCTTCCCGATAGTATGCTGATTCGCTATTTTGAGTTGACGACCGATCTCTCCCTGAAAGAGGTTGAGCAGTTCAAACAAGATTTGACATCCGGCATGAATCCCCGTGATTTAAAACGACGTTTGGGACGAGAGCTTGTGACGTTGTATCATGATGCGACCGCGGCGGAAGAAGCGGAAGCCCATTTCATACAAGTTTTCAGTCAAAAACAACTTCCGGATGAAATTGAAGAGCGAATTATTTCCCCGCAAGGCCCAATCTTATTGATTGATTTGCTGCACGAAGTCGGCTTAGCCTCTTCTAAAAGTGATGCCCGCCGGTTGATTCAAGGAGGAGGAGTTCGCGTGGATTCACAATCGGTAACTGAGTTGGAGCACAAAGTAACCTTTTCTTCGAACGGCATTTTGATTCAAGTTGGTAAGCGGCGGTTTCTTAAGGTAAAATTGACTTAGCGTATGCAAGCCCATCCTTCTCTTTTGCAAACCAAACTTTCCGAGGCCTTACGGACCACACGGCCTCATTTGGAAGATTTGCGTTATTTGGGACTTCACACGATTGAAGATTTTTTCCATTATTTCCCCCGATCGTATCGTGATCAGACGGATTTATCGACTGTCGCGGAATTAAGAACGGATCAACTGAATGTGGTACAAGGGAAATTGAGTGGCATCTTTCATCGCACCACGCATTCGGGAAAATTCATGACCCTTGCCCATTTTAGTGATTCCACCGCTTCCGTGGAAGTCATGTGGTTCAATCAACCCCATTTGAAACAACTCTTAAGGAATGGTGATGAGGTTATTCTAACGGGAAAAGCAAAGTGGGATGGTCATAAAATCACGCTGATGAGTCCTCGATACGAACCCCTTCGAGTGAAACAACTTCATACCGCGCGATTGGTTCCGGTGTATCATGAGCACAACCGAGTCACCTCCAAATGGATTCGCGAGAAAATCAATCCGTTGCTGAAGGGCACGGCTCTTTTGGAAGATTACATGCCTTCGTGGATTGTAGCGGGTGATGGGTTGATGCCCTATACCTTAGCGGTTCGTACAGTTCATGACCCCAAAAATGAAGAAAAACTTTTTGCGGCTCGCCAGCGATTGGCCTTTGATGAGCTTTTTTTGTTGCAACTCAATGCGCTTCAAAAGCGTTTGGAATTCAGAGAATCCTCAAGAAATAATCAGCGAAAAATGGAATTGGATCCGGAATGGAAACCTTCGTTTTACCAGCAACTTCCGTTTCCACTCACTCAAGCCCAACAACGCGTCATGCAAGAAATTTGGGAGGATTTGAGATCGCCCTATCCCATGATGCGCTTGTTGCAGGGCGATGTGGGCTCCGGAAAAACCGTCGTGGCTGCTTTTGGGCTATTTCATTCCATAAAAGCTGGCTTCCAAGGAGTACTCATGGCCCCCACTGAAATTTTAGCCAAGCAACATTTTGAAAGTTTCTCAAAGCTATTGAAGCCCTTTGGTTTTAATATCCAATTTCTGACAGGAAGTTTATCCGGATCACAAAAAGAAATGGTTTTAAGACAGATCGCTACGGGAACCGTGGATTTGGTGATTGGAACGCATGCATTGATCCAAGAAAGAGTTTGCTTCGCTAAACTGGGACTTGTAGTGGTGGATGAGCAGCATCGTTTTGGGGTCAAGCAACGAGAACGACTTCAGGAGCAGGGGAGTCCTCACATACTTCATCTTTCCGCAACGCCCATTCCAAGAACGTTGGCTATGGTGGTGTATGGCGATCAGGATGTGTCGATTTTGGATGAGTTACCACCCGGACGGCAAACCATCATTACTCGACTTGTGCCTGAACAGAAGCGATTGGACGCGGAGCGATGGATTGCCGATCAAATTCAAAAAGGGCGTCAGGTGTTTATTGTATGTCCGCTGATTGATGAATCGGATGTATTGGGGGTAAAGGCGGTAACAAAGGAGTATGAACGGCTTTCCAGTGAAGTTTTTAGTGCTTTTCGGGTGGGATTATTGCATGGAAAACTCAAGCCGGCGGAAAAAGAAGCTGTGATGGAGGCATTCAATGGGGGGGGCATTGATATTTTAGTTTCAACATCGGTAGTGGAGGTGGGGATTGATGTGCCGAATGCAACGATCATGTTGATTGAGGGGGCGGACCGGTTTGGCTTGTCCCAGTTGCATCAATTTCGGGGTCGAGTGGGCAGGGGAAAACACCAATCCTACTGTTTTTTATTCACAGAGTCGACTTCTGATGAAACGATTCAGCGATTGAAGGCGTTGGTGGAACATTCCAGTGGATTTAAGCTGGCGGAAATTGATCTATTGTTGCGAGGGCCCGGTGAAATTTACGGAGTAAAGCAAAGCGGAATTCCCGATTTAAAAATGGCATCGCTTGGAGATGCGGAATTGATTCACCGAGTACGGCAAGCCGCTGAAATCCTGATGGCAAAAGACCCTTATCTTAAAGAACACCCCTCGCTACGATCGAAAATGGAACAGGATACAAACGAGAAAGAAAAATAATAAAACGATAAGGTAAGGAGGAGCAACAAAGGCCGCCCCACCGCAGCGAAGTCAAAAAGACAAAAAAAGTGCTCAATGGGAGATTTTGAACAGGCTTTAAGATTTAATTTTAGGGCCTAAAGGTGAAATAAAAGAACCAGGAGACTGAGTGCGGTAAAACTCAGCCAATCGTTTGTATGGATTTAAATAAACCGTTTCTTTTGGATTATAAGGTTCATACAGTCCATATTTCCAATGAAAAGCAACGGCGCTCCATACTTCTTCATCCGGTTTATTCTTAAATCGATCACTTTTTCGCAATACCTCATAAAAAAGTTTGGCATAACCGGTCACAAATCTCTCAGCATTTTGCCTTGGATCAAAAATATTCGTGAGGGGAGAAATGGATTTTAAATCAATCCAACGACCAAGTTTTTGCATTTTCATAGCCCAGTAATAGGCCTTTTCTTTTTGAGGATCGGACGCTTGAGGAGATTCGATACAAAAAGGATAAGGGCTTCCCTGATACATCCAGCCGGTGAGCTGATATAAACCGCCCCCTCTGGGGTGAGGATCATCGCTGTAAAAAGAACAGGCGGGATTAGGGGCATCCCACTCTTTTCCATCATTGTATCGATCGGTTGAATTGACAAGGTAAGAATTCAAAGTGGATTCGCAATGAGCCATGGCCGCCAAAAACCAAAACGGAATCCCATAGTGCTCTGAAAGATCTGCCAATATAGCCAAAACTTCCTCAGGACTATACTCTTGCCTTTTTTCATATTGGGGCTTTGGGGTGGAAGTCTTTGTCAGAGTCGGAGGTTGAGGAGGGGGATCCGCGAACGCGGGTGGCGCAGTCGCAATAAGAACCGCCATGATTTGCAACCCTATTAAGCGAGATAGATTTTGAGTCGTTGCATTTTTTGGCACAGAAGTTTTAACTCGTGCCTTGGGAGGATGAAATTCAAGATTTTCATGGGACATCAATAAATTATACAATAAAAAACAATTTATTGAAACCCATTATTACTAACCATTGCTTCTCCAGGACCTAAAACGATCCCATAAACTTCTTCTTTCTTGCTGAAGTTCCGGAGAGGAAGGAACTCGCATTTCTTTTTGATGAAAATCTTCGGTGACTTGTGCAAGGGGCGCCTCAATTGAACTAAAAAATTGTTCAATTTCCCTTTTACTAACGGAAAATCGAAATAAAAGCGTCCTTGCGATTTGTGCATTGAGTTGTGTTAAGCCCGGCTTAAGTCGTGCAATGAGGTTTAAAACCGATTGATCACCAAGAACATTGAATAGAGTTCGCATACTGTCCGGTGTTCGATCTTTCTCGTCCAATTGGACAAAAAGCCCAATAATCTCTTCAAGGGGAATGTTTTGGGGAGCCCTACTAAGGGCATAATACAGCCGAGTCACGTCTATTTTAATGAGGATTTTTTGAGTTACTGCTTCGACTTCTTCAGAGTCCTCCATTTTTAAATTTTATAAAATAAGAGTTCATAGTATTAGGAAGTGAAAGTCTTTTCAAGTTTTTCTTTGGGAATTCCAATGATAAGTAGTATTTAACTTTGTACAAGATATATTGTGCAAAGTTAAATAAGGCTCAAAATTTGCGATTTAAGCGGGTTTTTAAGTTTGTCCCCTCTCTTTGTATGTTTCTTAATTTTTTAAACCGCCTTTTTTGCGGGAACTTCGGCGAGTTTTTCTGTGGATCCTTGAGTTGTGGTTTGTATCGCGGATTGCTCTTTGCGTTCCACTTCATGAAATCCTTCTTCCAACATGGAGGCATCCGCATCGTCCATTTCGGCATAGAGAACGCCACCTTTATGAATTTCCACTTTTTTAACTTTACCTTTTTCGAAAATCCATTTTTCTTTGCCTTCCATTCCTTCGCGTTCAAATTCAATCACAGCTACCGGTTCTTGGGCGAGAAAATCGAACAAAGCTTTTTCATCTTGGACTAATTCTTGAAATCCACTAGCGGCATTTATTTTCCCCGATTTTATTCGAATGCTTTGGTTGGCTTCGGCATTCAGGATTTTTAAGCTTTTTATATCGATGAATTTATCTTTTCTTGCCTCCATTTCTTTGTCCAATTTTTCCGCATTTTGAACCAGTTTAACAATTTGATAGATGTCCCATCCTGACCAAATGATCATTCCTACATCAAACACATCGGTGGCTAAAGCAATCGGTGCATAGGGAGTTAATAACAATGCATCATCGGCAAAGCCAGCTACGATAACGGCTGCTCTTTTTGGGCCAACTGCAGTTACTAAAATTCTTTGAAAGGTTTTTCCTCCCACGATGAGTTTTAATTTACCGTGCATGCCGGTGTTTCTTAATAGTTTTCCTATATTGTTTGCACCCATTTCAATTCCCCTTTTACCTAAATTTGTTCGTCCGATGAGCGCAATTCCGGGCTTTAACGTGAATTTAACCATCATAATTTTGCTCAGTATTTCTCCCAGCTCCAGACTCACGCCATGCGCTCCCGGAATATTGGGAACAACCGCGTTCATGATTCCTTCAATGGCATCTTTACCGAGTGCAACCCCAATAATTCCCGAGGCTAAAACTCCAAACAGATGGAGCCATGGGTTGGTGACTTTGCTTCCGATTTTTTTCTCGAACGCCCAGGCGGCCGGCATCGCACTCCCCAAAACAGCAATTTGATCGATAAGGGTTGCGCGTTTGTCTGTCGCGTATTCGATTTCATATAGCATATACGCGGTTCCGGCGGCTCCCAATACAAGTTCGAGTTGAGGAATGACGGAACCATATTTGGCGATTCGTCCTTTGAAATCTTCCGGAACATGGATTCCTTTGTCTTCGAGTAATAATTTGGTGTATCGTTCCTGCATTTTTTCAATACTTTCCGCTGTGGCTTCCGGTTTAAAATCTTGGCCATTTCTGTACCATTTCATTTCTCCTGAGCGTGAGTCGTATTTGAGTTCAATGTTGGTCATGGCTTGAGCCGGAACGATCCATTTTTTTTTACAATAGCCACGAATCTTTTCCATTCCCTGCAGTGTTTGTAATTCCGCGGCTGGTGGCATTTTGGCGGCCGGGATTTTGATGTCCAAACCTCGATAACGCACGATAGCGTCTCCACTCCCCGCTTGACTCACTATCTCAATAGGGGTTTTGGCTCCATCGACATGAAAGTCAGAAAGAATGTTGGGTTTTCCGGTTTCTTCGACTTGTTTTGCCAGTTCTTTGGCCCATTCTCCCAAAAACTTTTGAGCGTCGGTCGTTCCCGGTTCCATTCCGCGAGCGCGTACAAGCTCTTCAATTTTGGGCGGATTCATTGCTTGAAGCGTTTTGTTTTCCATCGCGGCCCACTTTGTCGAATCATTAATGGCTTCTTGGATGGCAACGGCTTTTTTTGTGATTTGCTCGGCTTTCATATCGCGAAGCGCTTTTTTCATTTTTTCTATTCGTTCCGCTATGATTTTAGGTTTTTCGAAGACACTTTCATTCATCGCTTGCGGTGGAAGTTCCGGGTTTGTTCCAACACTCATTTCATCGTACAAATCAGAAAATTTGATTGCGAATTTACGACGGAGGCTTAAGTATCTTTCTTTGTTGAGTCCGGTCCAAGATTTTTCACTCAAATGTCGTACGATTCCTTTTTCGGTTGACGTCCACGTTTCGGCTCGATCCAGCGCTTTATCATAATTTTCAAAAATTTCAGCATAGAATTTAAGGCGTTGAAGTTTGGCCGCTTTGAGTGTGGCTTTGGATTCAATGTGTTGTGGTGAACCTTCTCCATGAGCTGTTTTGATTCTTTCCACTTCCGCTAAAAGTTTGCTTGCGGTTCTTTTACTTTTCCAGTCTTGCTTCATTCGGAGTATATCTTGTCCAGCAAACGCATGAAGTTTGGCGATGGTTATCGGCATGGTAAGCCCTTCTTTGGCTCCTTGAATCACCCCCCTCACCACTCCCCCCTTTAGGCTGCCGCGATGAAACGGATGTCGGAAATTATTGATCAATACTTTGACAGGCTCCGTGAGTGCTCGCGCCCCGATCATGATCGCCATGAATCCTTTGCTTTCATCCCAGTAGGTCCATAGGGCGTCTTGATATTGATCATCCCCTGTTAGGGCTTCTCCAATTTCCCAGAGAGTATCAACTCCAATTTCGAGTGAACTGAGTGCAAAATATTTGTAACTGTCCCACACTAAATAAAGTTTTCCATCCATGGAAAAAAGTCCTCCCCCATCGGCCATTACCGCTGGAACAAGTTCTTGCACCATTTGAATGGAATCGAGAGAAAGTTTTGATTTATCCTCATATTTTTCGAGCACCGCCACGGTATTTTTGGCTCGTTCCCCCATTTCTTCTTTCAATCGTTCCGTACTCCCCCCTCCCGTAATACCGCGTGGATCTTCCA
>AMFJ01013195.1_pt1 | contig 11155 bp, 13 predicted proteins | sample 427208 | NCBI WGS metagenome assembly AMFJ01 (sample SAMN02954298, study PRJNA114691) | groundwater metagenome | biome: aquatic; feature: subsurface aquifer; material: sediment; isolation source: subsurface aquifer sediment | place: USA: Rifle, CO | collected 2008-08
GAACAATTGCGAAATTTGAGAAGCCGTCAACCCAATACCTGTATCACGGATGCTGATGCGAACCCGTCCAGGCGTACGTTTTGCGCAATTGATTTCTACTGTTCCCAAATGTTTGTTGTATTTGATCGCATTCGAAAGCAGGTTGGTAATCACTTGAATTATCCTGATGCGATCTGCTCTGACAAAGACCGGAGTTTCAAACTTCGGAAAACTAAGGTGTATGCCAAATTGTTTTGCTTGCGATTCAACCATACTGTGGCATTCAAGAAACACTTCAGCAAGCGAAACAGGTTCCGGTGAGAGAGGAACCTGTCCGGATTCTACTTTTGCAAGATCCAAAATTTCATCAATCAATTTCAGAAGATGCCACCCTGCCTGGAGGATTTGAGCGATGTTTTGTTTTTGCACAAAGGATAATGGCTGGGTATCCGTTTCTAATAATTGAGCGAATCCTAAAATAGCATTCAATGGGCTGCGCAGCTCATGACTCATACTTGAAAGAAACTCAGATTTCGCCAGGTTGGCTTTTTCGGCAGTGGTTCTGGCGCTTTCCAATTCCGTGTTTTTCTCCAGCAAGACCTGATCAAGTCGATGACGTTCTGTGACATCTCTCGCTGCTGCAAACATACCTTGTAACTTTCGGTCACGGTCATAAAAGGTGGTCGCATTATAAGAAACGATCGTTTCTTTACCATCTCTGGCTCGGGCAGTAAGTTCATAATTTGTAATTTTCTTTTCACTTAACACCTGTTTGACGCTTCTTTCAGCCCGATCAGGATCAGTGAAATAATTTTTAAATGGTGCGCCTATTAACTCGTCCCGCGTGCATCCGGTGAGAGCCTCCATTTGTTTGTTAACATCTGTCAATATTCCTGCAGGGTCCGTGGTCATGAGTGCGTCAATATTGGATTCAAAGAGTGACCGTGTGTAAAACTGTTGATCACGTAAGCGCTGGCTGAGAATTTTTTGTTCTTCTTCGATTTGTTTACGGGCAGTGTTATCCGTGCCGATCAATAGATAACCGATAATCTCACCCAATGGATTTTTCAATGCTGTAATAGAAACAATAGCCGGGAACCGGCTGCCATCTTTGCGAATATACGTTAATTCATAAATATCTTCAATTCCGCGTGATGCTTTGAATACCAACGCCTCGAAACCTGGGGTTATAGGGGTTGAAAGTTCGACGCTTAATGATTTTGCCCTGGCGATTACTTCAACCGGATCTGAAATATCAGCCGGAGTAATTTTGTTCATCACATCAGCGGCAGAATAACCCAGCATACGCTCGGCACCAACATTGAAAATTTGGATAACCCCTTTTTCATCTGTAGCTATGCTTGAAAAATTTTCACTCTTAAATATGGCATCCTGGAGTGCTCCTGCTTTAAGCAAATCTGCTTCAGCTTGTTTTCGGGCAGTATTATCAGTGCCAATAAGGAGGTATCCAATAATGGAACCCTGGTTATCGCGAAGAGCAGTCACTGATACCATGGCGGGAAAACGACTGCCATCTTTGCGGATATAAGTTAATTCATAAATATCTTCAATTCCACGAGAGGCTTTAAATACCAGGGCTTCAAATCCAGGCTTAATTTTTGTTGAAAGTTCCTGGCTCAAAGTCTTGGCACGGGCAATTATTTCTTGGGGATCTGATATATCTGCAGGGGTCTTGGAATTAACGACTTCATCAGCCTCGTAACCAAGCATTCGTTCTGCCCCGACATTAAAGATTTGAATAATTCCTTTTGCATCTGTTGCAATACTTGAAAAATTGGCGCTATAAAAAATTGCATTTTGCAAAGCACCGGCTTTGAGCAATGCTTCTTCTGCCTGTTTTCGCGCAGTGTTATCGGTGCCGATCAAGAGATAACCGATAATATCCTCGTTTTCGTCTCTTAATGCGGTGACCGAAACTATTGCCGGAAAGCGGCTTCCATCTTTGCGAATATAAGTTAACTCGTAGATATCTTCGATACCGCGAGAGGCTTTGAACACCAACGCTTCAAATCCTGGTGTGATCGGCGTTGACCTCTCCAAACTAAGTGATTTTGCCCGAGAAATTAGTTCATATGGATCGGATATATCTGCTGGAGTTTTTTTATTAACAACATCAATCGCATCATATCCGAGCATTCTTTCTGCTCCAACGTTGAAAATTTGAATGATGCCTTTTGCGTCTGTTGCAATACTTGAAAAGTTTGGGCTGTTAAATATGGCACTTTGTAAAGCCCCTGTGATTTGTAGGGTTTCCTGGGGTTGTAAAGTACTAACTTTCATTGGTTTTTCAACCTCTGATAGATGATTTCTTGATTCTGCGTTTTTTGTCATTCATCGCCTCGATAGAATACAGTTGTCCAACTTAATGTTAAATAAGAGCATAAGAGGTTAAGGCTATTTATGTCCCTAAAACTATCTCAATAAATACTATACAGGTTTACGTTCGGTGAGCTAAAAATGCTATTTTAGAAGATCTAAAGGGGTCTCAAATCAGGCTTATAAAAAAGAAATGATCGATCAACCCCCAAAATATTCCCCAGGCACTACCTAGAATGGCACCAGCCATGATATCTCGTGGATAGTGAGCACCAACGTAGATTCGAGTGATGCCTACTAAAAATGCCAGTGCATACATTCCTAGAGCAGCGATCAAAGGGAGGTGGAAACCCTGGATAAATATCACGGCTGTAAAAAAAACCTGGCTTGTATGTCCGCTGGGAAAGGATCTTCCAATTGCCTTACCTCCAACGATGCGAGTTTGTGTGAGGCGAACAAACGGACGTGACCGATAAATGATCAATTTTAACAACTCAACGATGAGCCATAAGATTATGCTCCCAAGTATGAGTTTGTACGAAAAAATCTGTTTTCCGATAAACAGTAAAAAAAGTGCAAACCCAAGTGTTGCTAATGCATTTCCGAGTTGGGTAAAACCAACCATTAATTTGTCTAACCATAATGGCCTTCGACCGCGAATATTTAACAAGAGGAAGAACCACGAGTCAAGTCGTTGGCCTGCGGATAAAATTAATGAGATTGCCAAAACAGAGAATCCCAGGAGCATGGCAGCCAGGATTTTTTGTTTTAACAATCCTTGCCAAAAATAAATTCGAATACGAGAGGGTATAAAAAGTAAAATAATAAATAAGCTTAAAGAAATCAATGCAAGACGAATTAATGGTTTATGGATTTTTAACCATAAAATTATTCGTTTTTTAGTATTGACAACCTTATGCTTGTGAAAATCGCCCATACCAATAATTACTCATCTATGTTCTTGGCCGCAAGTGGGCGCATCACAATTGGATTAACAATCGCAGTTATTGCATGGTGCAATACTTCAATGGTTACCTGACCGGTTCCAAGATCAATCCCGTCAGCCATCACATTCATTGCAGGATTTGTATCAATAACCAACTTTCTTACTCGCAAATGTTTTATGCGCGGATCTTCTGGCCGATCCATGCCGATCCCTTGAAAAATATATTTTAATAGTTCCATTTTGGTCAGGTCTGCCAAATGAATTACATCCAAAAACCCATCCCGAAAAGACTTTGCTGGGCTGACTTGATAATGAAACCCGATAAAGGGCATATTAGTCACTAAAACTACATGCCCCGTATCTTGTAATTTTTTCTTTTGATCCATAAAAAGACTTATCTCGGCCGGCGGAGAAGAAGTTAAGGTTTTAAAGATTTCACCAATCTTGTTTAAATTGCCATGTTGGAAATCATCCACGGTTGGGAAAAGCTCGGCTACTAAACCAATCGAAACGCCTTCTAAAAAAGTTAATACGGTTTTTCCACATGTCGCTCTGCCAAGGTCTACTTTAACGCGCTTGCCTGTTCGTAAAAGGGCAATGGCTTCGGGGATATCATCAGGGATACCAAAACTTAAAGGCACATTATTCTGTGTACCAATTGGAATGACTCCAAGCGTGGCATCAGTGCCTGAAAGAAGTCTTGCCACCGATGAAATGGTGCCGTCTCCTCCGCAAACCACAAACAGCCTAAAACCTTGATCAAGCGCTTTCCTGACGGCTCCTTCAAGGTCGCATCCGGGTTCGACCAGAAAAGGTTCAGGTACGATCCGTTGAGATTGAAGTTCGTGAATGATATCTACGATTTCAATGGGATGTGCCCTGGCGGCTCCGGCACTCGGATTAAAAATTAGTTTCGCGTGAAGGGTATGTTTTTTATTAAGATTTGGAATCATCGATTTGCTTTCTATTATATGTTTCAAATCTTTTGCCAAAGATAAAATGACAGGTCACAAGGTTCAATCCTAATTGCTAATCAAAGATGGATGAGCAATGTTGACAAAAAAAGTTTCCATTCATAAATTTGTAAATTTGAATAACTTATCCATCACTTCCTAGAAAACTGGATAAGTTATTCAATAGTTGTGTAATTTGGTTTGGTAATTACACTCGCCGTTTTCCTAAACCCAGCAGGCGCAAAATTAATATGAGCACAATTGCGCCCAGGAAGGCGATCATGATGGACCCAAAATTAATGCCGCTCATGCCTGGACCAATATGGAATACTGAAGACGCGAGCCATCCCCCCAGTAAACCGCCGATCACTCCAACGATGATGTTTCCGATTAAACCAAAGCCACTACCGCGCATTATTAATCCCGCCAACCAACCAGCGATTAAACCAACAACAATCCAGGAAAGTAAACCCATTACGATCTCCTTTATGTAAAGTGTAAGAAAAAAACCCAGGCAGTTGTTTGTCTGGGTTTAAGTGAATGTTATTTTCTGGAACCCTTTTTTGAGTCAGATTTATTTGTCGACGTTTCTTTGTCTGCTTCACGAACCAGTGCTGGTTGATTTTTAGCATCTCGCATCACTGTTGAGACAAGACCAGTCGGGTCATTGTGTCCTTTGATCTTAGTTTTATTTTGACTTGGTTTTCGTTTGCTATTTCCTTTTTGTCCCAATTGGTACTCCATTCATAAGTGTTTTTTACTTTATTGATTATTTGATTTTTAGTGAGATTCCAGTAAATTAATCAGAATCATCCGCATCGAAATCGGATTTCTGTTTTCTAAGATTTTCGGCGCTTACCAGTCTGCTGGCTAGCCATCCAATCAAAGCACCTGTGGTGAGCCATACTAAAAAATTAAACAGGTTCATTCTTCCTCCTTTATAAATTGAAAAGTAACATTATTATTCTGATGAAACAAAGCCACCGGTTTTTTTTATGCTACCAATAGGACCGGTGGTTATTGCCGAACTACCGCTAAATCGAACCGGGAGGGGATGTATGCTTCTGCTCAGACACTGTGGTTTGTTGTGTCCCTGTTGGTGTTTGAGTTCTGGTAGTTTGTTGTAAACCTGGTGTAGATTGTTGGTTTGAATGGTTTTCAACAATCGTCTGCCTAACGACAACTGGTCCTCGCGGACGATAGAAAATCACATATATAATCCGTTCGATACCCCAGGCTATCAACAAATAGATGGCCATTGCCAGTAAGGATGAAAATTCAAACACCATATTGCCGGCAGATGGTGCACCGGTTAAGGATAAAAACGGTGCAACGAAGAAATTGGAGAGGCCATAAATAAAACTGGCGAAATTATTTTCTGCATATACGCCAATCAATCTAAAAATGAATCGTAATGCGATTATGGATTCAATTATCCCGAGGAAGAGCCAAATTAATTGAGTCGCTTTAAATGTGGCTACTCGCTGGGTACGTCCAGTTTCGTGTTGTGAAGTTCTTGTTTCTCTAAAATCAGTCATTTAAACCTCTTTTCAATGTTGCGATATTGTTCATTAATTACCAACAAGAATTGTTTTACCGATTAACGAGATTGTTGGGATGGTTTGAGTAAAAAACCAAGAATCAAACCAAACAAAAGACCAAAAGTGATCACAACCCATGGATATTTTTTAACACTGTGACTAAGATCGAAGGGAAGACGATCTGCAACATCTTGTGCCTTGGTGTTATATTGTTTCATTCCGAGATTAACGTCTTTTCTGATGGATGAGGCTGCTCCTTTGACATTTTCTTTAACTGTCCCTCTCAATTCATCATATTCAGCCTTCAATTGAGAAACACCATCTCCGACCATTGCGTCAACAGCATTTTTAACTTTAGTGCCGTCTTTGGCCATTTTGGCTTCAAATTGTTGTTCATTCATTTTAATTTTTCCTTTTCTGGCTTACACCAATTGATGGTTCAGTTTCAATATAAGATCGAAGCATCCATGCCATTTTTTCATGCATGCGCATAACGCTTACCAAGAGGTCAGAAGTTCCTTCATCCTCGTATTCATCATTGCATTTTCGAATGTCTTCATGCAAATACCGAATAATGGTTTCATGATCAGCTAATAAATGAAGAATAGTTGGCACTTCTAAGGGCCGCTCTTCTAACCGAGTGTGAGTAAGAAACTCGGCAAAACTTCCAATTGCGATCCCGCCCACCATACGTACCCGTTCTGCGATCTCGTCTGAAATATCGTTTAGTTGTTTATATTGAGTATCGAAAAGAATGTGCAGTTCAAAGAAGCCTACCCCATGGACGTTCCAATGGGCATTACGTGTCTTCAAGGTCAGCAAAGCCTCATTCGAAAGGATACTGTTGAGGATATTAATAATTGGCAGCCGTACATCACTTTCCAAGCCAATATTGGGTTGGATGAGAATTTGTATTTTTGGATCGTGACCGTTGTTACGAATTAGTCCCATGTAGCCTCCTGAATATTGATAGATTGTTGCTACAATAAGATCCTACAGAGATTGACATGACTTTGTCCCTAATACAACCTGTAAAAAATCTCAAAATTACAAACACTGTATTTCAATATTGTTTTAGAAAAAGATCAATAGGTTTGGAATTTTTTGGCATAGAATCACAATAAATTACTAACGTTGAGTTGAAAAAACAACAATTCTATGATCAAATTCTCCATCTTTGTAATTACCGGTACAAGTGATCAGGGTTAAGTGAGATAGGCCGTCTGTGAGTTTTTGTCCATCTGAACCTATGGTGCCGCCGAAGATTCGATCATTGATTTCCGGTTCGTTTAGCTCAACCATCGAATATTTGAATACTTCATCCACAACAAAATATAAAAGGGTGTTTGTGATTTTTTCTTTAATGATTATCAAGTCGCCTGGTTTAAGTTTTCTAATCCGTGAAAAAGTCTCAGGTTCCCCTAGCAGACCATTCACATGACCGGCGATTGTAGAGGTTCCAGGTTCTCCCGGAATCGCACTTCCGCGGTACCAAAAAGTTGAAGACCAATTTGGATCCCCATAAAGGCCTTTCGGAGCATCCATATTGTTATCTTCAGTAAGCCCGACTGCAAGGATGGGAGCATCTACATCCAGGATAGGGATTATGATTTTTAGAGGTATTTCTACCGGCCCTGCATGAAGGTCAAGGGTCGAATCATAATCCGAACCCAGTATTGAAGACTTAGCGGTTTCTGTTGCAGTTTGTAAACCAATACGGCTTGAGTTTGATCTATCGATGATTTTCGATTCGCGTATGCTTTGTTTTATTGCGTCGACAGACATTTGACTTGGATTATTTTGATTGTTTGAATGAGACGCAGAAAGAATTTCATCCTCCCTCCGCGTCTCATTTTGAACATTACTTACGATAAATGTTACGATTAGCAACAAAATCGCGAGAAATATTTGTCTTCGAAAATAGAAGAGTTTATTTCTCAATCCCAATTTTTCGCTATCATTTCGATCCATTGTTGCGTTTTATTTTCCGAGTTAAAAAGAATAGTATCGCCACACTTAAGCCGCTGAATCCCAAAATAAACCATATGGTTCCATCACCTTGAAGCGGGGCGCCACCCGTACTTGGCACACCAGCTCTGCTCGCAATAGCCGTTGCGGTAAGGGCTGTTTGCGTTCCAACGTAGGCTTCAGTCGAACCGCTTTCGGGTTGTGGATTGTCAGGTGGACCAGCAGCAGCAGAATTACACGGCGGCATGCTGATGGTGTTATTATCTGTCGTTAATGCTCCAACTAGTGAGATTACACGACCGCTTACATTGGCTCCTGATACGAGGGTAATATTATTTTCTGAAATAACAGTCCCAATGAAAGAGGTGCCAGATGCTATTGTAGTGCTTTCACCAACTTGCCAGAACACGTTGCATGCCTGGGCATTTCCACTCATCACGACTGACCCAGAAAAGGTTAGAGAATCTCCGACTTGAAAAACCCACACATCATCATAGCCACCGTCGAGCGTCAGTGTTCCAGCAAATGTTGCACTGGAGGCTGTCGTCCATACTCCCGGCGCGGGGTTAGTTACCAAGCTCCAGGTTCCATCAGAACCTTGTCCGGCAAGGTTATTGTAGGCGCCTAATGCATCCGTTTGTGCATTCGCGGCCAGAGAGGCTGTACCAAAATATTCTGATCCGCCGACTATCCATGGACCAGTTCGGCTCGATTCGTCACCAGGTGAAAGACCCAAATTACCTCCCAGGGTTGTGGTATTAGCGCTTTCAGCAGATAACGCAGCCAAGGCAGAAAAACTGCCTGCAGCACCAAGACCTGGCGATGTGGCGGCGTTATTAGGTCTGGCCAGTACACCTGTATAAGTAAATCCTGCAGCCATGACCAGTAATACCAAGATTACTGAAATAGCAAGAACTCTATTTGTTTTCATTTTTTCCATCCTTCTTGAATGTATATCCAACCGAGTGGTTGAACGTTGAGTAAAATTTCGTGCAGGTTCGGATCAGGATCAGTAGAGGTTGTTCCGATTATGATGGTTCCCTCAGTATTCTTTGAAGATTTGAGTGATTCACTTAAAAAATTTTTTGTCTTCATCATGGCAATTGAATCTGTATTTGATTTCAGGACTATATTTGATGGATATTCTTTGGACAAAATACTCGTATTCATGCTTTTCTTATTCGTCAATTTTGATGTCCAGTCATCTATCCACCAGGCATTGTTTAATCGATTATTTCGCTTCGTTTTTATTTTTAGTAAAGTCATTGTGCATACCGATTTGTGATCAGGATCGTTTTGTGGTGAGATAGCTTTTCCCATATTAACTTGGCTGATTCAGTCGAGATGGAATTTACTTTGTCAATATCCGGGTCAAAAATACACTCCTTTCAACAGTAGGAATAGTTTCAATACCATCTTATGTGATGGGGGCTATTAATGTCCCAAACACTAACTCAATAAATACTGAAAATAAGGAAATATTGTGCGTCGATATAAAAATAGATGGAATTTTTGTGAGAACGGTGTATTTTTACACTCTGATTCTTAAGAAATTTTTAGAAATAATTTTGTTTTCATTGAGGACATGTATCGAAGAGGATGGGTAATATATTGACGTCAACCCATTTTATTTGAAAAGAGGAAAAATGAAAAAAGTATTTACCGGGTTATTTGTACTTGTTTTTGTGTTGGGTATGGTTATGTTGAACGTACCCCAGGTTGCCAAAGCTGAAACCAGTTCATCTTTAGCACCAGGTGAATGGCGGGTTCCCGCACCTGTAATTGGTACTGAAGTAATGGTTACTTCTGTTGGGGCGCCTTCGTATCTGCAATTGATCACAAATGGAATTAAGACCACGGCACCAGCCCTAATCTGCCATGATTTTAAAGGAGCAGGTTTTAATTGGGTTGGAGAGATCAGACGTTTGGTCGATGACACCTGGGTTAAAGTAATGACCACCACGGATTTAATTCCGGCACCTAGTGAAGGAATCTACCAAGCTTGCGCACAGACATATTATGCAGGAACTTATGCGTTATTTGCATATTATCATGTGCCCACGGAAGATGATGTTGCAGCTGACATGGTAATGGTCGAAAAACCAGGCTTGTGGAGCAGAGGTAATGTTGTCTCATTAGATTTCGTCACGTACCCCAGACCTTCATGGCTTGATAGTTACTCTACTGGAATTGAAGTCACCAGCTATGGTGAAATCTGCCATCCATTCCCTGTAAGCAATGAAGATATGGTTGCTGAGATTCGCCAATTGAAAGATGGCCTTTGGGTTAGGCTTCCAACTACTTTCAGAGATATTCCTGAAGTAGATGGGGTTTACTCGGCTTGCGCGATCGCTCCAGGTGCAGGAATCTATACACTCTTTGGATATGTAGAATAATAATCCAAGTGTTTTGACCAAAAAGTTACAGAACAACAAGTTTCTGAACAACAAGTTACCCTCGGTTAGTTTCGAGGGTAACTTGTTGTTATTTCACAAAAGTTTAGACGAAGTACTCAAAATTGGATTGTAAGTAAAAAAACAAAGCCTTCACTAATGGGTTCGACTGCTCATGGATAAAATTGAAATTCCACCAGTGGATTAATAGATCTTTTTTGAGTGCAAGTTGTAGCCCATTCCAGATACAGTCTCAAGCAATTCGTTATAATCGCCTAACTTTTTGCGCAAACGTCCGAGGTAGGTGTGAAGGTAATGATTTGAGCCTCGATATTCGGGTCCCCATACGCGAACCAACAATTCATCATGGGTCACGATTCCATCCAATCTGTTTGCTAATTCTGAAAGAATAGAATACTCAGTTCTTGTAAGGTGAAGGTCACCTTCGCCAATAAAAACCCTGCGTGCCTCAAGGTCAATGATCAGGTCACCAATTTGAATCTTGTTATCACTTGTTTTGGCAGAAACATAGGTGCGACGCAAAAATGCTCTCACCCTGGCAAGCAATTCTTCTTGCCCAAAAGGTTTCGTCACATAGTCGTCAGCGCCTGCATCCAATGCAGCTACTTTGAGGTCTTCTTCGAGCCGCGCGCTCAATATTATGATTGGCACGTCTGAGCGCGCCCTTATCCAGGAACACACATCAACTCCAGAAAGTCCAGGGATGATCAGGTCAAGCAAGACGAGATCAACCGGTATTTCTTGAAATAATGCAATCGCGGTATGACTATCTTCGGCTTCGCTGACGGTATAGCCGCGTTTTACAAGGTTGACTCTGACGAGTTTGCGGATGTTTGGATCATCTTCGATGATTAATATATTTCCCATAGGTTATTGCCCCGATTCTAAGTTTTTCGCTTGATTTTTTGTTGAAACAAGCGGCACTGTAAAAGAAATTGAAGCCCCGACAACCGTTTTCTTTTTAATCCAGATTCGGCCTCCGTGAGCTTCTACTAAACCTTTGCAAATAGCCAATCC
>AMFJ01003260.1_pt1 | contig 11153 bp, 13 predicted proteins | sample 427208 | NCBI WGS metagenome assembly AMFJ01 (sample SAMN02954298, study PRJNA114691) | groundwater metagenome | biome: aquatic; feature: subsurface aquifer; material: sediment; isolation source: subsurface aquifer sediment | place: USA: Rifle, CO | collected 2008-08
AATTCCGGAGGGCAAATGCATCCCCTTGCATTTTCCCTAAGTGCACGCTTCACCAGAGCGTCTTCACCTGAATGAAAAGTTATTACTGCCAATCTACCACCCGGCTTTAACACTTCAATCGCCTGGGAGAGAAATAAACCAAGAGTCTTAAGTTCCTGATTTACTTCTATTCTTAGTGCTTGAAATGTTTTGGTTGCTGGATGCAATTTTTTTCTCTTATAAGCTCCTGGCACAGACCTTTCAATCAACTCAACCAACTCCATTGTTCTCTCCAACGGCTTTTCAGCTCTTTGCAAAACAATATTACGGGCAATCGAATGTGCATATTGCTCATCTCCAAATTCTCTCAAAATTCTCGTGAGGTCTTCTTGAGAATAAGTATTGATGACTTCTTTCGCAGTAATCCCTCTTGTCAAATCCATACGCATATCCAATGGCGCATCAATTTGAAAACTTATTCCTCTGGATTCATCGATTAATTGATCTGATGAAATTCCAAGATCTGCCAAGATCGCATCGACCGAAGAAATATTTATTGAAGCTAGGCTATCTTTTAAAGTTGAATAATTATCATGGAATAACACAACATTATCACCAGAATTTTCAACTTTACCAGCTTCAATTTTTTTTCTAAAGCGATCGATCGCGTCCTGATCACGATCAAAAGCAATAAGCTTTCCATTTTTTCCAATTTTTTTAAGAACTTCCAAACTATGTCCACCTCCTCCCAATGTTGCGTCAACAACAATCATTCCGGGACGCAATCTGAGTTGCTCTATAGTTTCTTGTAATAAAACAGTCTTATGTATCGTCATAACATCTTAATTTCAAATTTTGAATTTTTAATTTTGAATCAAATTCTAATGACTTAATATTTAATCATTAAAATATTTATTGCATTTATTCAAAATTCTAAATTCAAAATTCAAAATTGCAACTTAGTAAATTCCCAACTTTCCTAATTGTTCAGCAATCTCGTCAGTATTTTCTTCAGCTTTTGTTTTATATGCTTTCCATTTTTCTTCATCCCAAATTTCTAAGCGATTGAAAAGTCCAGCAACAACAACACTCTTATCCAGCCCTGCATATTCTTTCAAATATTCAGGTAACAGTACTCTTCCTTGAACATCCAAATCCGCATCAACTGCTCCCGCCAACATCAAGCGCACAAAACTTCTGGTTGTCGATTCCCCCATCGGCAACGTTCCAAGTTTTTCTGCAAGATCTTTCCAAACTTTTATCGGATATACAAATAAACATTTATCCAACCCTCGAGTTACAACAACTTTTGTTCCAAGCTCTTTTCTAAACTTTGAAGGAAGCGCCAGACGCTTTTTAGGATCAACATTATGCTGATATTCTCCGATAAACATAAGTTTAGGTTTTAGGTTTTTAGTGGAAATGTAATTCATACTACATCAAATTCCACACTTTCTTCCACTTCACCACACCGTACTACAATATTACTCCACAAGCGTACACCAGTCAACACAATTCAGAAAACAAAAAAAATGGCTAACCAGAGCCATTTATTTTAGTTATACACACCTCCAAAATGAAAACTGAACAAACTAGCGCTCAATTAAAGGATTCCGCCATAAACACTAGAAATAGTGTTTATCAAATATGGCACCATCAAAGCTAGCACAACAATAGGCGCAACAACTGTGACCAAAGTCACAACAAGCGTCCAAAGAAAATATTTTCGCAATTTTTCAACTGAAGAATAAATTGCATCAATTTTAATTTGTTGCTCATCTATTTTTCTCAAAAGTTCTTCATCCATATTTTTTATTAAATTAAATTATTTTTTTACGTTCAATTTTTGCAATTGCCATTCTAATTTTCTCATAGCTTATTTCAGAAGGAAGATGTTTTTTTATTGGACTGAGTTTTTCATAATTCCCTTCTTTTTTTATTGCTGCCACAATCTTTGCATCTTCTTCTTTAGTTAAAAAATCATCAATTGCAAAATTTCCACCAAGAACATACCAATCCGCCAAATGATTAAAAATTGTACTCACTCCCAAGCTTCTAATTTTTGCAATCTGCTCGGGCGTATATCCTTGTTTGTATAAATTGGCAGTCTCCAAAATAGTACCGTTGATCCCGCCTAATGTTTTCCGTTTTCTAGGTAAAACTTTTTTAACCCTCTTTCCTTCTTCCAAATTTTCAGATTTTTCCCATTTATATTTCAAACACACATCGCAGCCCTTACAATTCCCCGAATGATTTTTAACAGAAGGATCTCCGAAATATTCAAGTAAAAGCAATCTGCGACAAGTTTGAAGATTCACATATTCTTTCATCTTATCAAGTCTGGAATATTTGATATCGGTAATCATTTTTGTGTCTGCCCAACCTTTTCCTTGCGACATCATCTCTCCTTTATTCGCCATAATAAAAAAATGATGCAAACTTGCGTCACCTTTTGAATGAAGCAAAATGCAAAAAGCATTTTCACCATCTCGACCAGCTCTTCCCGCTTCCTGATAATATCCCTCCGGACTCGACGGCATTCCAACATGAATAACAAAACGGATATCAGCCTTATCAACGCCCATTCCAAATGCAATAGTCGCTACAATAACTTTGAATTTATTTTCCATAAATTCATTTTGGATCTTGCTCCTTTTGTCTCCTGTCATGCCAGCGTGATATGCAGCAGCTTTCACTCCATTTTCTTTAAAAAATTTTGCAAGAGCTTCAGTTTCTTTCCGTGTAATTGCATAAATAATTCCGCTGCCCTGAATTGATTTAACAATTCTTAATGCCTCCAATACCCTATCTTTTTTCTTTAAATTTTCTCGCACAAAAAATTTAAGATTCGGTCTGTCAAAACCTCGCACAAAAACATCCGGATTTTTTAATGCCAAACGCTGGATTATATCATCCTTAACCTCAGGCGTTGCTGTTGCCGTAAAAGCTGCTACGATAGGTCTTTTTTTCAACAAAGAAATATATTCCTTCACTGAAAGATAGTCCGGACGAAAATCATGACCCCACTGCGAAACACAATGCGCTTCATCAACTGCAAGCAAATACACATCTAGTTCAGAAAAAAGTTTTTGAAACTGAAAATTACCAAATCTTTCCGGCGCAATGTAAACAATTTTTATATTCCCTAATTTTATTTGAGCAAAACGATCATGAATTTCTGCCTGACTCAGAGAACTGTTGATATATGTCGCTGAAATTCCACGAGCATTAAGTGCATCGACTTGATCCTGCATCAAAGCAATAAGCGGCGAAATTACGATAGAAATATTTTCATTCAAAATTGCCGGCAACTGAAAGCAAAGGGACTTTCCTCCCCCAGTCGGCATAAGCGCGACAACATCTTTCCCAGAAATGATGCTTTCCACAATTTCTTTTTGCCCCGGACGAAACTCCGAAAACAAAAAATATTTTTTTAATTCTTTTTCAAGCATATACTGCATTATAATTCTTTTACAAATTGCCTTGCAGCCTCTTGAATAAAATTGATTTGCGTATTAACTATTTCATTTGGTAATTTTTCAACATCATACAATTTTCCTAAATGTAAAACTTCATTTGTTGCCAGTTCCACATAAAAAACAACTGCCAATTCTCTTCCGCGCAAAGACTGATGAAAAATAAAGCTTACAAATACGGGATCCTTTTTAATGGAAATGTTTTGAAGTTCTTGACCAATAAGTCTCTTAAATGCATCTTTAAAACTTCCCTCTTCATCATTTGCCCTGACAACTGTTCCAGCAGTGTGCAACTTTCCTCCCCATATTGGATCATTAGCCTCTCTTTCCTGAAGCAACACTTTGGCTTTCCCATTGTCATTATACAAAGGAACAATTTCAACTATGCAGCTCACATATAATCTAGCTACTTCTAGAAAAATTGGCAGTGGCAAGAAACCAGGCTCGAGCTTTTTTAATATATCTGATACTATTTTTATTTCTTCTTCTGTTATTTTTTTCTCCGACATAATTTACAAAAAATGATTATTTACCATATTATAGCATCTTTTTACATATTAAAAGCAAATATAACAAAAAAACGCATTTGAAAAATACGTTTTTATCATTATTTGACGGTCCGGTTGGATTCGAACCAACGCCTCACTATCAAACAAAAAGTGTTGATTGGCAAAATTCTTCGAAAAGTAAATAACCAACCAATGACTTTCTGTATCAACCTAATAGCCGCTCTACCGCTAAGCTACGGACCATGCAAAATAATACACGTCCGTAAAACAAATATTTCACAATTCATATAACATAAAACATATAGCATATAGCAAATGCATTTTGTTACATGTTTCATGTTTCATGTTTCATGCTACATGATTCGAAGTAAAGAAGATTTATAAATTTCCGGCTTATATGCTTCAAGTCGTATTATTTGAGTTCTCCCAAGTCCTGATTCTGCAAGTTTTCTTCTAAGCTCAGGAATTGATTGCTTTTGATCATAACCCAGACAAATAACGTCAGGTTTATATTCCCGAACTACTCTGTATCTATCATCAAGACCTCCTAAAACAACCTTTTCTGCCAAACCACTTTTTTTAATAGCATTAACTCTTTCACCTTCAGAATGCCTAGGCAATTTTCCTTTTACCTTCAAAACAGTCACATCCCTAGCCACCACGATGCGCAAATATTCACCATGCGCTCTAGCCTGTTTCAAAAAATTTCTATGACCTTCATGAAAAATATCGAAAGTTCCAAATACCAAAACCTTTTTCATAATTTACGAATTACGAATAAATACAAATTCGCCAGCTGGCGAAACGAATATACTAATTAATAATTTAACAATTTATTTTTCAACTCTTCGATTTCTTTTTTATCTTCAACTAATTTTCCTTTATGCAATTTCACAAGCAACGGAAGCACTCCGCAATTCTTACACTTTCCCCACCCACAACCTTTCTTTTCCTCAGAAAGCATCTTGCAAAGTTTAATTTCACGATTAAAAATTGTTTTTGAAATAATATTTTTCTCAAGCCCAATTGTACAAGATAATTTTTTATTCATTTTGTTTTTCAAGATATTTAACAAAGGGATTTTTTCCTTCAAACGCTATTACTGGAATGACATTATTGATTATTTTTTTAGAAATTCCATATTTGCATTCGTATTGTTGATCAACTGCTCCAAAAATGGCTTTACTATAATCAAATCCAAGCTTTTCACTAACATTTCTTACTGCAACTTCCGATTCTCCCTCAATTTCAACAAATGGCTCTAAAAATGGCCATTCATCAATACAAACTTCGACATCATCTAATTTCCATAGCTCTCTCCTGCTTTCTTGGTATGCTTTTTTTACGCAACCCATTGCCAAAAACAGATTCTCTGTATTTTCAAAGCTATCAACTTCAATGCAGATCTCCTTTTGATCTTCAATATTATTTCCATTAACAATCTTGAGACTTGCAGTGATCCTATCACCTTCATCACGAACTCTCATCCAAGCGCCCTCTATTTCATTTCCCTTAGGCAACTTGAAGTTTCTGCGTTTTTGCAAAAATTCAGGCTTAATCAACTTAGCCCCGACTTTTACAAGCCGCTCTCTTATTTCATCCTTATCTATATTTGGAAATGTCGCCTCGTATTCAATTTGCATATTATTCAATTTCAACTCCAATTTCCTGAAGCATTTCAATTATATGCTCAGTTGGAATTCCACGAAGTATATTATTATAACTGCCACTTATAGTATTTATAAAAACAGCGCTATAATTTTCTAGTGGGTCAAAGCCATGCGCATGAGTTTTATATTTTTCAGTTTGATTTAAATATTTTTCTATTTCCTTATCACTGTAATTCCGCATAAAAGCTTCGGTAGTGACAACCGCTTTATTAATTATACTCTTTTCCTTATCAATCAAGCATACCCCAGTATGAAAACTGAATTTATTTCCAGATAATGATTTTAATCTATCAAAAGCTTCTTGCCTTGACTTCGGTTTTTCAAGTATTTCCCCATTGAACCAACCAACGGAATCAAAACCAATAATAACGCCTTCTTTGCATTTCTTGGCAACAGCCTCAGCCTTTTGTTTTGCAAGTTCCTGAACCAGTTCTTGTGGACTATTCGGCCTACCTTCAAATTTTTCATCAACATCGCTTCCAATGGCTTCGAATTCAATACCGATAGACCTGAAAGCTTCTTGTCGATATGGTGAAGTTGTCGCAAGAATAATTTTTTTCATACGATTATTTTTTAACTATTTTATTTTTGATAAATCGCCATCCAAAACCACATCGACCATAGCATTTATTTCATCAGAATAAGAAACATCTTCAGGTGCAGGATTATATAGGAAAACTTTTTTATTATTCACATGCGCAAATCCAATTTCCATGAGAGTATTCCCTCCGATGTAATTTTTGATTCCATTTTTATCAAAGTTACCAACCACGATAGCGTCACCACTCACGATTAAATCATACCAATATTTGATAAAATTGTGCTTACGTTTCGCTTGAGCATGATTTTCATTCGCATCTGCGATCAGCTCCTCTGCAGTTCCATCAGCAATTCCAAACATAAACGGATGCATCATTGGCTCATGTCCTATTTTTTCAAGCTCACGATAAATCTCAACTAATTTATCGGCATGTTTTATACTTCCATTTATCGTAATTTTCATATTATTTCTTTTTAGCCATGTTGCATTCAACAAAAGGTGTGTTCTTGTCTATCTCAAAAATTTCTATTACTTCATATTTTCCTCGGGTGAAAACTTCACCATTTTCAACAAAATGAATAACTTCAAGAATATTTACATTTGCTCTTGGTTGAGAAAAGCTCCCGCCTGCGGAAGTGGTTTCAATCAATGAAACTGCACCTTTCAAATAATAAATTCTTTGCTCCTTCTTCAAAAAATCATAGACTTTTCCAACTTCAAGGTTTTCCGGAATACACTCCTCAACTTTTCTTTTACCAGCCTTAAATTCAGACAAATCCCTCAGCGCTAACTCGGGATTAAATTCCACTGCAATACCCATAGCAATATTAATTTAAAATTTAAAATTTTTAATTTAAAATTATCAAGTTATCCTGCCCAATAATTATTAACCCAGAGGATAATATCCAACGCTAGAAAAAGTGTCGATAGCAAAATCCATCCCATTTGAACTGTTTTGTTTTTGATTTTTGCAAGCAAAATGAAAAGTGGAAACATCACCAAACTATATCGTCCAACACTCATGAGTGTTCCGGATGTGAAAGCTGCAATCAATGTTGTAGACATAAAAATCGCATATAACGGTGAAAGTTTTTTATATACAGCCACAACTGAAGAGATAATAAAAATTGCCAGAAAAATATCGATAAACATGTTCGCAATTGATGGATTCGAGAAAAAGGAAAAATGATCCCAGTTTATTGAAAACGATCTTCCCCAATTGCTCTGAATTTTGAAAAATAAAAATGGATCACCAAATTTCCACCAATCATATCCAAGAAAAAGAAAACTTCCAATTGGTGCGAATAAAACAGGAACAAAATTCTTCCATGCTTTTGGCGTGAGCATGTTTTTCCAACCATTTATTTCCACAATTTTCCATAGAATCGGAAGCGCCAGAAAAGCTCCATTGCTATGAGTCAATGCTCCTAAAAAGGCAAAGAGTCCTGCGAGATAAAAGTTTTTTCTAAATGCATAGTAGAAAGTCGCAATCGTCAGAAACAAAAATATAGATTCAGTGTAGATAACATTAAAGAAAAAAGCTGTCGGAAAAATCAACATCAACAAAATCGGTAATTCCGGATCAATGTCTGGATGATTTTCTTTCACGAATTTATAAAAATACACACAAGCTCCCACCAAAAACGCCATACTGAGAATCCAACCAGCTAACACGAAATTGCCCAACTCGTCTGCCGAAGAGGGCAGAATTCTTCCGAAAATTTTTATAAGTGTTGGATATAAGGGAAAGAACACAACATTTGCCAAAGTGTTGTCAGCTTTCAAATAATATCCATTTTGCACAATATCCAAATACCAATAAGAATCCCATCGGTTGTGCATATCCACCAAACCTGAATCTTTCGGCACCGGAAAACTTTCCGGCGTGATCCAAGTATAAGCAGTGTCTGGCATAAGATTAAAACGATTCAAAGCCACAAACCCAAAAAGATTCACGACGAACAGCCAAACTAAAACTATCAATATTATTTTTTTCATTTGAAGATTATTTAAATAATTCAGGATATAGGAGTAAGGCTCTCGTGATGGCTGCCACAGAATCAGCAACCCAAATCTCACCTTTTTTTATCATTTCCAAAGCTTCTTGTGGAGAAACTTTAACTATCTCAATTTCTTCATTTGTATCAAAATTTTGTTTAGAGTTAAATTCAAGATTTTTAGCAAGATAACAATATGTGACATTAGTTGTCTTTGTTGGATTGTTGGCATTTTTTCCTATAGAAATAAGATTTCCCACAGTTGTTTTGATTCCAACCTCCTCTTCTAATTCTGCCAGAGCCGATTCTTCCAATGTTTTTCCCTTCTGTTGAAACCCTGCTGGCAATTCAATCAATATCTCGCCAACAGCATGCTTATATTGCTTAACTAAAACAACTTCATTTTTTGTTGTTATAGGCAGAACCATAACAACATTTCCCAGGGGTGATATAAAATAATCATCAACAATTTTCCCATTTGGCAATTCAACAGTTTGCTGCAAAACAGGGAACCATTTACTCGGAGAAACATCGGTTTCCCTAATTACTTTCCATTTTTTCATAATTTAATATATTTTTTATATTAATCAAGAAATCTGATCCTTAAATTTTTTATCAATTGCGCCAAAAATATTTTTTTCATGTCTTTTTACTTGTCTATATTTTTCAGGTGTGCCAGTATCGATAAAAATATTTCCTTTATTATTATATGCATACATTTTTCCCTCCTTCACAATTTGAGGAATAAGATCGCGATACAATGATAGCGAACCTTCACCGGATTTCCAGTCATAATCCCTAAGCATTTGCGATTTTATTAATACTATTCCAGTGCTACTTCCTTTAAAGCCTTCCCAATTTTCAGGTTTCGCAAGATATAACCCCTCCCTAGCTTCTCCGCAATATACAACCTTTCCATCATTGTCCACATCAAAAGCTCCTTCATTTGGAACTCCCGTTTTAGTGGTTAATACTATAGTAGCATCCGCACCACTTCTTTCATGTTGCAAAATAAATTCACCAATATCTTCTACATATGCAACAGTATCGACATTTTCGACCAAGACATTATTGCCAATGTTGTCCAATTCACGAACCGATTTAATCAAATCTCCAGCGGTATCTTCTTGTATTTCCGTATTCGCCACAAAAACCTTTTCGTTTTCGTTGTTTTGAAAATATTCTGCCACAGCGTAATGATCACCAGCTCCCACGATTACATTTTTAAAACCCAATTCCATTATTAAATCCACATGATTTTGCACTATAGGTTTTCCTGCAAATTCAACAAGGGCTTTTGTTACACCAGATGTACCCTTTGTAAAAACCGACTCAAGTCTCGTTCCTCTACCTCCAGCATTAATATAAACAGTTGTCCGAGAAATTGCCTCTTTTCTTTCTCGTTTTTCTCGTTCACTTGCACTTTCCTGAGCAATAACTTGTTCCCCAAAATTAAAATTCATAAATTTTATTTTGCTAGTGGAAATTTCTCAGTTAATTTTTCCACCTCTTTTTTATTTCCAAACACAAGAACACCTAAATATTCCACTTCATTTAAAACCTTCTCCTTTGTTTTTTCAACAACAATCTTGTCATTTGTGGTTTCGATCATTTCCCTTGTAAATTCTGCTACCTCATAACCGTTTTCTTTTGCCTCTTTTACTAAGGCAAGAAGCTCCTTACCAGAAGAACCTTCTTTAATCATGATTGCATGCTTAATATTGAGCTTTATTTTTTCTTCATCCTTAGTGATAATTTCGTCCTGCAAAAACAATTCCCTTCCTTTTCTGGCAGCAAAGGCCGCATTAAGATGTGCTATTGCATTCATTTTTTGCCATGGCTCCATTTTTGCTCCATTATTTATAATCGCAACTGCAATTTTTGATTCCTTGTTATTTATTACACTTTCCCTTTCTTTCATTGGTGGGAAAATTACACATTCGCGGACTGATTTGTTCATGATGAATGAGAAAAAACGTTCGGAAAAACCGAAACCAAATGCTGGCGGCATTCCATATTCAAGAGCTTCAACAAAATCTTCATCAATCATTTGCGCTTCTGCGTCACCTGCTTCGCGTAGTTTCATTTGATCTTCAAAACGCTGTTTTTGATCGACTGGGTCATTAAGTTCAGCAAATGCATTGCAAAGTTCAGCTGTTCCTGCCACAACTTGAAAACGCAAAACTTTATTTGGATTTGCTGGATCCTTTTTAGCAAGCGGAGAAACTTCAATCGGATGACCAACCAAGAAACATGGCTGAATCATTTTTTGTCTGACAGTTTTCTTGTAAACAGTGTCAATCATTCTACCTTTGCCGTATGTTTTTTCATATTTAATACCAAGCTCATCCGCTTTTTTCATCAAATCTTCAGCACTCACTTCACCAGAAAGATCAATTCCGGTTTCTTTTTTGAAAGCATCAAAATAATCCACAATCGGAAAAGGCTTGCTCCAATCAATCGTAGCTCCTTCATATTCAGTAATCATAGAATCAGCGACGTTTTTCACAATTTCTCGATACATTTTTTCAGAAAATTCCATTCCTTTTTGCAAATCCCAATATGCAGCATAGAATTCCATGTGATCAAATTCCTGCAAATGATGTCTGTCAATTCCTTCATTTCGAAAAACACGACCAATTTCAAAAACTTTTTCATACCCTCCCACCAGCAATCTTTTCAGCGCCAATTCGAGAGAAATGCGCATATAAAAATCCTGATCAAGCGCATTATGATGAGTGATAAATGGTTCAGCATCAGCACCACCCGGAGTGTGCTCAAAAACTGGATTTTGCACTTCCAAAAATCCATCTTTAGCCAAAAAATTTCGCACGCTTTGCCAGAAAATATTTTTTTTGCGGAAAAGCTCACGTGTGTCCTCATTCGTCATTAAATCCAAATATCTTTTCCTGAGAAGTTCTTCCTCGTCTTTAATTCCAAAGTGTTCAGTCGGAATTGGTCGAATGTTCTTTGAAAGCATT
>AMFJ01018724.1_pt1 | contig 11151 bp, 13 predicted proteins | sample 427208 | NCBI WGS metagenome assembly AMFJ01 (sample SAMN02954298, study PRJNA114691) | groundwater metagenome | biome: aquatic; feature: subsurface aquifer; material: sediment; isolation source: subsurface aquifer sediment | place: USA: Rifle, CO | collected 2008-08
ATCCACGTGTAAACGTGTATCATCTTTGCGATATGAACTGATTCGTCCAGAAATTTCCATAGGTCTAAAGCTAGTACGGCCAATACATAAAGAAGGTGAGTAAGAACTCAATAAGTTTTGTATTAACTTTTCTGCATAGCAGGCAAATCGTCGCATCATTTCTGTGAGTTCGTTACATATGTTATCTTCAGAACAAACACCACGTAGTAAATGGGTATTTCTATTAAAGCTGATATTTTTTATTTTTGGATCTGAATAGCGAGATGAAAGAAATTTTTCTTCGTGTGGTAACAGTGTAAATGCGAGTCGCGGAAAAAAAAGGATATGACCATTTTCAATTGTATTAATAGATAGTGATTGTATCTCACTTGAGAATTCGGCATGCCATTCATGTGTTTGAATTTCATTCAACATGCAGGTATACACAACATTTTAAGTTCAAATTTAATAAACGAAAAAAAGAACACACGAGCTAAAAATAATAGCACTAAAATGCGAATAAGCCCCAGCAATCAAGTAGCAACTTTAAGATAAAATCAACTGACTTAATTACCAGGTTTTATTCATAATACTTCAGTCAAAAATTTGACTGTGTTATTACTGGATATTACTCAGCAATAACATTTTCAGCTTGCGGGCCTTTTTGTCCTTGCGTAACAGTAAATCTTACGCGTTGACCTTCAACTAAGGAGCGGTAGCCTTCGCCTACAATTGCACGAAAATGTACAAATACATCTTCACCATTATCACGTGAGATAAAACCAAACCCTTTACTGCTGTTGAACCATTTAACGGTCCCAGTTTCTTGTGCTGACATAGCTAATAACCTTATAAAATTAAAAAAAATGATATATTGCGACAGACTCCCTAGGGAGTAACTATCACAACATCCTCAATCATATCAGATATTTTATCCGCTAGCTGTATTTTTCTATCAAAATTACTCATACTGATGAGTCATTAGAAAAACCTTAACATGTCTCCTATGTCGAAACAAAAGAGCTTTCCATAAAATATAATTATTATTCAATCAGTTAGCATTAAATTTTGAAAATTTGTTGCTGATATAGTCGTTAGCCGCCCTAAGTGTTTCCAGTCGAATATAATTTTCATCCCCTGTACACAAAATCGCGTAAGGAATATCAGATGAGTCTCCCATTTTGTATGTGCCCAGGCTGGTTGCATTGGCAATCAGACATGCAATGATGGCTTGCATGTTATGTTGTGCTTTTGAGCCATATTGTTTGATGTGCGTCTTGCCATCTTTCAGTCATAGGGTGGTCACTCCACGCAACACCGAGTTGCATCACTTATTATTTTTTCTGAAACGCAGAAAATAATTCCATTGGAACAGGAAACACAATAGTTGAATTTTTTTCTTCCCCAATATTTGATAAAGTTTGTAAGTAACGCAACTGAATTGCTTGCGGTTGTTGCGCTAAAATTTTTGCTGCTTCCAATAATTTTTGGGATGCCTGAAATTCACCGTCTGCATGAATCACTTTAGCACGGCGTTCACGTTCTGCTTCCGCCTGTTTTGCAATCGCACGCACCATATTTTCGTTTAAATCAATATGCTTGATTTCGACCATATTGACTTTTATTCCCCATGTGTCTGTTTGCTCGTCTAAAATTTTTTGAATATGTAAATTAAGCTTGTTACGTTCAGCAAGCATTTCGTCCAATTCATGCTGACCTAAAACAGACCGCAATGTTGTTTGCGCAAGTTGACTAATGGCTTCAAGATAATTTTCAACTTGGATAACAGCTTTATCTGGATTGATGACACGAAAATAAACGACAGCATTGACCCTAACAGAAACATTATCGCGAGAAATGACATCTTGCGGCGGAACATCCATAACAACAGTACGTAATTCCATTCTGACCATTTTCTGAATGAACGGCACAACGATAATAAGGCCAGGTCCTTTGACTTTCCAAAATCGTCCCAATGTAAATATCACACCGCGTTCATATTCCCACAAAATACGAAAGAATGTGATAATAAATAAGAGCGCGATAGGGAGAACGATATATACGGTTAACATAGTAAAATCTCCTGATAATCATTATGATTTTTTTTCCCTTGGTTCAACAGTAAGTTGCAATCCAGATAGTTCTGTGACTTGAATCTTCTGGCCAACTTTCAAAGGCACTTTTGAATATATTTTCCAGATTTCTCCCTGAATTCTTGCTAAACCTTGATCATGATTATATTCTATCACTTCACCTTGACAACCAATCAATGCTTCTCCGCCTGTCACACTTTTTTGGTGAAACGAACGAAAAGCAAGATTTGCAATCATTAAAAAAAATCCAGCACTGATAATACTCATAGCAATAATAAGTTGCCAGGCAATATTAAATCCTGGAACATTGGTATCTAATAAAAAAACGGAACCAATAATAAAAGCAATCATTCCGCCGATACCTAACGCCCCAAAACTTGGCATAAATGTTTCAGTAATCATAAAAATAATACCTAGCAAGAGCAATGCAAACCCAGCATAGTTAATAGGAAGTAATTGAAATGCATATAAGGCAATCACTAAACAAATCACACCTGTCACACCGGGAAGAATAAAACCAGGATTATAAAACTCAAAAAATAATCCATAGATACCAATCAATAATAAAATATAGGCCACATTAGGATTTGTTATAATAGACAAAAATTGATAACGCCAATCTGTTTTTGCTGGCTCTATCATCAGATCTGTTGTGTGTAAGGTATGGGAAACACCTTGTAATTTCACCACTCTCTCATTTGTTTTTTTCAATAAATCGGGAATATCGTTTGCAATCACATCGATGACATGCAGTTTGAGTGCCGCTTCAGCGGAAAGACTAACTGATTCACGGACAGATTGTTCTGCCCACGTGCTATTGCGGCCTTGAATAGCAGCAAGGCTTCTGATGTATGCAGCAGCGTCATGAGTAGCCTTTTTTTCCATCGTAGATGCCATTTGCTTTTCTGCTGATTTATCTTTTTCTGATGCAGGTGACATAATGCCGCCAATGCTGCCTGGCGATGCTGCACCTACGTTTGTTCCATGTGCCATAGCAGCAATATGGCTGGCATATAAAATAAACGTGCCTGCGCTAGCTGCTCTTGCACCTGATGGAGCAACATACGTTACGACTGGAACGGAAGACGCTAATATAGCTTTATTAATACCACGCATCGCTGCCTCCAAACCACCAGGCGTATCTAAACGTAAAATAATTAATGCTGCTCCCTGCTTATTTGCAATTTCTAAATTACGTTCTACATGATCTTGTGTGGCCGGACTGATAACACCCGTCACATCCAGTAACATGGCTTGTTTAGCGGCATAAGCTATTGAAAAAAACAAGCATGCTACCAGTAGCAAGAAATTAATGACGTTTTTCATAATTGACTCACATTTTTAAATAATTAATCAGATAAAGCCTCGGCATAGATGTTATTTTTCATACTGCATTACTCCTGAAATCCTAATTCCATTAAAATACAAGCACCACCAGCAATCGCATTAATGTTATGCTGTTGACATTTCTCGATAGCTGATTGATTTTCAGCTCCTGGTTGCATCCAAATATTTTCAATCCCTTTTGCTATTGCTTCATCTACAATCTGTTCTGTCACCATTGGTTGCGTCACAATAGAAATACTTTTTACATCTTCTGGTAAATTCATGAGAGAGTGAATACAGGATATTCCTTCAATGGTTTTTTCATGCGGGTTGACGGGATAAATCTTTTTATTATGTTGAAGATAACAACGTAAAACTTTATTGCCAAATTTGGCACGGTTAGTTGATGCACCGACAACAGCATAGGCTTTCGAAGTAAAAAAAGTTTTGATATGGGATGATTCTGTCTTCATATCTTTTTGTTCAATAACTTGAACAATAATCCCTTTATCATCGCTAACGATATCTTTCCTCCAAGGTAAATTTTTATAATCTCCTTCTGTTCCCAATGGGAAAATAGGATACTTGATTACATCAAAATAAGGCGAATAATCAAAATCACTCGGTGTAAAAAGCCTTGGGTTACGACGTACGAATTCTAATTCTTTTTGATGATCTTCTCTAATTAAAGGTAAAATTGGATAACGTATAGATTGAAAGGCATCGGCGATCATAGAAGAACAAATGTCCTCAGTCGGTTGAAGAGCATTATGTTGAAATAAAACAGAACGCCATCTCCTTGGCCAGAGTCCCCATGGAAAGAGAAAACGTGCAAGATCAAGTAAATGCCGTGTGTTATACTTTTTTCCTATCCTTCCGATAGCAAAATTTATGATTTTTTGCACATCTTCTTTTGTTAATCGGCGAGGTCTTAAAATCCGTATATGATCATCCTTATATTTCGTTACGGGGGATATGATTGTCCCAAGGCCTATCTCGCTTTCAATAAGTAATTGGGTAATAGGGGTGCATTCAAAATACTGTTTAGCGATTTCACATGATTTTGCATTTTCAATATCATCTAACCTGCCTATATATAACGCAGCATGTGACCAAGTGCTTTGAGTCACATTTTTGATAATTCTACTTGCTCTGCTTCGACCATCGACTAATAAAACATCGCCAGGTCGTACATCACTGCAAATGAAATTAAAGTCACAAAGATAAGCTCTTTGAGGCGGGTCTTCTTTAAGTAACCATTGGTTTACAATTTTAATAACCCAGTTGGTCAGAGAATTGCTCATTTTCCACCTTGGATATATTTAGTACACCCCGTGCCGGGATTCGCTATTAATTCGGGCATAAGCTTTCATATGCTGTAAATAAACTCGTATTAAAATCAATCTGCACCAGAAAGCAATTCCGCTACCCATGAATTTAGACTTTTTCCATGTGCTTCAGCCATCATTGCAGCTTTAGCATGAAGCTCCGGTGGAACACGTAGCATAATATGACCTGAATAAGGCTTCTGAGGCGATCTTCCTGCTTTCTTGCAAGTTTCAAGATAATCATCTACTGCTTCTTCGAAAGCCGCATGCAATTCGGATACAGAATCCCCATGAAACCCAACTACATCATTGATTCCAGCTATATGGCCTACAAAGCAATCATCTTCATCACTATATTCTATGCGTGCTGCATAACCTTTATAACTCATTGTGTTCATGGCGATACCTCCGCTTTTTCAAGAAATGATCGCGCATCACGAACCTGATAAGGCTTGGCTTCCTTTTTGAGGATGTGGCCTATGAAACGTACCAATAACCCCGTTGAGCTCAAACCGCACCCTTGAGCCAGTTCCTTCGATAGTTTTAGCACCTACTGCCATGAATAATAACTCAATGCGTCGCCATTCAAGGTTGGTTGGGACTGGTTTCCGAAAGATGGCTTCCAGTGTTTTTTGATGCGTTTTTTCATTGTCTATTTCTTACATGATATCAAATTATGATATCACAAATCAATCTGTTTGCAAGAGTTAATGAAGTGATTTTTTAAGGAAAGTTCATCTGCGCCACTGAACAAAACCCAATGCCTTGCTTGTCCTAATTATCTTAGCAGGCATCCGACGCATATCGATCAAATAATCACCGAAACGCTTAATATGCTCCGTCAAATAAGGGCTTAAAAAAGCAATATCGTCCTCCCTAATCTCAGCTCCTTCCTGTGTTAGCTAATGAATGATATCGCTCATATCAAACAGTAATTAATGGGTGAAATAAGAGTTTTTAAAAAATTTGCTCAGTCAGGATAATTTGCAAATATGATTTTTATATGATTATTATATTGCTAGTTAATATCTGTCTGTGTATAATCCATACACAATAACGATTGCAATGAGTATCTAACTTTATGAAATACAAATCATTTTTTGCATTACTAAGCGTTTTTTTAATCGGTAATGCCTTCGCAGGAAAATGTGACTCACTTTACCCAAACCTCCCGCCAGCAGGTGAGGTAGATACACAAATTCCATTTGTAACACAAGCAGTCGATAATGGCGAATATGATGATGGATTATGTTTTAGCTATGATATGAAACAAGCCACTACGCAAAAAATTATTTGTACATTTACGAATTTTAATGAAGGATGGATGCTGTTTAAAGATAACAGTATCACTAAAGAATCCAATTATTATAAAGGCGCAAAAACAGTCATTTTAACTAGCACAGGCCAAACTAAAGTGATATCTGACACACTAGATCAATTTCATGTTGATGAAAATGGAGTTGTAGCGATTCATCATGAAAGAGATTATAACTTTCCCCAAGGTCATGCTGTTGCGTCTTGTTCTTATATACCAGATGAAAAATAATTCATCCATGCGCTACGCAACTTACGAAATTTTTTCTGACCTGCATCTACGTCGAATTGAAAAATGAATTATTTTAATTTATTCATAAGATGTTTTTTCTTCTATTTAATATTACTAGTTTCTGGATGTAGTACATATAATCAATCCACTCATCAATACGCTACTGAAAACTTCAAAAAATTATCTCCACATTATGTATCTACTAGCCAAGGCCAAATTGAATATTATCGATCTGGCAGCGGCAGTCCGGTTGTATTAATTGCTGGTTATGCAACAGATGTTTCGAGTTGGGATCAGGAATTTCTTGCTACTTTGGCACAACAGCATCAAATCATTGTTCTTAATAATCGAAATGTTGGTGGGTCGCATATAACATCGGCTGCGTACGAAAGTAAGGATTTGGCAAATGATACGTACCAACTGATTCGAAAATTAAAATTAAAGCAGCCAGCCGTAGTAGGTATTTCAATGGGTGGAATGATAGCGCAGCAACTCGCTGTTCTTCATCCGGATGCATTGGGCTATTTAGTATTAATCAACACGTCAATCTCAGGTGAGCAGGCAATACGTCCAAGCCACATGGTAGAAAAGAAATTGCTAGGCTTATCGAAATATAAATTAGGATTTTATGTATCGGCAATCGATTTATTCTTTCCACCTTCATGGAAAATGCAAATGGCATATTCCTTGGCGACAGATCGCTTTCAGCCACATACTCTAACAGAAATTGATTCTGGCTCAATTATGCTGCAACAGCAACATTTGATAATGCACTGGCTTGATGATAATGCAACAGCAAAGAAAATCAGTAAATTACATTTGCCCGTATTAATTTTAAATGGTGAATCCGATATCGTTATTCCGCCAATCAATAGCATTATTTTAGCTAATACTATTCCGCATGCTCAATTGGTGCGCTGGAAAGAAGGCGGGCACGCAATGATTTATCAATATCCGGAAGAAATTGGAAATAAAATAAATAGTTTTATTGCTGCTGGGTAGAGTAAAAAATGAATTTTTAATGTGGCGGTTAATTAATTACATCCATAAATATCTCGATAATGCATCGATAATCCAATTCGCACTAGATAAAACATCATTTAACACCTACTATTAAAATTTCCCATATTCACCAGGGTAAGCGGTATAGCCAATTTATTAGAGTTCGTGCTTATCGCAACGCTAATTAACAAATGATATAATGAAAAACTTTCGCCATTTACAAAAAATTTTGAGCTTACCATATTATGACAGTGAATCACTTTCTGTTGCCATTATTTGATTCTATTGAATACATTGATGAACAACGTGATTTTTCCTATCTTAATGAAAAATACCATCTCAAAGATATTCAACAATCTATCGCTTTTTTAAAATCTTATAAGGGTAGTCAAGGCACATTTAACTCGTATCGTCGAGAGATAGAACGCTTATTACATTGGTGTGCGTTAATTGCTGATAAATCTCTCGTAAAATTAAAACGTGATGACATCGCAGCATTTGTTGAATTCTGCCAAAATCCACCTAAACAGTGGATTGGCAAAACAAAACCACCCAGATTTATTATTAAAAATGGTGAACGTACTTACAATCCTGCCTGGCGCCCATTTGTTATCACCGTTTCAAAAGCAGAAAATCGAAAAGGAATTGAGCCTGATCAAAAAAAGTTTTCTTTATCTCATGGTGCAATAAAAGAATTATTTGCCATATTAAGTAGTTTCTATAATTATCTCATGCAAGAAGAATATGCGCACATGAATCCTGTCGCATTAATTCGGCAAAAAAGTAAATTTCTGCGCAACTATCAAGGACAACCCAAAATAAGACGTTTATCTGAATTACAATGGCAATACGTTATTAAAACCGCTAAAGAATTAGCTGAAAAAGATGCTGCGATTCATGAACGTACGCTATTTATTATGTCCGCACTTTACGCAATGTATTTGCGCATATCAGAACTTGTTGCAAATTCACGCTGGATCCCCAAAATGAATGATTTTGCACGGGACAGTGATGGGAACTGGTGGTTTACAACGGTCGGCAAAGGGAACAAACAACGGCAAATTGCCGTGAGTGAATCCATGTTAAACGCCCTTAAGCGATGGCGTAAACACTTAAATCTATCCCCTCTTCCCTCCCCTGCGGATCATTCTCCTATGCTGCCACGAGTAAAAGGGAGCGGTCCTATGCAAAGCACCAACTATATCAGAAAAATTGTGCAATATTGTTTTGATAGTGCAGCTTTTCAACTTAATAAAGATAATTTCAATGAAGAAGCTGAAACCCTTATTGAAGCAACAGTACATTGGTTACGCCATACAGGTATTTCAGAGGATGTAAAAATTCGTCCGCGCGAACATGTGCGTGACGATGCCGGACATAGCTCAAGTGCAATTACGGATAAATATATTGATGTTGAATTACGTGCCCGTCATCTTTCCGCTAAAAGAAAACCCATTTCTGAGGATGATGAAATCGCTAAATAACATGATTCCGACCCCTAGTGTGATATATTGATAATAGTAAAGGTACGATGAGGAATAAAGATGGAGAGATTTCTTAATCGTTATCAAGCTGGAAAATTATTAGCAGAACAACTCAAGTCCTACGCAAAAAAACCTGATGTAATCGTCTTAGCCTTACCGCGTGGCGGTGTTCCTGTTGCTTATGAGGTAGCAAAAAAACTTTCTGTTCCGCTGGAAGTTTTTATCGTACGAAAATTAGGTGTACCCGGGCATGAAGAATTAGCTATGGGCGCAATTGCGACCGGTGGAGTCGTCGTATTTAACGACGAAATCGTAGATAATCTCACTATTTCGCAAGCTGCTATTAATCGAGTGATTCAAGCTGAACAACAAGAATTGCAACGTCGTGAATTAACTTATCGCGGTAACCGCCCTTTTCCAGCACTTTCTGGCAAAACGATTATTCTAGTTGACGATGGTATTGCAACCGGTGCCACCATGCGTGCTGCTATTAAATCTCTACGTCAACAAAGCCCAGCGGCCATTATTATGGCTGTTCCTGTCGCTGCATTATCAACATGCGAAGAAATAGCAAATAACGTTGATAAAATAGTGTGCCTACTTAAACCACACAATTTTTATGCTGTTGGCGCATGGTATGAAGATTTTTCACAAACGACGGATAATGAAGTATTCGAGTTACTAACCAAAGCACATCAAAAAATATAAGGTTTTATCAATGACACATTTTACTGTTGCAATAGAACATCCTGTGATAATTCCCTGTGGTGAAGCACACCTAGAGGGAATTTTGCATATCCCACACAATGCACGTGGCATCGTGTTATTTGTGCATGGCAGTGGAAGTAGCCGTTTTAGCGTACGTAATCAACATGTTGCCAGAATATTAAATACAGCTAATCTAGCAACGTTATTATTTGATTTATTGACTCCAGAAGAAGAAGCGATTGATGCACAAACTTCAGAATTACGTTTCGATATCGACTTTTTAGCATCCAGGCTAATAGACACTACGCATTGGTGCGTCAAGCACCTCGTAACCCATCATTTAGCCCTAGGTTATTTCGGTGCAAGTACAGGCGGTGGTGCAGCACTGGTAGCTGCAGCTCAAGAAACAAATGTGGTAAAAGCAATTGTATCACGTGGCGGTAGACCCGATTTGGCTGGAAAGTCGTTACCCCTAGTAAAAGCGCCCACATTACTGATTGTAGGTGGTAATGATATACCGGTTATTGAAATGAATCAAAATGCAATGCTTAAAATGAATTGTACGAAAAAGTTAGACATTATTCCCGGTGCTACGCATTTATTTGAAGAACCTGGAACGCTGGATGAAGTGGCACGTTTGGCGCAAACATGGTTTATAAAATATTTAGAGTCCGTTTAATATTTCTTAGTGTAAGGTATTTTTATGACAACGTATGTATTTCCTGGACAAGGCTCACAAACACGCGGTATGGGCGAATTATTATTCGTAGAATTTTCTGATTTGGTAAAACAAGCCGATACTATTCTAGGTTATTCCATTGGTACACTTTGTTTAGAAGACCCACATGAACAGCTTAATAAAACCGAATTTACTCAACCCGCATTGTATATAGTGAATGCTTTATCTTATTTAAAAAAATATAACGCTACGAAAACAAAACCGGATTATATCGCTGGACACAGTTTAGGAGAATATAATGCATTATTTGCTGCAGGTGTTTTTGATTTTGTTACAGGATTGAAATTGGTACAAAAACGTGGCCAATTGATGAGTCAAGCTGTTGATGGTGGCATGGCAGCTATTGTTGGTTTAAAAAGTGAAAATATCCAAACCCTTTTACAAGAAAACAATTTATCGAATGTAGTGATTGCCAACTATAATTCATATACTCAAGTTGTAATATCAGGGCCCAAACAATCCATTCAAACCGCAGAACCTATTTTTAAACATGCTGGAGCCAAGTTATATATTCCATTAAAAGTCAGTGGTGCATTTCATTCACCTTTAATGAATCCAGCTCAACAACAATTTAGTGAATTTCTTGCTGGATTTATTTTTTCAGAACCTTCTATTCCTGTTATTGCTAACATCAATGCAAAACCTTATACATTTACCAACATTCATACACATCTTGCCAATCAAATAAATCATTCGGTGCAATGGACACAATCTATTGAATACATTCTTATGCAAGGTGAAACCTATTTTGAAGAAATTGGCCCTGGAAAAGTACTCGCTGGATTAATTACTCGAATCCAAAAAGGACAGTGATTATAATCCAAAATTTTCTACTCATTGACATAAGAAATATCAGTTTCAACGTTTTAAATAAAGAACTTTGTTTTTTAAATTAATTTTAAACAACGATATCTCAGTACACGACAAAATTTTTATTTTGACTCCG
>AMFJ01002880.1_pt1 | contig 11141 bp, 9 predicted proteins | sample 427208 | NCBI WGS metagenome assembly AMFJ01 (sample SAMN02954298, study PRJNA114691) | groundwater metagenome | biome: aquatic; feature: subsurface aquifer; material: sediment; isolation source: subsurface aquifer sediment | place: USA: Rifle, CO | collected 2008-08
AAGGCCACGGAGAGGTGACCTGGAAGAAAAGCAGTCCGTTTGTGCGGGTCTTTGGACGCTTGGTCCTATCCAACACAACTTTGGTTGACGCACCATGCATTCACTTCCGTCTGACGGACAATGACGATGCATGGTCAAGATCTTCTTCAAGTTAGGATTTTGAGAATTTTCAAATCCCTTTTGGCTTGAATTTGTCCAGAAAATTTTGGGATCAATGGAATTTACTCCTACTCCAAAACAAAACGTGGACGCGACGGGTATCCAATCCGTCAGAACCCACCCATAAAATCACCTCTCCGTGGTGCTTTGAATATAGTTGCATTTATAAATGAAGTCAATGAATTCTTTTTCTTGCTCCCGTGTTTGCATTTTGCATCCTTCCTGCAACCATATGGAGTACGTAGGCGAAAGACGAGCAGATGAGCGTTAAGAAATTTTGAAACGTAGCTCCCGTCAGCAGACGCAGGAGCGCAGTGTAAATTTTAGCGAAGAGCGAAGTCTTTGCCACAGTATCTCCATCGGGTTGCGATTTCTTTTGTAACTTTTCTATTAAAAGAAAAGTTAATCCCAAATTATTGAATTGAAATCGAAATCAACCCTTCTGAAGTTGCCACAAAGGCGATCTTATTTTTTTCATCAACTCCAAGTGAAATGCCATCCTCGAGGTCTTTGCTGAAATATTGAGCGGAGATGTTTCCGTCTTTGGAATATTGAACCAAGCGTGAATTTTGAGTGTCCAGGGCATAGATGAATTGCAAATCTGGAGTTGTGAAAAGATTGCCAAATTGAACTGGAGTGGCTGAGGCCTCAAGTGTGAAACTTTGTTTTTGACCTTTGAAGAATTTCAAAACTTGATTGTTTTGGATTACATAGATGTTGTCATCGATGGTCATGCCTGACACTCCAGATAAAGAGATTGAATCTTTTAGCCAATTGGATTGTTCTCCAAAGCCACCATCTGCTCGCGGGAAGCGATATATTTGATTTGATTTTTGATCAAGCACGTACATGTATGTTAGATATGTTCCAATGAAACTTCCTTTGGAGATGTTTGCAAAATCAATTTTGTTGTCGGTGAATTTTTTGGAAATCGGACTGAATGAAATTACTTTACTCGAATCGGTCACAAGGAAAATCAAGGAAAGATCTTGCATGTAGGCTGATTTGATTGGCGTTCCAAATTCGGCAGGGATTGGAAATTCACTCGGTTGATTGTTCTCAATGATTGTGATTGTGGTTTTTGAAATCAGTGTTGGATTGTCATTGGCAAGCAGAGTTGCAACGACATCTTTTTTTGAAATTACATTTTTGATTTGAGTGTCAAATGTGATATTTTTTTCATTTCTCAGAATTTCTTGTTGGGTTGGTGGAGCAGCTGGCAATTGGGCAACCAATTCCTCCTTTGGTTTGTCCATGAATCGCACAATGAAAATTGGCACAATGAAAATCAAAGCCAGAGCTCCAAAAATGTATAATTTTTGTTTTGAATTGAAACGGGCGTAGAGATTTTTTATGGTTGAAAGATGAGGCACAACGCTCAGTGTGCTTGAATTCTCAGTTCTTGCTGTTTTTTTTGTTTTGATTTTTTGCCAAATTTCACCAGAGCTTTTGATGGCGAATTGAGCCACTCTCTTGATTGTTGGAATAAATTTTTTGCCAAAATCTTGAAGATTTGATTTTAATGATTGTTTTTCTGCTTCAATTTTGCCATTTCCTCTGTGAATTTCAATTATTTCCTCTTGGTATTCCAATTCTTCTGTGATGACTGAAGAAATTTCCGTTTTTCGAAGGTCAATGGACTCACCATGCTGTTTTTGTTGTTGCTCCATCTTGGCTCGACGCAGTTTCTCTTTGAAACTCATTTCATATTTGCTGAGCGGACTGTTTTCGATTTCAGCTTCAATTTCAATCTCTTGGAATTCTTCTTTCTCGGGCTCATCATTGATTTGAACTTGAATTTTTTGCTGAATTTCAATTCTTTCCAGTTCTTCCTTTTTGGCAATTTTTGCTTGCTCGGCGAGAGCTATTTTTTCTTGTTGCAATCGAATTTCTTCCAATTCTCTTTGCTCGGCAAGTCGTTGTTCATTTTCAATTTCTTCAAGCACTCGTTGTTCTTCGAGTCTCTTTTTTTCTTCAGCTTCAATCTCGGCCAAGCGAGCTTGCTCCTGAATTCTGAGTTCGCGTTTTTTTGCTAGTTGTTTTTTATACAAAGACCAGCGTTTGCGGATCTCATTTTTGGTTACGAAGACTGCCTGTGTTATTTTTTCCTTGGCCAAATCTTTGTATAGGCTCAATTGAGGGTTTGCTTCTGGGATACTTGAGCTTGCTTCTCCTTGAATGTATATGTGTCCGGTTTTTTTGTCAGTATATCCTGATTCCTCAAGAATTTCCTCGCTTTCTTCAAAAAGATCTTTTTGAATGTCAATTTCTGGCGCAGAAGAATTGGCGAAAGTTTTTTCACTGAAAACATTGGTGGTGCTGAGGATTTTTTTTCTGGAAGCTTTTTTTGTTGTAGGTTCTGGAACTGTTTCATTCATTTCCACAACCATCGAAGCAATCATTTCCATTTGATTGGAAAGTGCGGTTCTGAGGAATTGCACAAATTTCTCACCTTCATGTCTTTGAAAATTTTTCTTGATCTCCAAAATTGGAAGAATGTGAAAAATATCTTCCGATGTTATCAAGAGTCGATCATTTTTTTCAAGTCTTCCACTGGAAACATTGATGAAGGTTTTGAGTGGATGTGGCTCGGGCAAGTCTGAAGCCAAACCCTCGCTTATCTCAGAAAGAATCTGTTTTCTGTAGAGAAAGATTTTGGCATTTCCGGAAACACTGAAATGGGCATTATTTTTTTCGAGCACGCAAATTGCTGCGTTGATTTTGCCGAGCCATTGAACGATGCCTTGTTTGGCAAGCTCACTGAGAGCCAAATTGACTTTGTGAAGGGCGCTGTCCAAGCTTTCGGTCACCGGTCTTTTGGGATTTGCGTAGTATTCTTTCTTGAGCACAGATGTCAGGAAGTTAACAATGTAGGCTGATTCTTGAGAGTATTCTTTTATCTCAAAAAAGCCAACCAATGAGCCAAGAGGTTGTTGATAGATGTTTTCAGGGAGATATTCAAAAAGTTCCACATATGGCTTTAATGCGGAATTATTTACAACCAAAACGGGGGAAATTGTTTTTTCCAGATCTTTTAGCACATTTTTATCTTTATTGTCATTTTCTGCAGATTCGGTTTTTTTGTTGAGCATAAGACTCGAGGAATAAACCTTAAATCCTTCATATATATAATATAGTAAATTTGCCTCAAATGCAATTTCTTCTTAACAGCACAAATCTTAATGTTTACTTTTGAAATTATTGATTGTATAATGGTAATAATAATGATGAAATAACTAATTTTTTCAAGAAATCTTGTGAGCAAGGCTCATTGGAATTTCTGTCTCTGGATATGTCTGAAATCCTGGAATCGCTTTTTGGCTCTAAGGCTAAAACAAGAGTAATGAGGTTCTTTCTTCTGAATTCCGAAAAAGAATTCAATGTTGCCGAAGTGGCGAAAAAGAACATGTTGGCAGTGGCTTCAGTCAGAAAAGAGATAAATGAATTCAAAAAGATAAAATTCTTGAATGAAAAAGTGAAAAAAGGTTCAAAATATTATGTGCTGAATCCAGATTTTTGCTATTACGATGAACTTAAGAGTTTGTTTGCGAAATCAGCATCTTCTCCTGAATCAAAAAGTCTTTCAAGGTTGAAAAATATTGGAGATGTGAAGTTGGCATTGATCAGTGGAGTTTTTCTCAATCATCCAAAGAGCAAAGTCGACATGGTTATTGTGGCCAACAATGTGAGTCGTGGAAAATTGAAAAGTGTGATGAGTATCCTTGAAGCGGAAATTGGAAAAGAGGTCAGTTTTGTCCTCATGAACAGTGAGGAATTCAAATATCGCCTCGACATGTTGGACAGGTTCTTGCTTGATTTCATGGAGGGGACACATCAAGTTCTCATTGACAAAATCCCAGGCTTGAAAAGAATGATCCTTGGAAGAAAAAAATACTAGGGCTACGAAGGCGAGAAAGTTTTAGGATTTACGCAATTGCTCGACTATTTTCCTTTTTGGCACGCTTTTGTAAAAAATACTCAATTTACAAAAGCTCCGATTCACTGTCGTTGCATATGGGCCAAAAAGAAAAATAGTCTCACATTGCTAACTGAAAGTGTAAATCCCGAATAAAACAAATTTAAAAATCCAAAAAAATATCTTGAAGATTGGGGTTTGTGATTTGTTTGATATTTGTATTTTGGTTGCTGTGTCTTTAAGTTTTAACAAAAATAAAATTCTATGTCATCAACTCTTATTTTTATCGTTTTGATTGTTGTTCTTGCTGCCATTGTGTGGCTTGTTTTTGATTTGAAAAAGAGTGTGGTGGCAGGCGCAGACAACAAGGAAGAGAAAGAGAAGATGACAGCGATTCTGGAGCGACTTCGAAATTTGAGTGAGCAGAATCATCAAATGAGAACCGAAATTGACACCAAATTGACTGAAGCTCGGCGTTCGACAACTGAACACATGCGCGACACAATTGAAACAGTGAAGGGAATCACGGGGCAATCGGCCAAATTGATTGGGGATGTGACGGAAAAACTCACCAAACTGGATGAAACAAACAGGCAAGTGGTGAACTTTTCAGCTCAGCTTCAAAATCTGCAGGACATTTTGAAAAATCCAAAACAAAGAGGAGTTTTGGGCGAATATTTCTTGGAAGAAACCTTGAAGAATGTTTTGCCACCAAATTCATATCAAATGCAATATCCACTTGGCCGAAGTGAGAAAACCGACAAGGATTTGATTGTGGATGCAGTTGTTTTTGTGAAAGACAAAATAATCCCAGTGGACTCGAAATTCTCCTTGGAAAACTATGAAAGAATTTTGACTTCAACTGATGCAACTGACAGAGAAAGATTGGAAAAAATCTTCAAGCAGGATTTGAAAAATCGTATTGATGAAACTTCAAAATATATTCGTCCAGAAATGGGAACTATGGATTTTGCTTTCATGTTTATTCCTTCTGAAGCTATTTATTATGACTTGCTGGTGAATAAGGTTGGAACCGGCGCAGTCAACACTCGAGACCTCATTGAGTATGCCTTTCAAGATAAGAAAGTTATCATTGTTTCGCCAACTTCATTTTTGGCCTATTTGCAAACGGTTCTTCAGGGACTTCGCGCTTTTCAAATTGAAGAAAATGCCAAAGAGATTAGGGCTAATGTTGAAAAGCTTGGTAAACACATTTTGATGTATGAAGAATATCTCAAGAAGCTTGGTGGTTCTCTTGGGACAACCGTTAATCATTTCAATGTTGCATACAAGGAGCTTGGCAAGATTGACAAGGATGTTGCCAAAATTGCTGAAAAAGAAAAATCAATTGAACCAATCACGCTTGAGAAACCGCATGAACTTTCCTAATAATTCAGTTTTTAGCATAACAGGAAATAAAAAATAAATGTCTATCATTGAAAAGATAAAAATAAAATTTCGGCACTATTTTTCGCAAGAATTTTTTCGAAGCGCACTGGTGCAATGGGTTCTTATTGGTGCGCTGATCATAAACTTTGCAAATTGGGGATTGATTGCATATTTCATCCGACCAGTTGATTTTCCTATAATTCTTCATTATAATGTATACTTCGGAGTTGATGTGATTGGTGCTTGGTGGCAAGTCTATTTTTTGCCTCTAATTGGCCTTTTAATTCTCTCCGTTAACACGATTCTGGGTTTTTTGTTCTATCAACAAAAAGAAAGAATTGTGGCTCATTTGCTTGTTTTTGCTGTTTTTATTGTTCAAATCTGCATTTCTATTGCAGTAGCAAGCCTGCTTTTGATTAATTATTGATATTTTCAATTTGAAGTAAGCTCCCGCAGAATGAAATTTTTTGAAAAAATGAGAAGTTTTTTGTTTCACCCGTTCCCTTCCTTGGCACGCTTCGCAATCAGGAACTATGATTGCTTGCTCGTCCTCGCTGTCGCTGTGGATGGCCTCGAAAGAAAACAGGTTCACAAAAAATAATATTTTATTCTGCAGTCGCTTAATTTATTTTTTTCTTATGTTTGAATTTCCAAGTCCAAAGGTTACAGATCCAAAACAAAGAAGAATTCAAAGAAGTCTGGAAGTCATTCCGGGAATTTTGACATGGGTCACCTTGATTGGAATGTTGGTTCTTTCTTTCGTGCTTCCAATTTGGATTGCAGTTTTCATTATCATGTTTGATATCTATTGGATCTATCGAACAATTTTTATCACTTATTATTCCGTGAAGGCATATAATAAATTGCAAAATGGAAAAAAAATCAATTGGTGGGAGCGGTGTCAAAATGTTGAGAATCCAAATAAATATTTGGAATTGATTTCTGAAAAGCTGAACTCATTTCAAGAAAGCTTGAAGGAAATGACTATCGGAAGCGAGCGAAGAAAAATTAAGGGAGAAATTTCAAGACTGAAAGAGCATCAAAAAGATGTGATTAAAATTGCCCAGTCTGGACATGAAATTTTGGATTGGAGAAAGATTGTGCATGTGGTTCTTTTGCCAACTGCCAATGAACCAGCGGATGTTATTGAACCTGCAATTCAGGCAGTGGCTGACAGCAATTTTCCAAATCAGCAAATAATAATCCTTTTGGCGACAGAGGAACGCGAAAATGAGGAAAATCGATTGGAAAAAGTGAATTATCTCCAAGACAAATTCAAAGGAGTTTTCAAGGATTTTTTGGTGACCACCCATGAAGTTCAGGATAATGAAATGAAATGCAAAGCTTCAAATGCAACCTATGCGGCCAAGAAATTGATGACATATCTGGACGAGCGAGAAATTGATTACAAGAGAGTTGTTTTTTCAAATTTCGATTGTGACAGTGTTTGTCATAGTGAATACTTCGCTGCGCTCACTTATGCATACATAACCGACCCAAAGCGCTTGCAACGCTCATATCAGCCGTTGCCAATGTATCACAACAACATTTGGGACACGAATGCCTTTGTGCGAGTTATTGTGACTGGATCTTCTTTTTGGCATATGTTTCAAAGCACGCGCGTGCAGATGGTGACTTTTTCTTCGCACTCTGAACCTTTTGATACTTTGGTCAATGTGAATTTTTGGCCGTTGGACATGATCAGTGAGGATTCAATTATATATTGGAAATGCTTCACATACTATCATGGGGATTACAAAGTGGTTCCGATTTATCTGCCGATATCTTTGGATGCAGTTTTGGCTGAAACTTATTGGAAAACGATCAAGAATCAATACAAGCAAAAACGCCGTTGGGCATATGGAATTGAAAACTTTCCTGTGATTATGCGAGCACTTTGGCCAGACAAAACGATTAAATTGAGAAAGAAATTGGGAATTGCTTTTGAAATGCTCGAAGGTCATCATTCATGGGCAACCTCGGCTTTCATTTTGGCGCTTTTGGGATGGCTTCCGCTCATCTTTGGTGGACCCGAGTTCAATCAAAGTGTGTTGGCGCACAATCTGCCTTTCATGACAAGATATTTGATGACAATAGCCATGAGTGGCTTGGTGATCTCAATGTTTCTCAGTTTTGTGCTTTTGCCACCACGGCCTGCCAGATATGGCAAGAAGAGATATATCTATATGTTTTTGCAATGGTTCTTGGCTCCGATAATTGCGCCGACTCTTGGAGCAATTCCAGCTATTGATTCTCAAACCAGGATTTTATTCAAGCAATATTTTGGTGAATTTTGGGTTACGGACAAGATTCGTAAAAAATAGAAAACACTTGGCCTATGAATCATGAAATGTTCTGGCTGCCACTTTTTGTCTCATTTGCAATTTCAGCTTTTCTTCTTTCGTTGATTATTTTTTTTGGAAGATTTCTTGTGCTTCCTGATAAACGAAAATCCAAAAGACACCTGCATAGAGCTGGAATTTTGCGCTTCGGAGGAATTGCTATAATTGTTTCTTTTGTTTCAGTTCTTGTTTTGGATAAAAATTTGATCATAACTCAGCCATTGATGGCGGTTTTGATTGCTTCATTTTTAATCCTTGTTATTGGAGTCGTTGATGATGTGAAGCAGTTGTCTTGGAGGGAGCAATTGTTTTTTCAATTTTTCATTGTTATTTTTGTGTATATCATGGGGGTCAGGTTGGACTATGTGACCAATCCATTTGGTGGAATTTTTTTGTTGGATGGTTTTTTCTGGCAAGGTGTGGGCTTGGTTTTTTCTGTGGCCTGGATTGTTTTTCTTATGAATGCAATGAATTGGGTTGATGGTGTCGATGGCGCAAGCAGCGGAATTGCAATCATTGGAGTTGTGACAATTTTCTTTTTGAGTCTGAGACCTGAGGTTAATCAGCCCCCAGTTGCCATTATTTGCGCAGCCTTGATTGGATCAATTTTGGCTTTTTTGTTTTTGAATTTTTATCCCGCCAAAGTCTTGGCTGGAACAAGTGGATCAATGTTTATGGGTTTTATCTTGGGGATAACTGCGATTTTTTCCGGAGCCAAGATCGCCACAACCCTTTTGGTTCTGGCTGTGCCAATTATTGATGCCATTTGGGTTATTGGTGAGAGGCTCAAAGCAGGGGATTCGATTTTTTCACCCGACAAGCGCCACTTGCATTTCAGGCTTTTGGATCTTGGTTGGTCAGTGAAAAAGATTTGTTTTTTTTATTATCTGGTTACTGCTGTGGTTGCATTTATTGCACTCAACACGAGAGCTATGGGCAAATCCCTGACATTATTGCTGGTGGCTCTTATTATGCTTGGCGTGTATACATTCATTAAAAGAAAAACTGCGGCTTTTGAGAAATAATCTATGTTTGATTTTAGAAAAAATAAAAAATATATTTTGTCGGTTGCGGTTATTCTTTTGTCTTTATTTTCCGTACTTTTTTTTAGGCAAGAAAAAAATAAGGATGGGGCAGTGAATTTCAGTATTGGTGGAGAAATTTTCAAGGTTGAGGTTGTTTCTGAAAGGCATGATCTTGAAAAGGGTCTAGGAGGAAGGGATGGATTGTGCTTGTCTTGTGGAATGCTTTTCAAATTTTCAAATCCGGGAAAACATGCTTTTTGGATGAAAGACATGAAATTTCCGATCGATATTATTTGGATTTTTGAAAATAAAATTGTTCATCTTGAAAAAAATGTCTCGCCATCACTCATTGGAACACTCGTTTCTCTTCAGGATGCTGATTCGGTGCTGGAAATTAATGCAGGAATGTCTGATAAACTAAAGCTCGAAATAGGGGATGAGGCTAGTTTTTAGCTTGTTAGGCTTTAGCTTCTTGGTTTAAAAATAAAAAAGTTGATAGATATCACAAAACCCCGCTTTTGCGGGGTTTCATGATATCTATCAGTAAGGAACGAAAGTATACTTAAGTTTCTAATTTTTGTCTTACAGTGAGGTTACACGAGCAGAATATTTTTCAAGATTCTTGAGCTGTCTTTCATTAAGAGTTTTGGATTTTTCGATGGCCTTGGAAACTGAATCTTTTGAAAATTCTACAGAAGTTCCAACATTAACTCCACCTTTATGTCTAACAGTTTTTCGTAGGTAATCTTCGATATAGATCTTGTGTTCTTTTGTTAAGGATGAATCCTGGTTTTTTTCAAGATAGTTTGCAGTCGCTCTGCGAGCAAGAACAGTCAAGCCGTCTCCTTTGCCTGCAGTTTCAACAAATGAACCTTCAGTTTCCTTGCTTGTAGCAGCAGAAGAAACTTCTTGTGTACCATCTTTGTCGACGGTAGTAGCGGTTGTTGTCTTTGTATCATTTTCAGAAGCAACTTCAACTGTAGTTTCGTCGCTGTTGGCAACTTCCTCAGCTGTTTCATCGGTTACGATTGGAGAATCTGTTCTTTTTGAATATGAATAAATTCCGCCAGCAATAACGATAACAATTGCAACACTCACAATGATTCGAAGATTATCTTGAAACCATCTTTTGAATTCTTCAACTTTTTCGTTTTTTTGTTCTGGTGTGTATTCTTCCATTGTTAGTTCACCTTCCTTTCTAGCGTGTTCATGTGCCTGGGGCACAGAACGGTTAGTGTGTTAATTTTCAAAGGGCGCTTTCGTTGAAGCATTGCTTGCTTTAAATGACTCCTGTCACTTGTTGCTAGCAAATTCTTCCTTTAGTCTTTTTATTGTATCCTAGGCAAATTTGAGCGTCAACTAGACAAAAAGCGTGTTTTTTGTCGTAATACGGGGTCAAAAATAAAAGAGATGTTTGATGAATTGAGCGTATAAATATAAAAATAATAACACTGACTATGTGGATACTTATCAATAATTTTAAATTTGAAATTATTAATTTGAAATGAATTTTAAAATTTTAAAATGTTAGATGATAGAATTGTTAAGCTAAAAATTGTTCGTTGTTGGTGTGAAATTTATAGGAGTATTTTTTAAAAAACTTAAAAAATTAATTTTAACCCTAAATCAAGAAAAATTAACTACTTATTAGTGAAATATATTTTTAGTGACTATGTATATACAATAGGATATGATGCAATTAAAATGGTACTTAAATACTAATTTAAAATTTCAAATTTCAAATTTCAAATTTTATTGTACTGTGGATAACTTTTTTGCATTGCTTTTTATTTTATAAGTACTATAATTAAGTTAAGGAAAAAAGTTTTCCGAAACTTAAAAACAAAATTTAAAAAATAAAAATAATTTGCTCAGATAAAAATTTCTAGCACTTCGAAGTTGGTTTCACTTTTTTGATTAAGAAGAAATTCAAATTAAAAAAGTGGAACAAACAAGTTCTGCTTGATATTTGAAAAAAGCAAATTTCTGAAAGGAGGTGTTTTACCATGGCAGTTAAAAAAGCAAAGAAAGCTGTAAAAAAGACAGTTAAAAAAGTTGCTAAAAAAGCAGTTAAAAAAGTTGCAAAAAAAGCAGTAAAGAAAGCAACAAAGACTGTGAAAAAAGCAGTTAAAAAAGCAACTACTAAAAAAGTTGTTAAAAAAGCTAAAAAAGTAGCAAAGAAGAAAAAATAACTATCCTCTTTGAATACATGTTTTTATAATTTATCTTCATCGTAAGTTAAGATATATCAACAAACTAAAAACCACCAATTTGGTGGTTTTTAGTTTGCCAGACACTAAGAATTGTTTT
>AMFJ01019532.1_pt1 | contig 11125 bp, 11 predicted proteins | sample 427208 | NCBI WGS metagenome assembly AMFJ01 (sample SAMN02954298, study PRJNA114691) | groundwater metagenome | biome: aquatic; feature: subsurface aquifer; material: sediment; isolation source: subsurface aquifer sediment | place: USA: Rifle, CO | collected 2008-08
ATGCTTTTAGCTGGCATCCAGTCTCGAACACTCTGGGATGCCAGCTAAAAGCATGCTGGCATGACAGAAATATTCTTAACTTAATGTCAGTGTCCCTATCTTTTCTCAGATTAAATAACGCCACGCAAAGCAAAACCAATCATGATGATAGAAAAAATCACTATCGTAGCTAGCAATAATTTGCCGCCGCCCACTTGATATTGAGAGCCCTCAGCAGTCACCAGATCACGATAATAGCGGCCACTCCATACCATTAATGGTGGTAATAACATCATTAAAATAAAGCAGCTAATACCTGCATAATTTAATCCGCGAATAAATGCATCTGGAAAAAAGGTAACAGCAACAATTGGCGGCAGAAATGTTGCTCCATAAATGAATAAATTACCAACTCCTTTTTTATTGACACTAAAACCATCTGATAAGAAATCAGATAAACTCAATGAGATACTTAAAAATGAAGTTGCCATGCATATGGATGTGAAAAACTTAGCTAACATGGTCACCGTATCTTTTTGCAATAATGAAGTTAATGCTGCGACTAAGTCGCTGTTGGTGCTGGAAGAATGCAGTATTTGCTTTAATCCAGGATTTCCTTCCAGAGGAATCACACCCATGATCACCATGTCCCAAGCGATGTAACAAATTAATGGAATAAGCGTGCCAATTAAAATCGCTTTACGTAACATTTTTACATCACCATTAAAATAAGTTCGCAAGCTGGGAATAATCATTGCACAAGTAAAGGCAACAATAGTCACGGTAATACTCGTTGGCGACACAATATTTTTAAATTCACCGCTACCCAAATTTTGCATTGAGATAAATGGAATGATCATCAAAACCAATAAAATAAAAGCACTCATTTTTCCAAACATTAATCCACGATTAACATAATCAACGGCTCGTATTCCTAAATAAACGACGACACCAAATAATACTGTAAAAATAAGAGAAGAAATTTTGAGGGGAATATCAATCCCACTGGTTTTTAAAACATAATGAAATAAATCACCACCACCTGCAATGTAGGCTGACAAAATGGAGTAAAGTAGTAATAAATAAGCAAGCCAAGCAATGACTTGACCGCCTCGTCCTAATGTTGCACCTGCCATGGAAATTAAATTGGTATTGGGCGGCAACCATAAATTCACTTCTAAAAATAAAAATGCACAAGTGGTCATAATCATCCAGCTAGTAACAAGCAATATTAGCGATCCCCAAAAACCTAATTGCGCGGTTGCGACAGGTAAAGCCAAAATACCGGCACCTATTGTTGTTCCAATGATTAATAAAATCCCACCAATCAGTTTTGAATTCATACCAACCTCTTTAAAAATACCAACCTTTTGTTCTTAGATTATCTTACCTGTCCTTCGGAGAGATTTGTAATGCTTTGATGAAAAATATCAAATTAGCTGCCCATGCCTGGCAGCATCATACGAGCAAGAATAGCTTGCGAGGCTTAGAAAGCACGCAATCGGTGAATGTAGTATTTGGAAGATCTGTATTTTTTTTATCATCACTCGATAGTATTAAAATACCAACGCATTGTCAAAACTTGTTAAGACAATGCTAAGATTACTCTTGAATGCGTTAAGCTCTTTTTAAGATTCTCCGCGTTTACGCAGCTCACAGGATAACGAAAACCCCTCAGGATCCCATCAATTCAATACCGCTTTAAAAATTAATCCAATGGAAGTAAGGATCAGAAACGCTGGTATTATTTTCCCACCCGGCACTCTGAATCCTTGCGTGAAATGACGATGATATCGACCACGCCATGCCATCCAAGCTGGTAATAAAATTAATAAGATGACGCAATATATACCTGCATATTCCAACGCCGTTACAAAAATACTCGGATAAAAAAGCACGATGGTGAGCGGTGGAATAAATACCAGTGCATGGATAAATACATTTGATATTCCTGCTTTTTCTCGTTGCAAACCGTCTGAAAGAAAGTCTGCGAGACACAAAGAAACGCCAAGAAATGATGTCACAACACAAATGGATGTGAATAATTTTGCAAAAAACGTAACAGCATGATTTGACATGGTATTACTTAATGTATTGACCAAATCACTGGTGGAATTTTTTGATTGCAAAATAGAAACTAAGCCTTTTGTTCCCTCAAGTGGAATCACACCCATAATCACCGCATCCCATGCAATATAACAAATAAGCGGAACAAGGCTGCCAATTAAAATAGCAAGTTTCAATTTTTTAACATCACCAGCAAAGTAAATTCTCAAACTCGGCACAATAGCCGCGTAACCAAATGAGGTGATAGTCACCATAATAGCAGTCGTTGATGAGATATATTTAAAATCACCTGCTGTAATGTTTTCAAATGAAATAAAGGGCATGAGTAATGCTATCAATAAAACATACGCACCTAGTTTTATTGTCATCAAACCACGATTAACATAATCAACACTACGAATACCGAGATAAACAACCGCGCCAAAAAGACAAGTAAAAATAATAGCAGCAAGCCAAGGTGTGATAGGAATGCCCGCGCTTTGTAACAAGTTATGAAATAAATCGCTGCCACCAGCAATATAAGCACACAACAAAGAATACAGTAGTAACAAGAAGGTGATCCACGCCACTAATTGCCCGAAAGGACCAATCGTCGCACGCGCCATGGTGATAAGATTGCTATTTTGCGGCATCCACAAATTCACTTCGAGAATCGTAAAAGCACCAGCTGTCATGATAAACCAGCAAGCAAACAGCAAAATCAATGAGCCCATAAAACCAAGTTGAGCCGTTGCAATTGGCAACGCTAACATTCCCGCACCAATTGAGGTGCCAACGATTAATAAAATACTTCCTATTAATTTGAAATCCATAAATCCTCCCAATTCAATGAGTGATAACATACCTGATTTGAGTCTTTTTTCTAGCTAAATTTTGGATGGTGAGAAAAGATAAGTTACCTGCCTGCGCAGGCAAAATAGAAATAAAAATAAGCAGATACAGGAAATGTTCCTTGCGGTGCGAGAATATTCGAAACGATGTTATTCAAGTTTATTTGGCGCATAAGAGAAAAATTTTCTATAATTTGGTTCGATCTTAATAAGAAAATCTTGAGCATGTCAAATCTTTCTGCCGAACAAATTAAACAATGGGGCATTGAATTAGGCTTCCAACAAATTGGCATCACTGATACCGATCTCTCGTTATATGAGCCGCGTTTTCATGAATGGCTTGCAAAAAATTTTCATGGCGAAATGTATTTTATGGAAAAACATGGGACCAAACGCACGCGTCCCAGTGAATTAATTCCGGAAACTCTACGCATTGTTTCCGCACGTCTTGATTATCTCCCACCCGATACTGAAATGATTGCCGTGCTCAATAATCCAAGCAAAGCTTATATCTCTCGCTATGCTTTGGGGCGTGATTATCATCGTTTGATGCGAAAAAAATTGGAACAGCTCGCACAAAAAATTCAACAAAAAATCGGCAAATTTGGCTATCGCGCATTTACCGATAGCGCACCCGTTTTAGAAAAATCCTTGGCAGAAAAAGCAGGATTAGGTTGGATTGGCAAGCATACTAATCTCATTAATTCGAAAGCTGGATCATGGTTTTTTCTCGGTGAAATTTACACGGATTTGCCTCTTCCTATTGATGAATCAACATCAAAAAGTCATTGTGGATCTTGTACCGCGTGCATTGACATTTGCCCAACGCAAGCCATTGTTGGCCCATACCAACTTGATGCCAGACGTTGTATTTCTTATCTCACCATTGAATTGCGTGAGGCAATTCCAGAAGAATTTCGACCGCTCATTGGCAATCGTATTTATGGTTGTGATGACTGCCAAATCGTTTGTCCGTGGAATAAATTTGCAAAATTTACCGGTGAAAAAGACTTTTTGCCGCGACATAATTTGCAAGCGCCTGACTTAATAAAATTATTTTTATGGGATGAAAAAACTTTCTTAAAAAACACCGAAGGTTCTGCTATCAGGCGTATTGGTTATGCCGTTTGGCTCAGAAATATTGCCGTTGCACTGGGCAATTCTCCTTTTAATTTGGCTGTTATTTCTGCTTTAAAAACACGTTTGCATGACCCTTCTCCCCTCGTACGCGAACATGTGGAATGGGCTTTAAACAATCAGAAAAATCGTGAAAACAAAGCCCATACATAATATAATTCACGTGATGCACCATCATGACAATGAGATGAAAATAAAAAAATATGCTTGATCAATTACCGATAGACATGCTCAAAGAAATTTTTTTACATACCAGCATAAAAGAATTAATTAGCCATGCCGGTATTGCAAAAAAATATCGTGATGTGATTCGTGATTTCGTAAAAGAACCAAAAAATTTGCTCAGTATTTTAAATCACTCTACCCCGCATGAAATTGCTTTATTTACTCAGCATGTTAAACGTGAGCAACACCATCGTGATTCCATTTTTTATACGAGCATCGTCAAAATAAAACAAGGTAATATGACGCATCCATTAGACAACGTTTATGATGCGTTATTATGCGATGACATTACCTTGCTTAGCGTAGAAAAATTAGAAACCGCTAAATTATATTGTATAGAAAATAATTTTAATCACCTTGTTGATAGCATTGCCGCAATCATTGCTGTTAAACAATTCGATGCAACCATTTCAACTGAAATCCATTTGCCAACAAATTGTTATTTAAATTTACCTCATGCGGATTTAACCAAAGCTAATTTAGCTGGACAAGATTTAAGTGATGCGAATCTTGAGTTTTGTAAATTAAATAATGCAATTTTAAGAAAGACACAATTCAATCAGGCACGTTTAAATAAATCTGAAATAAAAAATACAGACTTGTCCCATGCTAAATTCGATAAGGCTCAACTTGAACACGCAGATTTACATCAATCTTTTGGCTTCAATCCTCACTTTGATAATGCCAACTTACATTATGCTAAGTTTAAATTCACTAACTTTACTGAACCGGTATTCATTAACGCCAACCTTGATGATGCTAAGTTGGTATCAGCATCATTAACGGATGCCGATTTCACGAATGCGACATTGCGCAGAACAAAATTAACTCATACTAATTTTTCTTATGCCAATTTTATGAATAGTATTTTACCCATCCCATTACTCATTAATGATTACATTGATTTTTCTCATGCTAATTTTTCTCATACCATCATGATAGAAACATTCTCTCTTGACGATAATAATGATTTGTCTATGAAACAATTATTAACTTCGTTGCAGGAAAAAATTGGCAAACATCCTCAACATCAATCATTGAAACAAGCGCTTGTGAAAAACATTATTACATTGGGAACAGCAACTAACTTATCAGATGAAAATCGCCAGAAAATTTTTGTTATTGCTTATCATCACTCGATTTTTGCACGTGAACGTCCTTCGTTACAAACTACCAGCATCAACTTGTTAGCACATAGTTTATTTGGCGCAAAAAGAGATTTGTTTGAATCAGAATTTCAAAAACAGTTAACTGTTTTGCTTGAAAAGCAGTCTACACATCAATATCAACATAATTCAAAATAAATACTATTAGCATTTCATCACCGCATGATTTAACAAATGATCGCGATAATATTTTAATTCAGTAATCGAATCGCGAATATCATCGAGCGCTAAATGTCGCGATTCTTTTTGCAATCCATTATAAATTTCAGGTGCCCAACGCAATGCTAATTCTTTTAACGTACTCACATCTATCAAACGATAATGAAAAAATTTTTCTAATGCCGGCATAAAACGCGCGAGAAAACGTCTGTCTTGCCACACACTATTGCCACACATAGGCGATTTACCTTCAACTACATATTGCCGTAAAAATGCTAGTGTTTCTGCTTCAGCTTGCGATTCATTCACATGACTTTCTTGCACACGCGCAACCAATCCAGAACGATTGTGTTGCTTTGTATTCCAATCATCCATGCCGTTTAATAATTCGTTCGATTGATGAATCGCAAACACAGGGCCTTCTGCCACGACATTCAAATGAGAGTCAGTGACAATCGTTGCAATTTCAATAATACGATCTTTTTCTGGATTTAATCCTGTCATTTCAAGATCAATCCAAATTAAATGATTGGCATTCGCTGACATATTTTTTACCTTTTCCTGTGGTTACTTGTTATTGGGATTATGATAGATTAGCGCAATTTCACATTTACTGTAAGATAAGCTCATGATTGAAAATATTATCGCCACTATTATTGCCTATTTATTCGGCTCCATCTCAAGCGCTATCATTGTTTGTAAAATAATGGGCTTACCTGATCCACGCACAGAAGGTTCACGCAATCCAGGTGCAACAAATGTATTACGTATTGGCGGAAAAAAAGCTGCTGCCATCACTCTGATTGGTGACATGTTAAAAGGCTTTCTACCAGTATTTATTGCAGCCATCATTGGACTCGACTCGATTGGTTTAGCACTCGTTGCATTTGCTGCTTTTAGTGGTCACTTATTTCCAATTTTCTTTCGATTCGAAGGCGGCAAAGGTGTTGCAACAGCACTTGGTTGTTTGATTGCTTTATCATGGCCTGCTGCTTTATGTTGGTTTGCGACTTGGATAATAGTAGCATATTGGTTTCGTTATTCATCACTTTCATCACTCGCGGCTTCCGCTTTAGCACCGATTTTTGTCTGGCAATTCACTGGTAATTTTATTTTTGTTGCAGCCATCGCCGTCATGGGAGCGATGTTAATTTTCCGGCATCAAGAAAATATTAAAAAATTATTAGCAGGCAAAGAAAATAAAATTGGGATGAAGAGATAACACGTTTCTTCTCGTCATTCCCGCGCAAGCGGGAATGACAAATGCCAACTCTACACTTCATTCAACGACCAACGAGGATACACATCCACACTCAAATCATCTTGTTGGCCAGCAAACAGCCGCTTACAACCAACATAGGCAATCATCGCGCCATTATCTGTGCAAAATTCTAAGCGTGGAAAATATAATGTGGCATGATGTTTATCACAAATAATTTTTAATGCTGCACGCAAAGCAAGATTTGCACCAACTCCGCCTGCAATCACTAACGATTTATATTTTGTTTCTTGCAATGCACGTCGACATTTAATCGCAATGGCTTCTACCACTGCATCTTGAAAAGCGCGTGCAATATCAGCTTTCGTTTGTGCATCTAAACCATATTGCGTTACCGTGTGTAATGCAAATGTTTTTAAGCCGCTAAAACTAAAATCTAATCCCGGTCTATCAATCATGGGACGTGGAAAATGAAATCGTGTTGGATCACCAAGTTCAGCTAATTTGGCAAGTGCTGCACCGCCTGGATAACCAAGCTCTAATAATTTCGCTGTTTTATCGAATGCTTCACCTGCAGCATCATCCAATGTGTCACCAATAATTTCATATTGGCCGATGTTTTTTACTTTCACTAATTCAGTGTGACCACCAGAAACTAGCAATGCTAAAAAAGGAAATGTTGGCGGATTTTCTTCTAAAAATGGCGCTAAAATATGGCCTTCTAAATGATGCACACCAATGGTTGGCACATTCCAAGCAAAGCCTAATGTGCGTCCAATCATCGCGCCCACTAACAATGCACCGACTAATCCAGGGCCTTTTGTGAAAGCCACACCATTAATATCTTTTTTAGTTAATCCAGCATCTTGCAACACTTTTTCAGTGAGCGGAATCACTTTACGAATATGATCACGCGAAGCAAGTTCAGGCACTACCCCACCAAAAGCAGCGTGAATATCAGTTTGGCTATAAATTGTGTGCGCAAGCAATCCTTGCGTTGAATCGTAAACCGCAATGCCAGTTTCATCACAAGATGTTTCAATACCAAGTACACGCATGGGCGCAGTTTATTTGACATTTCACTAAGCCGCAATTAGATTGTGGCTATTCTTATAATAACGAGTAATTCGCCATGCCAAAAAAAACCGCACAAAAAAGCTATGATTTATATTATTTCGATTCGATTAACGATGTGAATTTAGAAAAAATTGATGGTAACGCATTGATATTAATTGGAGAAAAACCAGTTAATGCTAAAGCACGTTTAGATACTTCACATCCCGATCCACAAAGCAAAATAGAAATAGAAAACACGATCTCCGGTAAAGTTGGGCCAGATAAAAATCAAAAAATTTCGACTGCTTATTTTGTGAAAGACCATCAATATGCCACCGCTCAAGGGATAGAATGGCGATTTGATCAACGTAAACTAATATTTATGCAAGATAACCGTGATGCAAATACTAGGAAAGTCTCACTGATAAAAGATCGCCGAAATATCGAAGATGATTTAGCTTTATTAGCTGAACATGCCGGGTTTCCTTACACAAAAGCGATTATTTATTTTTCACATGATGCAGCAACCACTGAGATTAAAATCCGCCGTGATGATAATTTTGTAGATGCAACTGATCATGACAATATTGATCCGGTTGCAAAAGAATACTTACATCGAAAGAATGAGCCAAATTATAATTTATTAACTTTTTTGTATGCGATTAAAGCTAATTCTGAACAATCAAGCATGAAGCTCATGCAGGAAGGTGCGCGTGCATCACAGGCAGTTACTGTTGATCACATGATTAATCAAGTGCGCGAAAAAAATAAATCTTATCTAAATTTTAATGAAGTCAAAGAACGAATTAACTACATTGAACACCATTTACAGGGATCCAAATTAGCGAAACAAAAAAATAAAATCCTAGATGATTTTAGAAGATTTTATGCAGAAAATTTAGATAGCACCTCTATGCTTTCACGTTCTGTTTTAGTTGAAGCATGGGTGAATCAATACATAAAAAATAATAATAATGAAAATCCATTTACTATTTTATCACAGCATAAACGTACTAGTTTTTTAGCATTATTTAATCCTCACGAAACAGATTCAATCAAATTATTTAATAAATTTTTAGCCGGCGAAATGATTTCTGAACCGTTGCAGCAATTAATGCGTCCAACCGGAAATGAAGTAGAAGATAATACAAAAAAGTTAAAAAATTAGAGCAAGATGGATTACATTGTAATCCATCTAAATTTTCAATTGCTTTAGACTAGTTATTCTTTTGCAATCAGACCGTCTGGCACGGGGATGTGCCAGCCGATCGCAGGAGCAGTTTTGTCTGAGGCAAAAGAATAGCTAGTCTAAGGATCACTAACCATGACACCATCACCAACTGATCTTACTTATTTTGTTGAAGTCGCACGCGTATTAATTTTATCGCGCGCAGCAGAAACATTAGGCATTAGCCAACCATCACTTACATTAGCAATGCAAAGATTGGAAAAATGTGTTGGTACGACAATTTTATTGCGACATAAACGCGGTGTGTCATTAACAAAAGCCGGCAAACAATTGCTCGCACATACACGACAATTATTACAGCAATGGGACACAATAAAATCACAAACTTTAGCATCAGTGAATGAAGTACAAGGCTCATTAATAATTGGTTGTCACACATCAGTTGCACAGCTTACATTACCGCGATTTCTTACCAAATTAATGGAAAAATATCCTAAATTAGATATCAAATTACATCACGATTCATCACGAAAAATTACGGAACAAGTGATTAATTTGAATGTTGATATTGGCATTGTGGTCAATCCAGTAAAACATTTAGATTTAATTATTAAACATTTATATAACGATAAAGTCACTCTTTGGCGTAATCATACGATCAACAAAATTCAACATTTTCAGTCTGGTGAAGCAATTTTATTATGTGATCCTAACCTCATCCAAGCACAATCCATTTTAAAGAAATTGCGTAAAATAGGCCTCATTTATCAGCGCATGATTAGCACGAATAATCTTGAAGTAATTGCGGAATTAACTCAATCGGGTTGTGGGATTGGTGTTTTACCAGCAAACGTTGCTGAAAAATATCATCTAACAAATATTCCAAAAGCGCCTATTCACCAAGATGAAATTTGTTTAATTTATCGCGGTGAAAATCGTGATGTGAAATCCATACAAATTATTACTGATACAATTAAAAAAGCATTTTCCGCATAACATTATCTTTACGAATGTAATGATGATGCAGTGATCCTAGCACGTGCAATGCAAATACAATAATTAATAAGATAGAAAATATTTCATGCGCATCAGAAAAAAATTCTGACCATGCTTCATCATGCGCTAATGGCGCCAGCGTAAAAAGATAATAAAACGTGATCTCATGGCCGCCTAAGCTTGATGTTAAAAATCCAGAAATTGGCATCAAAAACATGAGCATGTACAAAAAAACGATATTCCAATGTGCTGCTCGCTGCTGCCAAAGCGGCGTTGATGCTGGCAGTGCTGGCTGCACATTTACCAAGCGCCACATTAATCGTAACGCAACTAAAGCAAATAACAGCAAACCTGTCGCTTTGTGAAGATCGTAAAGTGACATTCTAAAATCGGATTTTGGAATGTTTATCATGATGTACGCAACGAGAAACATCCCTAAAAAAAATGCTGCCATTAGCCAATGCAGCGAACGTGTGATGGTGCCATAGGATATTGATGTATTGTTTAGCATGACGTTTCCTCGTTAAAGAATCTGCAGCATAGCAAAAAAATTATCTTCTTATCATAGGCATGATTAATCATGGCGATTATTTTTATCTATATGAAAATAATCATTTTTCTCTAATAAAAACGGCTCATCGTCTATACTTATTGCTGATCTAATTTTGGCCGAGATAAGAAACAAAAATGGCAGCAAGCCTTTGCATTTCTGTCATTTCAGCATTAGAATGGCGCTCTTATTTCTTGATTAACTTATTAAGGTAAAGTGTTCGATATGCCAACAGTACGTGTAAGAGACAACGAAAATTTCGAATTAAGCTTGCGACGCTTCAAGCGTTTATGCGAAAAAGCAGGCATTTTAGCTGATTTACGCCGTCACGAATTCTATGAAAAGCCAACCTGGAAGCGTAAACGTAAAAAAGCCGCTGCCGTAAAACGTTACCAGAAAAAAATCTTGCGTGAAAATATGGCACTAGAACGTGATCGTCAGCCAATTGGTACCGGCAGCAAGAAAGAAAAAGAAGCTGCTTAATAGCATCTTCTGTTAATCGTTTTTAATGACACCTTGTCCTGTACCAACGGGACAAGGTGTTTTTTATGG
>AMFJ01024271.1_pt1 | contig 11117 bp, 12 predicted proteins | sample 427208 | NCBI WGS metagenome assembly AMFJ01 (sample SAMN02954298, study PRJNA114691) | groundwater metagenome | biome: aquatic; feature: subsurface aquifer; material: sediment; isolation source: subsurface aquifer sediment | place: USA: Rifle, CO | collected 2008-08
TGGTGCCGGAGCCGGGGTCGAATACGCCAGGTAACATTCTGAATTTAAACGCTAAACCCAAAGACGGTTTTTTAACATACCCCTAAAAATACCCCCACCAAAAAAAACTTCACTGCTCGAAGACTCAAAAACATGCGATTTGATTCCCAGGGGGGGTAGGCTCTAACTTGGGTCGCCCCGATCAAAGAAGCAAAGCTTATCGGATCTTCAATCCTGCATCAGCCGCTCTTCGGGCGATTTCCACAGCCGAAGCAGTTGCAACGGATCCACGTTCCCAAGGAGTTGACGAGCCAGCTCCAGCCGCTCAATAATACAGGCTCTTTCTTCTTGATCAAGATCAGAAGCCAAACACTCGATCTCCTCAAAGAATTTCAGGATACCATTCGCCTCACTCCATCCCCTAATCACTCGTAGCAGATTGTCCCTGCTCTCCTTTATGGACTGAACACGCTGGCGCTCAGCTTCCACCTTCGCCCTTTCGAGCTTCTCTGCTTCCCAGTGGATCTCAAGCTCCCTGCGCCTCTGCCTCTCGATTTCGGCCCTTTTCTCTGCCTCCCCAAGGAGCTTCACGATAGTTACGGTCTCTGCCTCAACTTCTTTTACAGTTCCTTTCAGCTTTCCAGGAAAATCTCCATTTTTTGACTCCCGCCACTGTCGTTGCCAACCGGCGCCGGGATATGGTGAATAAAACTGAATGCAAAGCCTGCCAGTCGGCATTTCGCGAACAGATTTCCAGCCGTACCCCCTCTGCACCCTCTTCGATTGCCGCAGGGTGAGATCAGAGACCTTAACGTACGTATCGTCGAGGTGTACGACCTCAACTTCTTCGGTCATTTCAAATATGGTAAGCCCTACAGCTACTTTGCCGATAAAAACCACGGTTGGTCGAGTAGGACTCCACAAATCCGAGTAATGCCGCTCCCTACCCCCTTTTTCTCGTTCATCCACGGCGGCACGCCACATATATGGTCCTGGTGGCTTTAGCATAACTCGATGCCCGCGCTCCTCGAAAAGCAGGTAAAGCTCGTTGGCAATTTCTATCGCGCGATCAATGCTGTGCTTAGATACAACTATGTCGGGGGAAATCCGCTTGGTCGGTTTTATGAATTCCGTGAAGAATGACTCTCGCCCATCCTTCAACTGCTTTTGGACGCCCTCAAGTAACGGGTGAAGCTTCGGAAGTTCGCTGCGGTTGCGGCGGACCACCTTCACTTGATGAGTTTGCAGAACTATGGGAGCCCGCCTCCCCTCGCCATACTGCACCCACTCAATCAACGCCCCGGTTTCAGGTACCGGCAGTGACGGGCGCTTCGGCATCTTGTGCCCGGCAGCCAGCTTTGCCCAGTATCCTCTATCCGGGCGCGGAACATTGAGGGAGGTACAGACACGGGCCATGAAGCTGGAGGAGACACCATACCGCTTCGCCACCGTCGTCATTGGCTCGGCCCAAACCTCGTCGTAAAGCAATTCCCGGCTAACTGTGGGTCTTTCGCTACTCACCTGTCGATATCCTCTGGACAAGAAGGAGTTAAAGCTAACTGCCAACCTCATCTTGAAAGGGATGCGTATTCCGCGGCAAGTAGGCCGCCCATTCGGATCGAAATCGGCCACCCATTCCGATGATTCCGCCCCCCCTGAGACCTCACTATTTAGAGGAGTCTGCAAAGGTAACAACATCTTGTTCGCCAAGGAAAAGGCGACCCGGAAACAGCTCTTCCAAGCGATTCACGATCTTATAAATCCCCTGAACTAGCTGTGGCACATAGCAGTCAGGAGGCATGCTTGCACCTTGCAGGGGACATGGCCCGTAACATCTGAGCCCCTTCCGAACCCCTTGATTTAATCCCAGGGGGAACGCGATTTAACTGGGTTTCTTGTAATTTTCTTCCCAGTGGGAAATGATATCCGAAATGTTGCGATGAAGAGCTTTAGCGGTAATTATGAGTTGATACACGCAAAAACCAAAATAGACCATGGAGGCATCAGTAAAAACCTTAAACACTGTAGGTTTCAAAACATTAGCATCTGACAACAGTTTAAAGCCGCCCACTCTAAAAAGCTCAAGGACATAATCAACGCTAATAGTTTTCGATACAGCTAAGGCAGCTTCAGTCTTTGGAAAAAAAGCAACAACCACAAACATAATAGTTGACCATAAACACATATACGTTGCTGTACCAAGGCTAGTGTCAATCTGCTTTAACGGGTCATACAGCTCTTTTGTATAAGCCCCATCTTTTTTTAATTTTTCTACATACTGTCGATATTCCGGGCTACCGTATACTACCTCGTTGAGTTTAAATGTGATGAATGTTCTAGCAGTGAAAACAAATCCAGTTAATGCTAGGAGACCGGAGAAAATAGAATCAAGGCTGAGTCTCAGATTTGAAAAGGTTGAAAATTTGGTGGATACAATGCAAACACAAACAAGAGCCCAATATACAAAATGTTTGTTTTTAGTATCCAAAAAAGTCATTGTCTAACCCGCTGGTCTAAAAAGTATTCTATTGTCTAAGGCATTCAGCATGTCTCGAATGATTTGATGGTCAGCAATATTTTCGAGTTCGAATGTACCAATGTCGTCATACTTGCAATCAAGGAAGTTTTCAAGAGAATTTTCAAAGTCAATACTGAAGGGGCTACCATCATTGTGAAGTCCGATAACGCTGCCATTGTAAACTGTTCTGCCTGACGCAAGTTGATGCAAGGTATCTGATCTACGATCCCGAAGCCATCCTCTTATGCCAGCATCAACACGAACAGCGTCAAAACGATAAACCCGATGGACTGACTTCAGTACGTTACTGACCGGCCTGTCGGCTGGATCTTCGACATCGTACGTTGTCATCCTGAGTTCAGACATTGTACCAAGTCGCTCAACAAGATCATTAAAAGATCCAGGGGTATACAAGGGAGAGTGCATACACCTCCCACGCAAGGAAAACGCCTCAGCGACCGCCTTGGCCGCGCGCCCCTCTAATCCATTTAACGTTTCCGCCTTTTTCAACTGAACGAAATTCTGGTAGCTGGCCCAAAGGTCACTCAAGAACTGTTGGAAACGATACGATCCCAGATAGTGAGAAAAGAGCCCCTTGTTGCTATCCATGCGCATCGCGAAAAAATTCATCTCAATGGGTGGATTGCCAGCTGTTGAGATGGCCTCAATAATCACCCGTCCATTTTCTCTGCGAACGAAATGCTGGAACTCTGTATTTCTCGCCGAAAGGAAGATGCCGTAAAAATGGGTCGCGGTCAGGTCGCAGAAAATGCGCCTTCTAATTTCGACATCACCTTCCCGGACAATGAACGGCCATTGGACACCGGCTCCGGTTTGTTTGATCCAGCGGAAGAAATCAGGAAAGGCAGCGGCAGGTGCTTCCACGGCCCTGCCAAAATAAAAGGCCGATCCTCTTACGGTTAAAGCCATCAGGAAAAGCTCCTATTTTCGTATTGCTCAGCACCCCATTTGAGGCTGGTATGTGGGGTAGAAAGAGGTTCCCTGCAACAGCCCCCCCTGGAGTTATTAGGACTTCGTTGGTTTAATCTGGATAACGGGTTTTAACATGGGGAAGGGAAAAAGGCAATGTAATCCACCAGCAGAGGAACCGTCTCGGCAAGACCTTTCCATTTGACAGACCGCATCTCTCTTTCAGAGTGCGAGCTGTCAAGCTCCCAAAACGTGGACCTCCCCAAAGTCATCTCGATAGAGAGCGGTCATAACGTAAAGAGGATTCTCGGGAATTTTGAAGTCTACCGGCCAGTTCTGCTTTTCAGCCATCTGTGCCAATTCAAGTTCGATAAATTGGTACACTTCTTCAAACAGCTGAGTTGCTGGATTATCTAGTTCCGAGAATTGGGCTATACCCGGACGCGCTCTATCCACAAAATCGGTTACGTATCGATCAGGAACAGGACGATGAACAGCCAAGGGATAATCCGTACCCGCAAGGTGTCTCAACAACGAGGTCTTTTCTTCATCGCTTCCCTCGGCGATGTATGCCCGACCGGCAAGAGCAGAGATAAACTGTTGATTTTCATCTACGTAGTACCAAAGGTTGACGATGATTTCTGGATTGGTCATTGATACCCTCCATTTTGAAGGAAAGTGAGCCCCACCGCTTCGTTGTCCTCTATGGCAATCTCCACGGCCCACTTGGCTCGCGCCAGCAGAGCATGGGCCTGTTTGCGTGCGGCGTGTGAATCGCGTACAAGCTTTGCAACCTCTTCAGCTACATCCGATGACGGTTGAACAAAAGGCAGTTTCAAAATATCTGGTACAGAAATAGCCGGGTACATTGAAGCCGTAGTGTGCAAGTCCATCAATTCAGCGATAACCGGCAGGCGTAGATAGACCAGCAAAAGTTCAGAGAACGCACGATAGGGTTCGAGCACTGCAAATCCGGACGAGCAGACAAAACCATCCTGTTCCGGGTAGATGACGGCACTCAGGCGTCTAATTGGGCGGACGGTGGAGGTAATGACATCTCCACTACGAACATGCCAAGTGGCGCGGTCCGGCGTCTCGTCGGCGGGAACGCTGGAACTATTGACTTCGCCGCTGGCCGTAACACCGCCGATTTCGATGTACTCGAAGGTTTCATGCCGGGATGGAATGAAATATTCTTTGCGAAGACGCGCCACATCGCCGACGCTCAGGTTATCTCGGCTGAGAATTTGTATCAGGGTTTGCACCCGTGGACTGAAATATTGAGAATCCAGCCGTCCAGCGGTTAATGTTTCGCTGGCATTGCGCTCATATGTCAGCGGCTCCGGCGGCGTCCAGTCTTCAAGACCGAGAGTGCGGAGAAGGATTTCCTCGGCCTGACGGTAGAGATTGAAGCTGTTATCGAGCGCGTTTTTTGCCTTTTCAACGGCCCTTTCTACAGCGATCTCCAACTTACCCAAAAAACGGGGGATGCGTAGTTGATCCATATCCTCCAGCAGCAACCCCATTTGCACGGCTCCCCGCTTGAGACGATGGATTTGATCTTGCCCGTATCTAGACTTGAGGAAAACAGCCAAGTAACCCGGTTTAACCGTTTGAGGACGTAGTATTGCTAGCTTACAACTACAAGTTGCATCTGACTCAGAGCTGACAAGGCTTAACTCCCCAATGGTGCCAACAATGGATAGCAGCACATCACCCTTGTGCAGGTGAGACCGCAACATGTGCGACACCGAAAAGGCTTTCTGCGGAATAAAGACCGGCTGTGACTGCTCAATATAAAAATGCCCGGTGACGTCTTGCCCTCGATAATACGGGATTCCTTCTTCCTGGAACTCTTCACTGATACTGAAATGGTTTCCGTCTGAGATGTCGGCTACGCGATCTAGTGCTTCTGTATGGATTTGGTCCAGACGCTTTGCAGCATCAATACGCGATTTGCTGAAATACTCTGCATCGACTCGCAGAGTACGCTCCAGCTCAGAGAAACGTATCACTACTGCCTCCAGCCCCTCCAGCAAGCCCCGGTAACGGGCCTCGTCAAAGGGGCTTAGGGAAAAAAATTCAACTCCTCCTTCTTGGCGAATTCGATGAACGCCTCAGCTACACCATTTTGCGTGAGTCCCTCGTGATTGAACAGGTCATGCTGCACAATCCAATGGCCGTGGGTATCCCGGACAAGTTCCTTGGATTCAATCGGCATGACCATATTCATGGGTTTTTCAACATTCGCCAGACCGCCGTACTGCTCTTCAATTTCCTCCAGGCTCATTCGTTTCTTCTTGCCGTTCACCCGGAACTGATAAACCGTAGCTGCTTTGATGCTGCCATACCTCTTCAGGAAATCATCGTGGTCGTATTTTACGAGCTTACTTTCTCCGTTAGGGTTGCCTTCCTCGAAAATCGAAACGACCGGCTTGGTTACGTAGATCTTGTCACCGGAGGAATCCTTGGACGGCAGCTTCTGCGTAGCAAAGAAGATATTATAATCATCCACCCTAGGGCAAAGGAGCCCCGCTGTAGGGTCTTCGTTCCATTTTTGCACGAACAGCACACTCGTTTTGATGCCCGTGTGAGGCTTGAAGGTATTGGGATGGAGGCCAACCACCGCGAGAATCCGGCAATGTTCGGCGATGTAGCGTCGTATCCGCTTGTCACCGGCGTTATTGAATCGTCCTTGGGGGAGGACTATCGCCATTCGACCGCCGGGGCGGAGAAAGTCAAGGTTACGCTCTATAAAGAGAAGATCACGACCGACTTTAGACTCTGCCTTGCCGTTCTCCTTGTGTCCCATTTCGTAGAGAGAAAGCATGTCGCTCTGCTTGATGTCACCTGCAAAAGGGGGATTGGCCATTAGGAGATCAAAGCCAAAGGCGCGGTAATCCTTCCCTTTCGGATCGATCAACAGCTTGCGGAGCTTCTTCCATCCCTGGTTATAAGTATCGTTCCAATTTTCCTCTTTGACGGTTTCATCCCACTTCTTCCAATCAAGGGTATTGAGGTGCATGACGTTTGTCTGACCATCGCCAGCTATGAGATTGAGGCAGCGGGCAACACGGACGCTCTTCTCGTCAAAATCGATGGCGAAGACCTTTTCTCGCACGTAATCGTAACAAGCTTCCGGCTTGCGCTCCATCGTGAATAGGTGGGAAGCAGCAAGCCCTTCACGGTCAAGGATGTCGCGCCAGACTTTAAAAATGGCGTGCATTGTGAATCCAGCAGACCCGCAGGCGGTATCGATCATACTTTCATCAACCTGCGGGTTCAGCATCTTCACACACATATCAATAACCCAACGAGGAGTGAAATATTGCCCTTTCTCACCCTTTGATGACTTACTGACCAGATATTCAAATGCCTCGTCGATGACATCGAGGTTGGAATTGAAAAGTTTGTATTTTTCTAACGAGCCTATGCAGACCTGTAAATGGTCAGCGGTTAAGCGGAGTCGGTCTCCGGGAGGGAATACCCCTTCCCATCTGTCGCAAGCCTCCTCAAAGAGAGCCTGGATTCGATCACGCAATTCACTGGCAGTATTGGTGTTGCGGAAGCGAAGGTACTTGTGCCGCCCAGAGTAGACCGTAAGCTCGTCGTACAGCTTTGTGAAGATCAGCTTAAAAACCTCTTCGAATACGTCAACTCCGGCGTTTGCCAAAACCTCGTCTTCCATATCCAGAATAAGGTCGCGCAAAGAACGGGTATGGTGGAGGTCCTGCTCCCTTTGCTGTTCGAATAACAGAAGGGTCTTGATGTTCCATGGGGTTTCAGCCACCTCCTCGATAGTTTGGGAGGCGGATGGAATCTCAGGAATTTCGACGAAGTAATTCGGATTTTTGCGATGCCAGAAAGTCACAAGAGAGCCGTCAGACCACAAGGCTAGCGGGGCACCCGTCGCATGGCAATAGGATTTAAGTTGCTCTTTCCCCTCCTTCAACTTTGTCTTCTTCACTTCGACAATGAGATATGGAACTGTTGGCCGGTCCTTGTCAAAGACCACAATGTCTGCACGTTTGCTTGTGTCACGGCCAAATGTGATAGGGTACTCGACTGTGACTCGGGACACCGGATAGTTATAGTTATGAATTAGCCGGTACAACCAAAGCTGGCGAACGATCTCTTCCGGTTTAGCCTGTTTCTCCTTCCCTAAGACCAAGCATTTGATATACGCCTTTCCATTCTTGTCGAAGACGCCTCCCTCTATGGTAGAAATATCCTCCTGGCTAAAAAGGGTGAGGCTTAATGCCGCCTTCTCGTCTCGAAAAATTGAAGCTAATGTGTGAATAGTTAAGGCCGACACAACATCTCCCTATTGCCGGTGTTTTTGGCGCATCCCTCCGACAAAATGGGGAGGGATGCGTTCCAGCACCGTTATTGGTCATCAACGCCACAACTTAGCACCTATATGTGGCAAAACGACTAGACCTTAGCACATATGGAGGGTTTTCCGCCAGAGATAAGGCACATATAATTCCCACCATGAAAAACCCGGTAGCGATTAGACAACTTTTAGGGGATAACGTTCGGACGCTAAGAAAAGTGAGGGGTTGGAGCCAAGAAGAATTAGGGGAGCATGCCGATTTAAGCTATAAGTTCGTAGGGGAGATTGAAAGGGGAACCGGGAATCCGAGCCTGGATTCCCTGGTTGGCATTGCGAACGCACTGACCGTACCTATTGCTGAGCTTTTCCTACATCGGGGCCTTCTGGTGCTGAGTGACACAGATGTCGCCGATGTCGAGACCTCTATGGCTGTGCTGAACAGGGTACTTGGAAACGCCAGAGCAGACATTCCGCAACGGCAAAAAGCGTGATAGCCCCCTATTCCCCCCCAGGTTTAAACGAATCCTGATCACGCAGAACCTCCTTCAGGGCAACAACCTCCTCCCTGCGCTGAGGGACAAATTTGTCCCTCTGTTCAGCGACCTGACGTAACGCCGCCTGGTACTTTTCCTCCAGTTCTTCATCGGAGATCGGAGGAGACTCCTCTTCATGGTTGCCAAGATCTGGCTTTGTAAGCATTATCTCCAACACCTTTGGGAGCGGCTTGCCTTCCCTAGCTATCCTCAGAGCCGCCATCTCAACAGTGCAGCTCCCGGCAATGACTTCGTCAATCACCTCTCTTACTATGGGAGCGTTCTCTCCTATGGCCCCTCTACCCTCTATGTACCCCCGGTCCTTTAGGAGCGTCTTAGCCAGGAAGATGAGGGCAGTGGTGTCCTTCTCGATGACGGCTCTACTGTGCAGTGCGGATTCAATAGCATCCAGCCTGGACTCGGTCAGTTCCTCAAAGTCTGTCTTGAACTTGGAATCGTCAGTGAGCCAGTTATAAAATGTTCTCCGGCCAATGCCTGCGGCTTTGCAAGCCTCGGATATGTTGAACGTCGAACTCTCCCCGTAAGCACATAGAAACTTTCTTTGCCTTGGAGCAGCCCCTCCCTTTTTTACCTTATCATGTGCCATCTTGTGCCTCCCGTTGGTCAAGTTCAGTTTTGGCATCAGTTTCAGTTCAGTTTTGGCATTGGTACAGGAACTTTGGGATTCTCACAGATGCCATTTTTGCACCTACAGAGTAAATCTGGCCATGCTGGCCACGGCCACTTTTGAACGCATTTCTATATATAGCCATTCCTTACGCCAGTTCTGAGGGGTAGCGTGGCACTGCCTCAAAATCTGGCTGGCCGTACCGCTGCCACCGATAAGACGGCCTGAACTTGTTATACGATTTGCAGAAACCGCGTAGACCGCCATACCCGGCCATTTCAATAAAGCCTTTCTCTATTAGCTCATCAATCACGCGGGCAAAAGTTCTCTTGGCAAACCCGAGCCTAACCGCCTCTTCATAAGAAAACTCGAAGTCGCCTGCAATGTTGTGATCGCCACGTTTTCCATAAAGGACGACTTTGAATTTCCTACCATACTTACCATAAAAGTAAGGAAGTGCCTTCGCTGCGGAAGGAGGCAAGTCTATGTACGCCATAGAGTTCAGCACCTCCCAGGTCATCGCCACGAACGGCGGCAATTTCGGATTGTCTTTTGACCGTTTGGCTCTACTCATGAGCTACTCGCCGTGGTGGTTGTTGGAGGGGCTTTCGATGAAGGCTCGGATATCTTCCGCCCTCCAGGCTGTAATTCTCGGACCAAGGTGGCGCACCGGGGCGGGATACCTTCCAGATTTAACCCCCGCCCACCAAGTTGACTTGCTCACAGGGATGATGGCAGGTATCGGCGGATTTGCCTTGGGATTGCCAAGGATCTGGGAAAGCCGGACATAGCCGGTTTTGGGGAGAGACATAACGGACCTCCTTGCATTTCGTTGGATTGCTTGGTCCGTTATAGTTTTGTCTGAGGCTGGTGTAACCCTAATAAAAAGAGATATAAATATTTTAGGGAGGGGGACTAGCGAAGATCATTTTAGGTCAGAAGAGAAGAAGAACATCATTTTGTCGCCGCGACGCTTTCGCTGCTCATTTTCCTGCAACTGGGCTTCTATGCCCCACTGTCTCACTTGCTCCAGGGTCAATGATCCTTCACCAGTTTGCGCACCTGCAAAAACATTTCTGTTAGAGTAATAAATTGCCTCGATGGCCTTGAAGCCCATATCACAGCCAATGATATTTTCGACAATGGCAATGGCTTCCGTCACCGTCTTACCCTCCAGAACCAATTCCATGACTTTGAGGGTAATCAATTCATCACGATAATAGGTCAGTTTGTTCTTGGCACCCCTCTTTTTGTGCAGCCGTCCTGCAAGATGTTCCGCAAGGCAATTCCAGGTTGCGGTGTCGAAATAACCGATCCTTTCGGATTGAAGAAGAGAAACAACATCGTCAAAATAACCAGCAGCTATCTGCCTCCTAATGCTGGCATTGATGCCTGCGAGCCGAGTCGTTCCGGCCTCCGATTCAGGATCGAGGGGACACTCCCCTTCGAAAGTCTTGATAATCAGCGAGCACAGTCCTTTTTCTTCCATCGAATCACCCGGCCTTACTGGCTGACATTTCGTTGAAACGGAAGCACCTTTGCGCCGGTTTTAAGGCCATCAAGGAAATCAGCCCAAGTTTGCATCATCTTTTGCCGCTCAGCGAGATGGCTGGTACGGTTGTAAGCACGCCCCAAAGGATCTTTCACGGCATGAGCTAGCTGATGTTCGATGAAGTCCGGCCTAACATGCAGCACCTCATCAAGGATGGTCCGCGCCATTGCACGGAAGCCATGGCCGGTGATCTCCGACTTTTCAAAGCCCATCCGTCGAAGAGCTGCGTTGACTGCGTTCTCACTCATACAGCGAAGCGGAGAACGGTGACATGGGAATACGTACGTCCCTGATCCAGTCAAAGGGTGGAGTTCCTTCAGGATGTCGACGGCTTGCGTGGAAAGCGGCACAAGGTGGGCAACTTTCATTTTCATGCGTTCCGCAGGGATCTCCCACCTCGCAGCTTCCAGATCGATCTCTGACCATTCAGCATGCCGTAATTCACCAGGTCGAACGAAAGTGAGAGCGGCTAACTTCAAGGCACATTTGACTACGAAAGATCCTTCAAACCCGTCAATTGCCCGTAAGAGCGGTGCAACAGCTTTCGGATCGGTCAGCGCTGCAAAGTGATTGTTCTTGACCGGCGGCAGCGCCCCCTTAAGGTCAGCAACAGGGTCACGTTCGGCGCGACCGGTCGCGAC
>AMFJ01001187.1_pt1 | contig 11112 bp, 10 predicted proteins | sample 427208 | NCBI WGS metagenome assembly AMFJ01 (sample SAMN02954298, study PRJNA114691) | groundwater metagenome | biome: aquatic; feature: subsurface aquifer; material: sediment; isolation source: subsurface aquifer sediment | place: USA: Rifle, CO | collected 2008-08
ACATCATAAAGCAAAGTCTCCGGAAGATAACCCTTAGTAAATGCAGTTAGATAAACATAGGGTTTAAATGATGAGCCTGGTTGTCTATTAGCTAAAGCCACATTAACTTGACCGTCAATTGATTTATCAAAATAATTTTTTGATCCAACCATAGCCAATATTTGCCCTGTTTTCGGGTCAGCAGCCACTAAAGCTGCGTTGGAAGCTTTATATGCAACATTTTTTTCAGCTCCCTCTACAACCGCTTTTTCTCCAGCCTGTTGCATATTCCAATCAAGAGTAGTGTATACTTTAAGCCCGCCCTTTTCTACTGATTGTTCCCCATACTTACTTACCAAGTAATCCTTTACATACATCACAAAATGCGGAGCAGAGATATTATTTTGTTTAGGTGAAATTTCAGCTAGAATATTTACATCTTTTGCTTCCTGGGCTTGATCATTAGTTATGTACCCAAGTTCTGCCATACGATTAATTGCAGTTCTTTGCCGTGCAATAAGAGCGTCCGTATGTGTTCCAAAAGGAGAAAAATAAGTAGGCGCATTTGGCAAACTTGCAAGCAAGGTAGCCTCGGCCAAGGTCAATTCTTTTGCAGGCTTGCTAAAAAAAGTTTGTGCGGCAGCTTCTATACCGTAAGCACTTGATCCATAAGGAATCTGATTAAGATACATTCCCAAAATTTCATCCTTTTCAAATTTCTGCTCTATTTCCAATGCCAAAATAAGCTCCTTAATTTTTCTAGTCAAAGTTTTTTCAGAAGTAAGCAGCGATTGTTTAACAAGCTGCTGAGTTATTGTTGATCCTCCCTGCGCTTTTGCACCCTTCATAACATCTTTAAAAGCACTTCGCAAAATAGCAGTGGGCACGACGCCAAAATGATCATAGAAACCCTGGTCTTCAAGCGCTATGGTTGCAAATTTTACATTTTCAGGAATTTGCTCAAAAGGTATAATGGTTCTTTTTTCTTCGCCATGCACATCGTAAAGAAGATGTTGCCCGCTTCGATCATAAATCTTGGTGGATTCAACAACAGTGCGACTATTCATAGATGTTGCACTAGGAAGATCTTTGGAAAAAAAGATGAATAATCCAATTATAAAAAGAACTCCCGCACCCCCAATATAAAGGAGGGCTTTCCCTGCAATCTTCCATTTATCCCTGGAAGATATTTTTTTAAAATTCTGTGAAATAAATACTGGTTTCATATTTAAAAGCCAAATTAGCAAATATTTACACTTAGGTAATTACTCACTAACGATTATTAGCTTACGATTTATTTTGTTTTTAAAGCAGCCCTATTATACAGGAATACTATCTTTTATCAAGCGTTTCAGAATATTAAATTAACTCATTATCAAAATTAGCATTGTTATAAGCAAACATTATAGCCAAAACATTTCGATGTTCAGCATTTTTAATATTAGCCGTGTGCTGCTTATTTTTTTCAAAAACAATACACTTTTCCTTATTATAGCAAAGATTAGCTTCTTTTAAGATAGCCTCCTCGAGTTGCGACTTTATTCCACACATCTTAGCACAAACCAAGAACTCAAATTTATTATCGATCGAGATATTTTTAAAATTTTCCAAAATTTCTTTTTCAGCCAAGGAAATCATTTCCAAATAAACATCTAAATTTTTCAATATTTTCTTACTATAAAAAACAGACTCGCCTATTATGCAATGTGTTAATAAGTACAGCTTTAAACTTTTTAATTTTAAATCCTCAAACAATTTTTCGTCTTTTGCAATTTCCAAAAACTTATCGGGGTCCAAGTGTGATTGATCAGATTTCAATAAATAATCCAGACCATACATAAAATTCACGGCGTGCGTAGAAAGAATGGCTATTGCTACCGGATCGTTTTCAAGATCTTTTTTGAGTCTTATCAATTTTTCAAATCCGATTTTTTTTTCAATAATATCACCGAGATCCAATCCATATATCGTCTTTGAAAACAAATGTCTGAAAAGAACTTTATTATATGCCTTAAGCATCGGGTATTTTAAAAAATATTTTTCACGCTGCGCTCTAAAAAGCATTCTATCTACTATAGACTCTTCTGCTAACAAATTTTCAATTATCTTTTCATGTTCTTCATGGTTTAATCCAATATACTCAGCCTTTAATTTGTTCAACTTTTCCTTTGAAAATGTGTCGTTTTTCCATAAAAAAAGACGGGACGCAAAATGAAACCTGCGGCCGTCCAATTCTTCAAATCTTTTTTTATAATTTTCTTCAATTTCAGAAAATATCTTTTGCATATCCTTTAAATAGAAGCTTTTTCAAAAACTTTAACAAGTGCTGAATACATTTTTTTCATCCACTTCTCTTGGTCAGGAGAAAAATACATTCCTGGCATAGTATTAAGTTCAATAATCCAAGGTTTTTGTTTTTCATCGAACATCACATCTATAGTGTATATTTTCACGGGGTATGACGCAAATGTTTTCTGCACTCTTTTTATTATGGGATTTAAGCTTTTCGGAAGATCCTTTTTTTCCACAATAAACATGCTTCCGCCTTGCGCTAAATTAGCTAAGAGAGATCCCTTTTTTGGCTGTCTAACATAGCTGTAAATAAGTTCGTCGCCAACAAAAACCATACGCAAATCATGAACTCCCTCAGCCACTCCTTTTATTCCCTTACTGCTATCAATAAATTCTTGCGCGAGAATGGGACCACTAATTTTCATCTTCGCAGCCTTGGCTTTAAGCAAAATACTAACTTGTTCTCCGCCACTCCCAACAGCTTCCTTCATAACCACTAGTTTGCTTTTCATTTTTCCCGCCACCTTTTTCAATTCATCCTCAGAAGTGACTCTCAAATATGGCTTAAAAAACTCAGGGAAAAGCATACTGACATACAATTTATTATTCGCAATAACAGTAAATTCAGGATCATTTAAAAGAGGATAGACTCGAGCAAGTTTTTCTTTGAAATAGTGAGCTTCCATGCGCTGCTGCATTTTATCGTAAACAACATTTGGTTTTATATCATAAGCTCTTTTCCAAGAATTATTTTCCCAAAGCCATGCATTTGAAAAAACATTTTTTTTCTCATCAAACCATTGAAAAGAAGCGCGATAAACATTAAAGCCGGCCTCGTTTAAAAGCCTGTAAAAAAATGCATAACAGGAAACATACATTTCCTTCTGCTTCGGAGCTTCCCTTGTCCAATCACCTCGTCCATAAAGAATAATCGCGTTCTTTTTCATGAGGGTAAATTTGTCAGCGGTTTAAACCGCCTTCAAAATATTATTTATTAACATCTATCAAAAATTTCTTAAGATTTCTTTTTCCGATAATAATAGGATATTTCAAATGCGCTCTATTAATCAATGTAACTTTAGTTGGAATAACCACTCCGTCCATATTGACCGTTATTTTAATTGTTGGACGATAAGTTGATCCGCTAGCACTATGAACCACAACCGTACTTTCAAGATGTGGAATATGCTTAAATATATTCCAGCGCTCTTTTTTGCTCAAATGTTTTATATCTTTGTAAGTTGTTTCGATTTTTTGAAATTCCTTAACAGTATCCTCGAAACCAAGTCTTTCAGCTAAATCCGTATCAATAGAGGTAAACCCTGCTCCAGTATCAATCTTAGCTTCAAGCTCAACCGTCTTATTGTTTCTTCCGACAAGTTTAATCCTTTCTATCGTACCGATCACTTTTCGTCCAGAAATTTCCTCCACTTCCTCTTCCACTTCTCCTCCGAAAAGGTCCATCCCTACACGCACTCCGCGCAAGGCAGTCTTTATCTTAAGTCCTTTAATTCTTTCCAGTCTGCTTTTAAGTCCATCGAGATTTGCAATCTGAATAGCAAGACCTGGACGAGCATTGATTTCCAAAAACACTGGTCCTCTTTCACGATCGATTGCAACATCCGCGCCTAAAAATCCCATTCCCGAAACCTCCTGGGCTTTCACTGCCAAAAGGAGCATTTCTTTCCAATATGGAATCTTAATACCAGAAAGCAGCATTCTAGTTCCAGGAACGTAATCTATGATATTTCCTTTTCCTAAGACTGCTGTTGTAGTGACACCTGTTGCCAAATCGATTCCAACTCCTATTCCTCCTTGCTGAAGATTAGCTTTTCCGCCCGATTCCTTGGTTGGAAGGCGAAGCATAGCCATTACAGGAATTTTATTAAATACAATCACGCGAATATCTGGAATTCCTTTATATGCGTAAGGCTTAAAAAGCTTGAGCAGCGTCAAGCGCTCTTCAAAAAAAGCGATGTCCGGCATATTTGCCAAGGAAAAAGCGCCGTCAAGAATATTGAGAATATGATTTTTGAGATCATCTACAGTTATCTTCTTTCCGTCTGATTTCACCCAAACTGGTTGAAGCTCTTCTCCCTCTTCTAATGCCAACAACTGTTTTCTGGTTGGTTTCTTTCTTCCATAAACAACAAGAATTCCACCACCGCCATAACCGCGGTTCGGTTTCAAGGCAAAGGAAGATGGCAAGGAACTCCAATCGAAGTTTTCAAGTTCTTCTGCGGATTTTATCTTAGCCAAAAGCTTCGGAACTGGAATTCCGTTTTTTCTAAGCATACGCTTACTGAGAATTTTGTCATCAGCCAAGCGCTTCGCTCTTTTTCTGTTGTATGGACGAATGTAATCCAAATTGCGGGCATTCATCCCTAACAACTTTTTTCCATTCTTTAAAGCTTCGAACATAGACTCGATGATTTACCGAAGGTTTTTTAATACTTCACGAAAACGGATATATTCATTTAATCTTAGACCATCCCATTTTCCAAGCCAGATATTAATTGGAATAGTAATAAGTATCATCCATGGGAAAGCAACAATTCCTTTAATAAGTAGTGGCCATGAAGCTAAATAATATCCAACCAATGAAATTATCAATGTTTCCAATGCTAAAATAAGAGCGGCTTTATTGCCGTTTTCAATTTGAGCAGCTACAAATTTTTCCACAATAGTAATCATGATCAAGATTGGGAAAATTGAGACTGCAGCGAGGCCTGTTCTCTGTAGGCTTCCTCCAAGAGTCAATAAGAAAAGAATTGAGAATGAAATTATGCTCAATGTTATAGCGACGCGAGGGAGATATAGTATGCGAAGTCCTTTAAGCACAAAACGGAGGAGCATTCCTGCTAGTATAACAACAGAAAAAATCAATACACCGTAGCGAAGTTGTGGCACAGCCAAAAAAGCAAATGTTACGATAGCTGGTGTGTAAATACCGAAAGCCTTAATTCCGATAACCTGACGGAAAAAAGCAATCAGAGTTACAATTATAGGAAGCATCAAAAGCAAGATAACCGTATCAAGAGGAACTCCTTGCTCAAGAAAATATTTGATGATTGGACTTATGTTAGACATACAACATGAATTTCCAATGATCAATTTCCAATTTCCAATAAAATCTCAATGATTCAATACCAAAATTTAAACCTTGGCCCTAAACTCTTCATTGAATTAAATAAAAATTGTGAATTGAAAGTTGAAAATTATTTTTTCAATTTAAATCACTGATATATAAAAAATTCGTTAGTCATTTTTTATTCCCCTCATTTTCCTGCTATTCAAATGACAAAGCGCTATTGCAATAGCATCCGCTGTGTCATCTGGTTTTGGTATTTCTTTTAGCTTCAAAATATTCTTCACCATAAGCTGAATTTGCTTCTTTTCAGCTCTTCCATACCCCGTGAGAGCCTGTTTGACTTGCAGCGGAGTATATTCAGATATGTTAACACAAAATTTCTCTAATGTCAAGAGTATAGCCCCTCGAGCTTGGGACACTTTCATAACTGTTTTAACATTCTTAAAGAAGAAAAGGTCTTCCACCGCAGCCTCATGCGGGGAGTATTTATCAATAACTTCTTCTAAATCTTTTACCACTTCAAAAAGGCGCTCGGATGTGGTGTTATTTGGTGATGTTGTTATGTGCCCATAAGCCACAGCACAAACCTTTCCACAAACTTCATCCAAAATAGCCCAGCCAACAATAGCAGTACCAGGGTCGATTCCCAAAACCCGAAGGGTTTTACCAGCAACTAAGTCTTTTTGTTTTTCCATTATCAGCATTTCAATAGAAGTGTTAAAATCCAAAATCTAAATTTCCAATATCAAATAAAACTCAAAATCATAAATCCCGATTTAAACATTTGGATTTTGAAATTACAATTTATAAGCATTTGGCTTATAAATTGTCGTATATCTCCTGCACGTCATCGTGGTCGTCTAATTTTTCCAAAAGATTTTCGTAGTCAATTTTAGATTCTGGGTCCAGGACTGTTTTTTGCAGCGGAGCATAAACCAATTCCGCTCCCTCTATTTGCAAATCCATCTTATCAAGATTTTCTTTTACTTTCTGCAAATCTTCAACCTTAGTGTAAACGATTACCATATCACCTTCTATAAGAGTATCCTCCGCTTCAGCTTCAATAGCCATCATTTCAATTTCATAAGGATCTTTATCTCCCACAGCAACAGCAATATTACCCACCAATTTAAACATAAACTTTACCCCACCTTCACTTGCCGGCTTTCCGCCAGCTTTCGTCAAAATGCTTCGCACTTCACTTCCTGTCCTATTTCTATTATCCGTTGCAGTTTTTATAAGCATAGCCACATTTCCCGGACCATACCCTTCATAGATGATTTCTTCAATTTCCGCGCCGTCTTTAAGTTCTCCGGTTCCTTTCTTAATAGCCCTTTCAATAGTTTCCTTTGGCATATTAAAGCTCCTGGCTTGATCCACAACCATTTTAAGTTTAAAGTTCGTATCCATACTACTCCCACCCTCCTTGGCTGCAATTGTTATCAATCTCCCGTATTTAGTAAAAATACTCGCACGCTTTGAATCTTGTGCTCCTTTTCGATCTTTGATTCCCGACCATTTATTATGTCCACTCATATCATTTCAGTATCTTGTATATTGTATTTTGTATCTTGTATAAATGCCTCATACAAAATACTAAATACCAAATACCAAATACACCTATTGTTATATTCTAATACTAACACCCGAATCTGAGCATTTCAAGGACTATTTAATTTTAATTTCCGGCAGTAAATCCCAAATAAGCTCAAAAATCAATTTCATTGTATTGTGAATTTCAGCACCTTCGATTATAACGGCAATTTCTTCCTTGGCTGACATTAGTGCCACGCTTTGATGACCATAAATGTTGATTTCTATTGAGAAGGGATATTTTTTGGGATCTATGACTTTCGTTGAGCGTCTTTGCTCTTGATCTTTAGAGATAAAGTCTTTCATCATTGGCTCAGAGCCAGGAATAATACCTTTACCATAAATTCCTTTTTTAATTCTCTTTTGCAAGTATTCATGCGCCCACTCTTTGCCAATAAGACTAACGACATCATAAGATGCAAAACCTAAAATTTCCTTGTTTTCATATTTCAAAGTATCTTCATAAACTTCTTTTATTCCCTCTTTGCCTTCATAGAATCTTATTTTTGGTTTTGAGCCACGTACATTATTGATTGATTGGAGTTGAGGCAATATTTCAGCAAAGAGTCTTTCTTTGTTTTTCAAGTTTCTTTGAATTTTTTCAGGGTCCTCGCCAACGAATAATCTCTTTTTACCCTTGCTTGTTTCTGAAATTAACCCTTCGTTCATCAAATCAAGCAGAATGTCATAGCAAGTTGTCCTTTTAATGTTGGCTTTTTTTGAAATTTCAATCACAGAAGAACTTCCCAACTCTAAAGCAGCCAGATATACATCCGCTTTTCTGCCGCTTAGTCCGAATTGTTGCAAAACCTTCTTAATATCCATCTTTTGTCTTTTTGATAATGCTTATCCACAGTTGTGGATAAGATGTCGATAACCTTCGTCAACATTTATATTATATCATAACCATCAATTTTGTCAATATTTTGCTTATTTAAAGCTTTTATGATATCTAATTTCATTTTACTAATTATAAGTATTGACGTCTATAATTGACATTTTGCAATTTTGGATGTATTATGACTCGTTAAGATGAATTAGATTTGAAAGCAATTAACATTTAATTTCAAACACATGAATATCAAGAAATTAATATTGAAAATCTTTAACGAAGACTACCAATTAACCGCAGCTATCGAAGAGGCCAAAAGAAATGACTCAAAACAAGAAAAGAAAGCTCGCATTAACCCTTCCCTGCTTAGAATAAGCAACTTGCCAAACAACCATGTTATGCCTGTCGTAATAAAGAAAGATTTCTGTTTAGTTTAAAACCAAAACGGATTGGCAAGCCCGATTGCCTCTCTCATTGAATTCATTATTGTAGTGGATTCACAAGGGAAAAGCTCTTTAAAAATCAACCATATACAACCAAAAGGAGAACGCAATGAATACGCTCATCAGAAGAAGAATGAAATGTAACAAATGCGAGAAGATGGTCATAATCCCCAATTCACTTTGGGATTTACAACTAGGATCCTGCATTTGCAAAGATTGCAGAGAAAAAGCAGTTGGAACGGACCCTGCCAAGTACCTGATGTATGAGCAGGGCGAAGTTTCGGTTGTGCAGTTTAAGGCTGTTGTGCAAGAAAAACAGATGAGCGTAGGTTGCAACAAGTGCAATTGCACACATGTCATAAGCCCTCTAATTTTCATAGATTGCACATTCAAATATCCCAATAGACACTGCCACAAATATGAATATGGGTACATCATCCCTCCAAAAGAATACTGGTGCCCTCTGAGTTGAACGGTTGATTAGTAAGGCGAGCAAATTAAAACTTCTCTCGCCTCTCTTATGAAGATCATTTTAGAAAAGTGGTTTTCTAAAAGAATATTAACAATTTCATAGCAAAAAAGGAGGCTGTCATGATTATAATCAAAAGATTTACAATTTTCTCAACAGATTTACACGTAACAATCCAGCGAGAAGAAGGTGATGTTTTGTCTTTCGTCGACAAGAGAAAGGGTAAGCAGTTGATTATCCGTAAAAAGAATGGGCTTTTAATTAAAGCCCGCGGTCCTCTTAAAATCAGAAGAGACTGGACACGTTATCACATTTTATTAAAGGCGATAGAATCATCCATCGCCTCTTTTCTTTCTCCAAAAATCATTAATCCATCAAGCCATTTAGCAAGATATTCATATTAGCATTTAGATCTGAAGAAATTTCTCTTGCGAAAGTAACGACATAATGTTCTTGCTCGCTAACGATAGGCGTAAAATAATATTGACCATTTTCTTCACGGATCACAATTTCCCCCAAAACATTTGGCAAATCAAGCATTTCGATTTCAAAATGATTTTTTAAAATTTCAATATCTAATTCTTTTTCAGCTTCTCTCTCCAATTCTTGATTATTATTTTCCGATGTCTGATTAACAATTACCGATGATTTGTTCCCCATTTCAGCGACCACTGACTGATTACCAATGACCGATGACTTACTTTCAATTTCATTATCAGGTGAATCTTTATTTGCAATTTTTAATTTGTCATTTGTAATTTTTCTGATCCATTCCCATCCATCTTTATTTCTTTCATAAATTTCCCCTTCCTTAATCCCATCTTCTTTTTTATATTTCACTTTTGATGCCACTTCCCCATCAGGATAGCGAAGCTCAATTTTTCCTTTTTTATTATTCAAACTGAAACTTGAAATTTCGCGCGTGATTTCTTTCGTTTTATTTTTTCCAATTTCGAAATCTTCCCTAATCGGGTGATTGACCAATTTTTTTGAACTTGAACCAGTCGCAATACTCCAACCCAAAAGATTTATTTTCTTTTTTGATTTGTTTTCGATGGTAATCGTTTCATTTTTTGTGTCGCTTCCATTAGGATTTGCGTTGATTGTTATGAGTCTTACTTTCCGTCTCGGAAATTCTTCAACCGTAACAACAAAATTTTCAATAACATCTTCGCTGCCTGCCTGATATTTCACGCTTCCATCATATTTTCCTTTATCCTTATATTTATGTTTTGTTTCCTGTTTATAACTCTTATGACCATCTCCGAAATCCCAAGTGACTTTTGCTTTTTTCGATAAACCCTTGATAGAAAAATTAGCATAAACATTCTCATAGACATCCTCATCAATCAATATCTTCCCCTTAATGATATTTTCAAGAATATTTTCTTCGCCCGGAGTTAGAAAAATTGTCCAATGCCAAGATTTTCCGTCAAAAGAATATGAAAGTCCTTCTTTGGCGGATTTATATGGGTATGTTTGGTCTACTGTATCCCCATTTGGATCTTTTAAATATACAGTTTCTTCAGAAGTATCATTCAGAGCTATGTCACAATAGTTTTCAGGATCATTTTTTAGAACAAGATATTCATTCGAATTGATTGTTCTCTTATCAAGCACGCATTTTTTGCCTACCTTGTCTTCAATATACCAACCATTCAAAATTTCATCCTCGCTTGTCGCATTGAATAGTTCAATAAATTCCTTTTCATCCTTGCTTTTAAGATGCGGGTATATTTCATTTATATATATTTTTTGATCGTACTTGAGCTTGATTGAACTTTTTTCTCCAGGCGTTCCCTTTTTAAGATAACTTTCTTGCCAATTGCTTTTAGAATTATCACTTTTATCAAAATCAATTCTTTCCAATGATCTACTGTCTTCTTTTTTATCAAAAAAGTCACTGTAATACAAAATCCCTTTCCAAGTTTTTTTGTTATCCAAGCTGTATGCCAAAGAAGCACTTTCATTTTCCAGTAAATTGAAATTGGACTTCAGCAATATTCCATCAAAATATTCGTATGCTTCCACAAAGGACTGCGGATCTTTTGTGATTATTAAGAAATCATTCTTTTCTATGGCAGGCATCTTTGATCCGATAGCATAAACAGGATAAGAATTCACGCAAGAGGAATCTGTTTTTGATATCTTTGCGCAAATATAGAAATCTTTAAGCTGGCAATCTGCAATGCAGGATAAACTCTTTTTTGTAAGCCCTATTTCTTCCTGAGCTACCAACTCAATCCACTCCGGACTATCATTATACATTATTTCAGTAATCAGAAATTCTTCACTACCACCTTTTGAAAATGCCCCATTAAAAACAAAAAACACTGCAAAAAGCAGTGCCAATATCGCTTGATATTTAAGTGATAAAGTTACCCGCTTTCCAGAGCGGGATTTTGTTTGTTTT
>AMFJ01001795.1_pt1 | contig 11109 bp, 9 predicted proteins | sample 427208 | NCBI WGS metagenome assembly AMFJ01 (sample SAMN02954298, study PRJNA114691) | groundwater metagenome | biome: aquatic; feature: subsurface aquifer; material: sediment; isolation source: subsurface aquifer sediment | place: USA: Rifle, CO | collected 2008-08
GCTGTTGCCCCGGTTTTTTTATATCTGGTATTTTTAGCCTTAAAGAGCACCCTTAACTAATTCACGCTCAACCGCCATATCAAAAATATAGGCATATTTCGATTGATCAGCTGCCGGATGCTTAATTTCAAAACGTTTGACCCGAATAATCTGCCGTTCATTTGGTGAATGCCGAAAACCTTCAATCTGATCATAGAATAAAGTCCAGTCCTTATCGACCTGAGTTTTCAGGCCATTCTGATCATATTTCACTTCTTTGACTTGCAAGCAGCTTTGTTGGGTTACGCCGGTACATTGTTTGGTATCGGGGGAAATTTCCAGAAAAATTGTTTCAGCCTGTCCTTGGTATTTGGTTTCCGGAGTCATTTTCCCGATAAATTCATAGGTTTGACCATTTGCGGCCATCAACGTCAGGGTCGGCTTGTTAGGATCTGTTACATTGAGCATAAAAGGAATGTCACGCTTCTGTAAAAGCTGGCTGACAAAACGTTCCTGTTCCATCAAGGCTGCATCACAGGCCATTTCAGTGCCTACAACTTCGCTGGTGGTGATGATATTGTTTTTGACTGACCAGGTCGTCCCGAGTCCATTACAGCCCGTCACGGCGCTCAGCCGGCCTTGAGCATCAAAACTGAGTACGATTGGTCGTTCTAGTCCAGGATTCAGTTCCCAATGATAGGCTGGAAGAATCTGATCTGCATTTTTTTGTTGGATGATGGCCACCGCACGATCTCCAGCTCGTTGAATATCGCTGGACTGACAGGCTGCAAAAGTTAAAGGCAATAATGCCAGCACAATAAATTTTAATTTCATGGACTTATAATGAAGTATATAAAGTTCAAACAATAATAATGGATGTATTGCGAAAAAATATGGATACATTTCGCAGCTTTAAGTTGAAAAATGTATCCATCATTAAGATTTTAGCGCTGAAGCAAGATTAATCGAAGCGATAAATATCCATGCCGAGTGAACCCATGGTGAAACTGCTATGTACCAGACTAAAACGCTGACCTGTGCCCATCGCAAAGAAAATCGGAGCAAAATGTTCCAGCGTTGGATGATTCCGTGCCATATGCGGAATATTGGACCAGTCCAGTACAGCATCATAATCATTGTGCGTCAGTTTATGCACCACAAAATTACGGAAGCCTGAGGCCCATTCGGGTACATCAGCAGCCGATCCATCCCAAGACAGTTCACGTAAATTATGGGTAATACTACCCGAACCAATCAGCAGGATTTGCTGTTCACGTAAAGGTGCGAGACTTTGACCAATCTGATAAATCTCATCCGCACTCATCGACATGGGTAAGGAAATTTCTACCACGGGAATGTTGGCATCTGGATACATATGTAGCAGCGGCATCCATACACCATGATCACGCGGACGAGTACTGTTGGCATGTGCAGAAAAGCCGGCATTGGCCAGCAAGCCTAAGACTTTCTCGGCCAATTCAGGATTTCCCGGTGCAGGGTAGCGTAATTGATAAAGTTCAGGCGGGAAACCACGAAAATCATGCCAAGTTTCTGGGCGAATTGCGCTACTGACTTCCAACGCATCACTTTCCCAATGCGCAGACATCACAATAATCGCTTCCGGGCGTGGCAGATTTTCACTCAAACGATGCAAGGCAGGACCCACTTGCTCAGGATTCAGCGCCAGCATAGGAGAGCCATGAGAAATAAATAAGCCGGGCAACGTTTGTAAGTTCATAAGTCAAACCACATCTGGAAGATGCCTCAATAATGCATGAAAAATAGAAATAAGAGCAGAAGAGATTATTCAACAAAACGTTGCATATAAAGAACGCTTCAGAAAATTATTAGCCTGCTCGGTGATAAGGATGGTTGTTATTGATGCTCATGGCACGATAAAGCTGCTCGATCAGCATCACACGTACCAGTGGATGCGGCAGAGTTAACTTGGAAAGTGACCAGTGCCATGCAGCAGCTTTACGCACGGCTTCCGAGTGACCATCCGGCCCGCCAATCGCAAGTGCTACATTATTGCCTTCCAGCATCCAGCCTTTCATGGTTTCAGCCAGTTTCTCGGTACTGAATTCGCGTCCGCCCACTTCTAATGCAATCAGAGTTTCATTTTGCTTGAGCGCATTTAAAATGCTGTCGCCCTCAATATTGCGGTATTTCAGAATATCCGCTTCAGAATCATTTTTCCCGCGCTTGGCCATCGGCAATTCAATAATCTGGGTCTGTACAAAAGGCTGAATACGCTTGAAATAATCTTCAAAACCAGTCAACACCCACGCTGGCATTTTTTGACCAATGGTCAGGATACGGATTTTCATACAGACAGATCAATAATTGGATACCTCATTATAACGATCAAACAACATGAAGTTGAGCAGGGAAACAAATTGAAATTGAAATGAGAGATTTAGTGTTGCTTTAATGTCCGTAGTTCAAGTATCCGCTTGATAAAGGAATGGAATAATAATAAATGCGGAACAGTGTCATGATAAAAGGATGTTGTACTGTGCTGCTGTTACTGATAGGCCTCATGGGGCCTAGTCTCTGTGCAGCCAATTCGAGCAAAAATGCTCAGGTCTCTCATCTGGAATTATTTTTTAGCCAGATCATGAGTGTTGATGAATACCGAAATTATAAAAATCTGAAAGAGCTGAATCGGGTATCTGCCTGGATTAAAGGGCAGATGCAGCGCTTTGGCATCCCATGCCAGTTTCAGGTCTATGTGGTCAATAACCTGAGCTACCGAAATGTCATCTGTAGTTTGGATACTCAAGCCAAAACCAAAATGGTGATGGGAGCGCATTATGATGTTTTCAGTGCCCGATATGGGGCTGATAATAATGCCTCAGGTGTGGTGGGCTTAGTAGAAACAGCAAGACTACTCGCTTTACAAAAATCCAAGCTCAAACATAATGTCGAATTTGCTTTCTATACGCTTGAAGAGCCGCCTTTTTTCAAGACAGAACATATGGGCAGTTATATACATGCCAAGTCTTTAAAAAAGCAGAAGCAAAAAATTAAGGGCGTGGTGATTCTGGATTCGATTGGTTATTTTGATGAACATCAGGTGCAGAGCTATCCGGTGGGATTAAAATGGATTTATCCACGACATGGCAATTTCATTGCAGCCATTGGGCATTTAGCCTCAACTGGCCTGACTGGAGATTATTGTGATGCCATGCAGCGTTTTAACCATCTGGAGTGTCAGCGTTTTGTCAGCCCAAGTTTTGCTCAGGATATGAATTTTTCTGGTTATCTGAATTATGCCAAATTCAACTATTCGACCATGCTGATTACCGATACTGCGAGTTATCGTAATCCTTATTACAATACCGAATTAGATACCTTAGACAAGCTTGATCTGAACAAGATGGCCCATGTGATTGATGGATTGGTTGCGATGGCGTTACAGCCATAATTCAATTGCTTTATTTAATAACTCAATAAAAAACCCTGCCGAAGCAGGGTTTTTATACGAAGCATCAAGTCTTAATGACGCGCTGCTTTCGCTTCTTCTTTGGTTTTCACAATTGGCGGTTTAACCAATGCTTTTGGCAAGGAGGTTAGTGCCAGCGGCAAAATCTCATCAATCGATTTTACTGCTTTGATCTCTAGACCTTCTTTCACATTTTCTGGAATTTCCGCCAGGTCACGTACGTTTTCCTGTGGAATGAATACCAGCTTGATGCCACCACGATGGGCTGCCAAAAGTTTCTCTTTCAAGCCACCGATACGCAGCGCACGACCGCCCAGACTGGTTTCACCTGTCATCGCGATATCCGGACGAATCGGGATACCCGTGAAAGCAGATACCAATGCTGTAGTCAAAGCCAAACCTGCTGATGGGCCATCTTTCGGTGTTGCGCCTTCAGGTAAATGCACATGCACGTCGGTTTCTTCAAAGCGCGAGGCTTCGATGCCGAGTTCATCCGCACGGGTACGCACTACAGTCATTGCAGCGGTAATCGATTCTTTCATGACATCGCCAAGAGAACCGGTGGTAATGAACTTGCCTTTACCTGGGACTGCTGCAACTTCAATGGTCAGTAATTCACCGCCGACAGAAGTCCAAGCCAGACCATTTACACGGCCAATTTGCGCTTCTTCTTCCGCCATACCGTAGTCAAATTTATGTGGACCCAAGTAATCTGGAAGATTTCCTGCGGTCACTTCAACCTGAAGGTTTTTGGCTTTCTTGCTAACCGCTTCTTTTACCACTTTACGTGCAATTTTTGACACTTCACGTTCAAGGTTACGAACACCGGCTTCACGGGTATAACGGCGCACGATGTCACGAATCGCCTCTTCATGCACGGTCAATTCTTTGGCACGTAGACCATTGTTCTTGATTGCTTTAGGAACAAGGTAACGATCCGCAATATTGACTTTCTCTTCTTCGGTATAACCCGGAAGACGAATCACTTCCATACGGTCTAGCAGGGCCTCAGGAATGTTCATGCTGTTTGCGGTACAGATAAACATTACTTCAGACAGGTCCAGATCAAGATCCAGATAGTGATCGCTGAACTTGTTGTTCTGTGATGGATCAAGTACCTCAAGCATCGCAGAAGCCGGATCGCCACGGTAGTCTTGCGCCATCTTGTCGATTTCATCGAGCAGGAACAACGGGTTTTTTACACCCACTTTAGTCAATGACTGCACAATCTTACCTGGCATCGCACCGATATAGGTACGACGGTGACCGCGAATTTCAGCTTCATCACGTACGCCGCCCAGCGCCATACGCACGAACTCACGACCAGTTGCTTTGGCAATCGATTCACCGAGTGAAGTTTTACCAACACCTGGAGGACCAACCAAGCATAGAATCGGACCACGCAATTTTTTCACACGAGACTGAACTGCCAGATATTCCACAATGCGATCTTTGACATCGTCCAGACCATAGTGGTCTGCATCCAGAATTTCCTGTGCTTTGTTCAGGTTAATGCTGACTTTGCTGGCTTTATTCCACGGTGTATCTAGAATCACTTCCAGATAGTTGCGTACCACAGCAGCTTCACTCGAAGCAGGCTGCATCGCTTTCAGCTTGCGGAACTCGTTTTCAGCTTTCTTGCGTACATGCTCAGGCAAATCTGCTTCAGCAAGACGTTTTTCAATTTCAGCGACATCATCTTCCGCGCCGCCGTTCATATCAGAAAGCTCGCGCTGAATGACTTTCATTTTTTCATTCAGGAAGTATTCGCGCTGGTTCTTTTCCATCTGACGTTTAACAGAGTCATGCAGGGTTTGCTCAATCTGTTGTTCTTCAGACTGTTGCAATAGATAAGTCATCAACTCAGTCAAATGCGCTTCGAATTCGTCATGTTCCAGGAATTTCTGTTTGACATCAATATTCAATGGAACACGGGTTGCGACGAAGAACAATAACTGTAATAGATCTTCAATTTTGTTGGCTGCGGTGATCAGTTCACGCGCATTACGAAGTTTCGCTTCTGCATATTGAGCGAAAAGCGCACGTAATTCCTGCAAGCGCACAGCTTGGGTGTCTGCATCGACGCTCACCGTCATTGGGCTGAGTTCATGCTCTGCTGTCAGATACTCAGTTTCGTCAATGATGGTTTTCAGCTTGGCACGGTGTAGGCCTTCGATCAGGACTTTAATACAGTTTTCATCATTTTCGTGATTCACAACTTGCACAATCTTCGCGACAGTACCGTATTGATATAAATTGTCGTGATCAATTTCTTCTGTAAGCGAATCTTTTTGCGCAACTACAAATACTAGATTGTCACTGTTACGAGCCACATCAACTGCATTAATCGATTTTTCACGACCGACAAACAGCGCAATTTGCATATGCGGATAAACCACCACATCACGCAACGCCAAAAGGGGTAGTACACTTGGAACCTGAGGCTCTAAGGTTTCTTGATTCATAATAATTTCAGACATGAGCACTCCTAATGAGTGACAACGGTGTTGCCATGCTTTTAATAGTGATGGGTAATTTTAAAAATACAAGGGCAGTTAAGATTAAATTGTATGAAAAATGACTAATTATGTGATTTTAAAGTAGTTAGCAAGGGTAAAATTGCAAAATTAACGTTTGAATTTTATAAAAACTGTCGGGGTGATTAAAGCATCAAGGGGCTGATCCCATGTTTCACGTTTTAACGGCTGTGCCAGCAGTTGAAAGTCATGCGCCAGCCCCAGACGGAATGGACGCCCAGGTGCAGAAGCCAAGGTACGATCATAAAAACCGCCGCCCATACCAATCCGTGTGCCCGAAGTATCACAGGCCAATAGTGGCATGAGCAATAAATCCAGTTTGGAAACATGTACACCACGGGTGCTCATGGGCTCTCGCATACCCAGCCGATGATGGGCAAAGCGCTTGTTATGGTATTGGTGCTGGGTGATCCGGATCCAGACCAGCTGCTGATTCATGTCGCAAATCGCTGGTAGATACACCTGTTTGCCCAGTTTAAAGCAGCGTTCAATAATCGCCTGGGTCTGAATCTCCCCAAAAGCATGCAAATACAGGCCAATACGTTGGGCATGAATAAATTCTGGACTGCGGATCAGACGGTTTAGAACTTTTTGTGCGGATTGCCTTTGCTCAAATTTAGAGAGATGACGACGCGTTTTACGAAGGTATCTTCTTAATTCCTGAATGGTCATAGGGCAAAAAGCATATGCAACAAATTTGTGCTCTAGTCTAAGTGGGAATTCTGGAAAAGTAAAAAATAATTGTAAGCTGCAATTTTATATTATTCCGTATCTGCTGATTTAAATTTAGCTAATTTGTCACCAGTTTCAAAGTTAAAAAACAGTTGCATCACTGGTTGTTAAAATGTGTTGAAACGGTCAATTTATTTTTTTTGATTCACGATTTTCCAAGCAATCAATTGTTCAGTGACAAACTCTGGAAATGCATGAGTTTAAGCACTTTGAAACAGCTTTCGATCAATAAAAATACAATTCTAAAGTAGGTTTATTCTGTTTTTGGTGAAAGATAGACAAGGGATCATATAACTATTCTCGACCGATATATGGGACACATTGGACTTAGGCAGAACGCGTAAGACCTAAATCAATGGAGATTGAAGATGATGAATATTGCGAAGAACACCGTCTGCCTTTGGTACGATGACGATGCCGAAGGTGCAGCACGATTTTATGCAGAAACCTTTCCAGGCTCCTCAGTTGGCGCGATCAACCTTGCCCCTGGAGATTATCCCTCTGGGAAAGAAGGTGATGTCATTACGGTCGAATTTACAGTAATGGGCGTTGCCTGCATCGGGTTGAACGGTGGTCCTGGTTTTCAGCATAATGAAACATTTTCATTTCAGGTGGCTACTGAAGACCAAGAGGAAACAGATCGCTACTGGAATGCCATTGTGGGCAATGGCGGTCAGGAAAGTGAGTGTGGCTGGTGCAAGGACAAGTGGGGCATTTCCTGGCAGATTACGCCAGCGGTCCTCATCAACGCCTGTAACAGTCCTGACCGTGCTGCGGCCAAGCGCGCATTTAATGCGATGATGACCATGAAGAAAATTGACATCTCCGTGATCGAAGCAGCATTTCGTGGTTAAGCGCCAAAGATATTGTCTTTCATTGCAGTTGATATTGCTGTGTAGCGCAATTTCACTGCAATAGTTAAATCTTCTCCTTTCTTTTGATCAACTCAAATTATCCCTCAACTCTATAAGGATACGTTACAAAAATTACAGATTAATCCAACTTGATCTGAACCTAAATCCAATTTCTTCATGATGATTCAAGGAGAATGTGCCATGAATTTTCCTCAATTACTGCTTATGGCGGGATGGGTCGCGCTGTCTGCACCTGCCGCTTTAGCCGTTGAACCGCCCATGTCGGGCAAAGCCAGCTCAGGCGCAGCTTCATCTGCTGCCGATAAGAAAGCCATTGCAAGTGCCATGACTGCTGCACCTAAGAAAGTAGCCGCTGCAGCCACGATTGTCGCTGTCGGTGCAGATGGCAAAATACGTACCTTGCGCAAGGGCAATAATGGTTTTACCTGTATGCCTGATAATCTGACCGCTCCAGGTCCAGACCCAATGTGTATGGATCAGGCCGCTCTAGAATGGGCAGAAGCCTGGATGGGGAATAAACAGCCCACAGTTGGAAAAGTAGGCTTCATGTATATGCTGGCAGGTGGTACGGATGCCAGTAATGTCGATCCCTATGCCAAGAAGCCTACTGCGGGCAATCATTGGGTCAAAACGGGTCCCCATCTCATGATCGTCGGTGCTGAAGCTCGTTTCTATGATATGTATCCTAAACATACGCAACCGGATACCGCTGTGCCTTATGTCATGTGGTCTGGGACGCCTTATCAGCACTTAATGATTCCTGTGAAGTAATGAATTACCGCAATGACAAATGCACGCTGATTCAACCTTTCAATTCAGGTATTTAATACACTCAATTTTTATGACTGTCCTAAGCTATAAATAGAATAGTTTACTTAGAAGCTCATCGAAAGATGGGCTTTTATATGAGCATTGCAAAAGCTGAAATGATGCAGATCATGCAATATGAGTTCCAGAATAATTTTTGCACTGAATTGAAAACAGGCTGAACCAAAAACAACCATCCAATGAAATTCTCCCTAATTTATACATCTTAAATTTTATTAAGACATTGAAAATAAAATAAAAATTAAACTGGCATAAGTTCTGCATAACTGTATTCAAACTTGGATACAAGATTGGATACAGAATGCTTCATCAGAAAATGATCGGCTGGACAGTCCGAAAATGGCGCGATGCCGATCAGCCAAAACAGCTTCAACTGAATCATCTTGCTCAACGCACTACCCATGTTGAGGTGGGTGAACTTGTCTGGATTCCGGTTACGAATGCTGCACCTCTTCAAGCAAAAAACGATGCATTTAAAAAAGCTGTATTTGCGGACGGTATGTATCAAAGGCTACGACACAGAGCAGCGAACATAGTCGATAGCGGCTTTATATACAGCAGCTGAATCAGAAAACAACGAAATAGACCCATTCAGCAGATTCAAAAAATAGAGAGAATAAAAGGGGATTCACATGTTTAAAACTGTACTGATTGCAAATCGCGGCGAAATTGCTGTTCGTGCCATTCGCACATTAAAAAAAATGGGTATAACCAGTATAGCCGTCTATTCAGAAACGGACCGTTATGCACAGCATGTGATTGATGCAGATATTGCAGTGTCCTTAGAAGGTACCAAACCGAGTGATACCTATTTAAGTATTGAAAAGCTGATTGCCGCAGCCAAGAATACCGGGGCCGAAGCAATTTTCCCAGGTTATGGTTTTCTGTCAGAAAGTGCTGACTTTGCCCGTGCCTGCGAAGCAAATAATATTGCTTTCATGGGGCCAACACCGGAGCAAATTTTAGAGTTTGGTTTAAAACATCGTGCCCGTGAACTTGCTGCAGCTGCCAATGTACCGATGACTCCCGGTACAGGTCTGCTAAATAGTCTGGACGAAGCTTTGGCAGAAGCTGAAAAAATTGGTTATCCAATTATGCTAAAAAGCACAGCAGGCGGTGGCGGAATTGGCTTGACCCGTTGTGATGATGCAGACGCACTTCGGGAGGCTTATGAAAGTGTAAAACGTCTGGGCGAGCAGTTCTTTAAGGACGCAGGGGTATTTTTAGAACGTTTTATCGATAAAGCCCGTCATGTCGAAGTTCAGATTTTTGGAGATGGACAGGGACAGATGGTGGCTTTGGGCGAACGCGACTGTTCACTGCAGCGCCGTAATCAGAAGGTTGTGGAAGAAACACCAGCGGCACAGTTACCTGATGCAACCCGTCAAAAACTGCATCAGGCGGCAGTTGAACTGGGAAAATCGGTGAAATATCGCAGTGTCGGTACGGTTGAGTTTATTTACGATGCAGCACGTGACGAGTTTTATTTCCTTGAAGTGAATACCCGTTTGCAGGTGGAACATCCTGTCACTGAAATGGTGACCGGTTTAGACCTGATCGAATGCATGTTGAAAATCGCAGCAGGTGATACTTTGGATTGGCAGCATCTAAGCAGTATTCAGCCTCAGGGTGCAGCGATTGAAGTACGAATCTATGCAGAAGATCCAGTCAAGAATTTCCAGCCGAGTCCGGGTATTTTGACCGATGTCTTTTTTCCGGAAAATGTCCGGGTTGATACCTGGGTGAGTACCGGTACTGAAATTTCCCAATATTTTGATCCGATGGTTGCCAAGATTATTGTGCATGCTGAAGATCGGGATACTGCCATTCGTACGCTTAAATCAGTTTTGGCTGAAACTCGCCTGAATGGTATTAGTACCAATCTGGATTATGTGCATACTGTTATTTCAGATCCGCGTTTTGAGCAAATGCAAATCTGGACACGCATGCTGGATGATTTCAGATATGTGCCGAATGTGATTGAGGTGATTCAGCCGGGTACACAAAGTTCGATTCAGGATTATCCAGGTCGTGTCGGGTATTGGGATATTGGTGTACCGCCTTCAGGCCCAATGGATGATTATGCCTTCCGGCTGGCCAATAAAATTGTTGGGAATGTCGAGGCCGCCGCCGGGTTTGAATTTACCCTGCAAGGTCCAATCCTCAAATTTCATGCAGAAAATATCATTGCTTTAACTGGCGCACCTTGTCCGGTAAGTCTGGATGATGAAGCAGTAAATTTCTGGCAGCCTATTCAGGTAAAAGCAGGCCAAACCCTAAAAATTGGACAGGTTGAATCTGGATGCCGGACCTACCTGGCTGTACGAAATGGTCTGAATGTGCCGGAATATCTGGGTAGCCGTTCTACCTTTGCTTTAGGTAATTTTGGTGGACATGCAGGCCGAGTGTTACGGGCTGGTGACATGATTAAGATGGTGAATCCTGAGCTGCCGGCCGATGGTCTACCTTTAGCGATTGCAGAACCTGAAGTTTTGGCAACAGATCTGATTCCAAGTTATGGCAAGGAATGGAAAATTGGTGTGCTCTATGGCCCGCATGGCGCTCCTGATTTCTTTAAAGCTGAATATATTGAGGAGTTTTTTGCATCAAGCTGGAAAGTGCATTTTAACTCGAACCGGTTGGGTATCCGTTTAACCGGACCGACGCCAAGCTGGGCGCGTGAAAATGGCGGTGAAGCGGGGCTGCATCC